>Ga0210395_10000342_pt1 | contig 36497 bp, 31 predicted proteins | sample IncBWH4OmetaG_FD_150861 | JGI IMG/M metagenome (GOLD analysis project Ga0210395, IMG submission 150861) | Forest soil microbial communities from Barre Woods Harvard Forest LTER site, Petersham, Massachusetts, United States - Inc-BW-H-4-O ... | reverse complement strand
CGAACCGCACTCCCGCCCCTTGTGCGGTGTCTGTTCCGCGGCAAGTGCGGCGAGGACCTCATGGGTCGAGCGCACGCGACAGAGCCGAGGGAATATCTTCTCGAATGCGAAACGATGCTGTTCACCATCCTGACCGGAGCAGGCGTCTTCAACGACGACAAAGCCAAAGCCGAGTCCGGTACCCTGTCGCGCCGTTGACTCTACCCCGGCATTGGTAGAGATTCCGGTGAGGACGACCGTATCGACACCACGCGACTTAAGCTGCTGCTCAAGATCGGTTCCGGCAAAGGCGCCCCAGTGACGTTTCGTAAGCAGGATGTCGCCGGGCTGAAATCCGGCAGAAGGGGCAATCTCCGAAACAATGCCGGGCAGCGGTGTATCCCCCAGGTTGATCGGCTGGTCGACAGGAAGCTCGAGGAAATCGTTGAGGTCGACGCGGACATAAACAACCGGCGCACCGTGGCCGCGAAACGCTTCGGCCAGCTTTGCAGAGTTGGCTACGACCTGTGGGGCTGGATGAGGCGCGGTACTCATGCCGACGATGGCATTCTGGAGGTCAATGAGAACAAGTGCTGTTTTGTGGGAATCAAGCTGAAGTTCTGCCATGGGACTCCTTAGGAAAAGATTTGTCATCGAAATCGAGGGCACCCTCGATTTCCAAGGTATAGAATATGAGGATGCCCTCGAATTTGTCAAATTCGATAAGGGTAGCCCCGCAACAGGAGCGCTCTTCACGCAGGCTTGCCAGTTTCCTGGATGCGGCGGCGGAACTGTTTGTCGAGGTTGGCTATGAAGCAACCACGATGACCGCGATCGCGGAGCGCAGCGGCTCTTCGATCGGGGCGCTTTACAACTACTTCCCGGACAAACAGGCCGTCGCCCTTACCTTGTTGGGCCAGTACGCCCAGGCGATGGAAGAGCAATGGAGGCCATTGATAGAGCAGGCGGAGAACCTCACTCATCGAGAGTTCGCGAGTTTCTTTATCGAACGGATCATTGAAATTGTGCAAGTACGTCCGGCTTATCTGAGACTGCTCGCGGCGCCGATTCGGCTACGCCGCGACCCCGCTGCGAAGAGAGTCTTGCGAGTCAACATCGCGAATGCCTTTCGAGCAAAGAACCCATCCCTTTCCGACGAACAAGCAATTCTGGCTGCGAACGTGACTCTCGAGATGGTCAGAGGCTTGATAACGCTCTATGGAGAAGCGGGTGATAAAGCGAAAGACCTGATTGTGGAAGAATTCAAGAAGGCGCTGACCCTATATTTGGGAAGCGTTTTGGGCTCATAACTGACAGGGCCGTATCAGCATTTATTTCCGGGTATGCCAACCATCCAGTAAATTTCCCCACCAAATTCAATTAACACAAGCGCGTTTCAGGGTACGTATACCCGCACGGCCGCGGAAAGCATGCTCCATGAGTGATTTGGCCTGTTCACAACATCTGAGCGCCATCTCTACCCGTAGCGCTGGAAATGCTTCCAGAACTCCGGCCAAGAGGAGCGGATATTGCGACAGATGTAGACTCGGTCGAGGTCGCGGAAAATGTCATTGACAACGCCATACGGATTCGAGAGTTGAGCAGCAACCTGGCAGGAGGCAAAGATCTGGTTGAGTTCGTCTGGCTCGAAGCCCACGGCTATGACGGTTTGCGGCGGAGGGTCTCCGTAGCCGCGGAGCCAGTTGGAGTTCATGCCGCTGACGGCGCGGGGCAGGCCGTAGGCTCGACCGTAAAGATTGACAGCTCCGGCTTCGCCTTCGTCCTCTGCCATGACTCCGAGGGTAGTGCGATCGGAGGCGGGGATGGAATCGCGCACATGAGCGACGATGGCGGCGAGTTCCGGCCAGCCAATCTCCATGTTGAGCTGATGGGATGATGCGTCCTGCACGCGCCACCACAGCGAATTGACAGGAACAAAGGGGAGCATGAGCGCGGCTTGGACCAAGCCGCCGATTCCGAGCGATATCCATGCTGCGCGCAGGATCCGGGTCTGCCTTTGCGCCGGGAGCGACCGGAGCCAGGTTTCGGTCCATGCCGCACCAGCGGCGAACAGCATCGGGTAGGCCGGGGCAAGGTAGTAGTCGCGTCCGCGCGCGGCCATCAGGACCACCAGCGTAAGCACGTACATCCAGCCGAGCATGCGCCACCGTCTGCCTCCTGGCCGCGCAAAGAGAAACCACAGCCCGGCGAGCCAGAGCGGAACTGCAGCAGGGTTGGTCGCGCTCCAGAACTGCTTCAGGAGAAAGTTGTCTGTGCGGCCCAGGCCAATGTCGCGGGTGTGTATGCTGCGCAGCCAGGCAAGGCCGACGAAGTGGTGCTGGTATTGCCACCAGAGGTTGGGTGCGACGATGAGCAGCGCCAGCGCCACGCCGCACCAGAACCAGGCACTGCGAAAATAGCGGCGGTTCGGAGCCAGGAGCATTGCGCCGACCAGGGCGACAGCAAAGAACGCCATCGTGTACTTGGTCATCAGTCCAAGGCCGATGGCGGGGCCGATGCCGAGCCACCAGCGCGCGTCGTCGCTCTGAAGCAGCCGCGAGACGCACCAGGCCACCGCGACCCACCACAACAGATCGAACGACATGTAGGACATGAACGAGCCGGTGAAGAATACGGGTCCTCCAATACTCGCCGCAAATGCCGAGACGAGCATGGCCTGGCGGCCGCCGCCCATGGCGCGTGCCATGAACCCGGTGAGTACTCGCTTGGGAAGATGGAATTCGAGACAAGGATAGCGCGAAGGGCGACGCGCTGTGATAGCTGCTATCGTCGACGAGCCTTAGAGTTAAGCAGGTTCGCGCAGCACCCTACAGATCCGATTCAGTTGGGAGTCTCGAGGAGCCTTCCCAGGACCGGTCAATGGATCGAATGTACTCCCGAGGCGCCACGCTCAGGGTTCGTTTGAACAATGTGCTGAAGGCTGCCGGATTGTCGTATCCAAGATCGGCTGCTGTCTCGGTTACGGATGCCCCTGCAGTCAGTTTTGGAAGCGCCGCAAGAATGCACGCTTGTTGCCGCCATGCCACAAAGCTGAGTCCTGTTTCCCGTCGAAACAACCGAGTGAACGTACGCCGTGTTAGATGCAGTGAATCGGCCCAGTCATCGATCTTTGCATTCGCTTTCGGAGATGCCGAGAACTTGAGGCAGCGGCGCGCGAGAGCCTTGTCCGTGGGTAATGGTAGAGAGAGAGGCAATTCGTGAAGCCGACCCACCTCATACCCGATGAGCTTCATAATGGCGGCTGAGCGCCCCTCGCGATCGTACTCAATCGGTAAGGCCACGGCCTCGGCCATGAGGCTGCGCATAAGCGAAGAAATGGCCACCACTCGACAGCGATCCGGCATATCGGGAAACATAGCTGTGTCGAAGTAAAGACTCTGCATCTCCACCACACCTTGCATTCGTAAATCATGCCGAACGCCTGCCGGAATCCATAGCGCCCGCCGGCAGGGGACTAGCCAAGTTCCGTGTGAAGTGGAAGCCATAGCGAGGCCGGACATCGGACAGAACAACTGACTTCGTTGATGAAGATGGGCCTGAACGTGGTGCGAGTCGGAGAACGTCTCGCACAACGCAATGATTGGCCGCGTATCGCTGAAGTACTGCTCGACACGCCCAATGACCCTTCTTTGGCCCATTCGCATAGGGTTTTGTCCCACCTCAGGTGGCGGGCCACATCGAAAAGATTATAGCGTCCATGTAGCTGAGAAATCGCCCCAACAAAGCGATGCCGTCAGCGATGGTCACACGCGCCTCAAGGGAGGCACCATCAAAGAACAACGCCAACGTCTTCGACTCTTTGTATGTATGAAAACTCGCACAGATGGACGTACCTGCTGCGCCTACCAGGGGTCGTCGATCATTCTCGACGAACTGCGACAGAGGGTTTTTCTACGAGGAGAACAGTGCTCCCACATCGATGTCCGACCAAGTGGTTGTCTTGATCGGTGCGAGGACGGTCCTGTTGTGTTGGGTTTCTACGGCGAACTCGCGAAAGAAGCAACTCCGAGCAGAGAGCTCATCAAGGCAAGCCTGAATGATGCGGCATATACATTCGTTGCGGTTTCTGCCCGCGACGCTTCAACCATTCTCGACACAGTCTCGGAACGCATTGACGGCGGGGGTGGATGGGATGCGCCGGAGCTGACGAAGTTTTAACCAATAGTTCGGGAAAGAAGGGAATCAAATGAGCGCAACTCTACAAAGTCCAGACAGAACGTCCGCCTCCTACCGAGTTCTTGCCGCGGCAAGCGCCTGTCACATGCTGAACGACACGATGCAATCACTCTTTGTCGCTGCATATCCGATCTTCAGAGGGAACTTCCATCTGTCGTTCACTCAGATCGGCGCGCTGACGCTAGTCTTCCAGATCACCGCTTCGCTCCTGCAGCCGCTTGTCGGTCTGTACACCGACCGCAAACCGCAACCGTACTCGCTCCCATTCGGCATGGCCATTTCCATGAGTGGCTTATTCACTCTGGCATTCGCAACGAATTACGCGATGCTGCTGCTTGGCGGGGCCTTGCTGGGCGTCGGTTCGTCGATTTTCCATCCTGAGACATCCCGGCTCGCCAGGTTAGCTTCTGGTGGGGCGCATGGATTGGCGCAGTCAATCTTTCAAGTTGGCGGAAACTTCGGCTCGTCCCTCGGGCCCCTTCTGATGATTTTTCTGATCCTCCCCATCGGGCAGCGTGGTCTTGCGTGGTTTTCATTTGCGGCGCTGCTGGGCATTGTGATGCTGGTGGGTCTTGCCCACTGGTACAAACGGCACGGACAGGCTATTCATAAGAAGCAAGCCGCGGGAAAGGTGAGCACGCTCAGCCAAAAGAAAGTGGTCGGAGCGATCACTGTGTTGGTCGTGCTGACGTTTTCAAAATACTTTTACTTGGTCAGCATCACCAGCTATTACATCTTCTACCTGATGCAGCACTTCCACCTCCCGCAGAAGCAATCACAGCTCTACCTCTTCCTGTTCCTGGCAGCCCTTGCCGTCGGCACGGTAGCTGGAGGTCCTTTGGGCGACAGAATTGGCCGCAAGAAGGTGATCTGGCTTTCAATCCTTGGTGTGCTGCCCATGACGCTTCTGCTTCCCCATGTCTCGCTGCGGCTGACAGTCACACTGAGCATCCTGATCGGACTAATCATCGCTTCCGCATTCTCCGCGATCCTGGTCTACGCGCAGGAGCTGGTGCCGAATCGAGTCGGCATGATCTCGGGGCTGTTCTTCGGACTTGCCTTCGGAATGGGGGGGTTGGGCGCCGCAGTACTTGGCACCCTCGCAGACCACACCAGCATTGACTTCGTTTACAAGGTTTGCGCGTTCCTGCCTGCTCTCGGCCTGTTCACGGCCTTATTGCCGGACACCAACCGACCAGATAATGGCCGGGAATTCGAAGCAGAGGCGAAGTTGGAAGGCGTCCTTGGGATGGGCTCAGATGAACAACCGGCCTGAATCACTAGCAAGAGCGTTTCGTTGCATAGGCCCGATTTGAACCAACGACCGATGACCAAACGCTTGCCTAGGAGGTAAGTGCTCGCTCCCGGTCTCAACCCCCAAAAGCGGCGGTTTCCAAGACCGCTCTCGAACACACCGTCGCCTTGCTTTAGGCGGTCTTTGACATGAGCCAGCGAAACAAAAAATGCGAAGCGTGCTCCTACGATCTGCGCGGCGCGAAAAGGCGGCACGTCCGTGGGCCGGATTCCCGCGAAGGTAGGTTCACTTTGGTCGCTCCGGGTGTGGGGGCTTCGACTAGAAATCAGTGGACAGGCTGAGTTCTTTCCAGGACTTTGCCTCTTCTAGGCGTGCGAGGTCGTTTTTCTCCGCCCCGTTGTACGCATCGCTGCCGAGCAACAGTCGCAATGGAGGTTTCTGTTCCTGCGTCAGTCGCACGATCGCTTGAGCCGCCTTTTTCGGATCACCGGGCTGCTTACCGTTGTAGTCGCGTTGAAACCTGGCGGTTGCTCCAACAGTCGAGTCGTAGTCGGGATTTCCTTCGCTCAGTTTGGTGGAACTGCCGGCGAAGTCCGTGCGGAAGCCACCCGGCTCAACGATGGTGACCTTGATGCCTAGCGGCGCCACTTCGCGCGACAACACTTCTGAGAAACCCTCGACACCCCATTTCGCAGCCGAATAGGGCCCACGCCCTGGAGGCCCGATCCTTCCGCCCATCGACGAAAACTGAACAAAATGACCGGCTTTCCTTTGGCGAAAGTACGGAAGAGCGGCCTTCGTCACGATGATCGTCCCGAAGAGATTCGTTTCGATTTGTGCGCGAAAATCCGACATCGGCGTGTCTTCGACGGACGAGAGATTGCCGTATCCTGCGTTGTTGATAACAACCTCCAGCGAGCCAAAGGCACCGATCGCCGCCTTTACTGCGCTCGCTGCCGCGGACTCGTCGGTCACGTCCAGCGCGAAGAGCTTGATCTGGTCACCGTGGCGCTCCGATAGGTCATGTAGAGACTCGACGTCCCTAGCTGTCGCCAACACTTTATTACCCGCCGCAAGGCCCGCTTCGACAATTGCGCGACCCAGACCGCGAGAACTGCCCGTCACTAACCAAACTTGCGCCATTCATCCTCCCATTATTCGCAATCGGTTCCTCAGGATATAAGAATTCATTGCGAAGTCGTAGCTATGTCGAAATCGCACGCGCCGCGCCCCGCGCAACCAGCATGCAACTTGTGATCAGATATCCGGCGTTGGCTTCATCTATGCATTTCGGTCTGGCTTTGCGACCGCTTAAAGCGACTTGCATATTCGCCGGCAGTAATGCCGAGAACACGTAGAAACGTCCGGCGCATGGCGAGAGGCGTCTGAAATCCACAAGCATCCGCGATCTCCTTAAGACCCATCGCGGAGCTATCGATCATTTGCTGCGCCGCCTCCACGCGCATACGACCGACGAATTGCCCCGGGTTCATTCGCGTTTCGCGGAGACAAACACGGGTGAAATTGCGTGAGCTCATTCCCATTCGTTTAGCAAGTCTTTCAACGCTTAAATTCTCACGCAGATTCTCGATCATCCAAACCTGCAGTTCGCGGAGCGGATGCGATGTTGCCGCTTGCCGCGAGAGCATATGGCTGTATTGGGACTGTCCGCCCGGACGAACGAGAAACATCACCAATATCCGTGCGATTTCGAGAGCAACCTGGTGACCGTGATCCTCTTCTACGAGTGCCAGCGCCAAGTCCATCCCAGCAGTAATACCTGCCGACGTATAAATCGACCCATCTCGCAAAAAAATCCTATCAGGCTCAACTACGACGGAAGGGTATTGCCGCGAGAGCTTGTCGCAATAGGCCCAATGGGTGACCGCCCTTTTGCCGTTTAGCAGCCCAGCGGCCGCGAGCACGAACGTTCCGGTACAGATAGCCGCCACGCGACGCGATCGAGATGCCAACCCAATGATGCGGTGGAGATATTCGTCGTCATATAGTTCGTCATTCGCCCCTGGGCCGCCCGCAACCACTAGTGTATCGATCTGAGCCGTCAGCCTTGTGAAGGGAACGGCATCCGAGATTTTGAATCCATGATTCAATTGCAATTCCGTTGTGCCTTCCGGGCAGGCCACGGCCACTTCGTACTCTGGAGCGAATTTAAACACCTCGAGCGGACCTACAAGGTCCAGCATGTCAACGGGCTGCGGACCAGTAATTACGATTCTCCTCATCTATGCCCCCTCGATCCTTTAAGCCGTGTCCGAACCTGTGTCCGATTTTGATTCATCTATGTCGTAGCGTTGAAGTCTCGTTTGAAATTAGTGTTGCCCTCGTCATCTACACACAGCCACGAAGCGGGAGTCAACGATTTCTCTGACCTTCATAAACCAAGGTCAGTCCCGATAACAGGAGCATTGGATGCGAAATACGTATCGCGCGATGGAAGTAACTTCGCCACGCGTTTTCTCCTTAGTTGAAAGAAAGATTGCTGTCCCCAGCGCCGGACAGGTGCGTATCCGCGTCGAGGCTTGCGGTGTATGCCATTCGGATGCAGCAACTGTGGAAGCACAATTTCCCAACCTTTCCTACCCGCGCGTTCCTGGCCACGAGGTTATCGGACGGATAGAAGAAGTGGGTCCTGGCGTCACGGCGTGGAAGGTCGGCCACCGTGTCGGAGTTGGATTTTTCGGAGGTGAGGACGGAACCTGCGAGGCCTGCCGTCGTGGTGAAACGGCTTACTGTGCAAATGCCATTATGACCGGCATCACAACTGACGGTGGCTACGCGGAAGTGATGATTGCGGAGGCACGCGCGCTTGCCCTGATACCGGACGGACTCAAGTCGGAAGATGCTGCCCCCCTTGTGTGTGCCGGCATAACGACCTTCAACGCGCTCCGTAACGCTGCGCGTGCCGGCGACACCGTTGCCATACAGGGAGTCGGTGGACTTGGCCACCTCGGCGTGCAGTTTGCGCGAAAGATGGGCCTGCGTACGGTAGCCATCGGTGGAGGCCCTGACAAAGAGCACCTCGCGCAGAAACTCGGAGCGCACGTCTACATAGACGCCAAGACGCAAGACGCGGCCGCAGCACTGCAAAAGCTCGGAGGCGCCGACGTCATCCTTGCGACCGCGCCAAGCGGGGCCGCAATCGGCAGCTTGCTGCCCGGTCTTAAAACTCGGGGCAAACTTGTGGCTGTCGGAGTTTCAGAGGATGCCATCCCAGTCAATGGTGTACCGCTTATTTTCGGCGGACGCTCACTTGCCGGCAGTCTTACCGGAAGAGCGATTGAGACTCAAGACGCCCTGGATTTCAGCATACTCACAGATGTCCGTCCAATGATCGAAACGCTCCCGCTAGTGAAAGCGGAAGAAGCATACAAGCGAATGATGGGCGGTAGCGCGCGCTTCCGAATGGTTCTCACCATGACCTAAACAAGTTCAAAGCTTGCTTCAAAACGGGTCACAAACCTAGTCCGCCAGAGGGAGGCTTCGATGAATCCGTTCCAGGAAATCTTTAGCAAGCAGAAAGCATACTACGATTCGGACGCGACCAAATCGTACGAGTGGCGCAATGACCAACTGACACGTCTCGAGAACCTGTGCAACGAAAACTCTGAGGCTCTAGAGGCTGCGATGGGCAGTGACTTCAAGACTGCCAGTCAGGAGAAAGTCTTCGAGATCATGGCTCCGGTCGGCACCGCAGCTTTCGCGAAAGCTGAGTTAAGAGAGTGGATGAAGCCCGTGGATGTAGTCGTTCCGAAGGCACTTCGGGAAAGCGGACATACTGCCAAGGTCTATCGAGAGCCCTATGGCGTGACTCTGGTAATCGGCCCTTTCAATGGGCCGTTGACGCTGCTCTTCGACCCGGCGGTCCAGGTCATCGCTGCCGGCAATCCTTGCATTCTCAAACTCTCAGAAGGTCTGCCCGCCACAAGCAAACTCTTGCTGGATCTCGTACCCAAATATTTCGATCCGCGGGCCGTCACTGCCGTCTCGGGAAGCAGAGAGGAAGTTACCGAACTCTTGAAGCTGCCTTTCGACTTCATCTTCTTCACCGGTAGTGTCAAGGTGGGTAAGATCGTCATGGAGGCCGCTGCAAAAAATCTGACACCCGTCCTCCTCGAACTCGGCGGACAGAACCCTGCGTTCGTTGATCCGACTGCCAATATTCCGGACGCGGCCAAAAAGATTGTCTGGGGTGCGACGGCTTGGGGCGGCCAGTGGTGTACTTCACCCGGATACGCTTATGTCCATGAATCCATTGCCGAGGAATTCGTTCAAGAGTGCAAGAAAGCTGTCGTCGAGCTGTACGGGAATGATCCGAAGAGCAGATTCGACGACTACTCACGGATCGTAAGTCCCAAGGCGGTCGAACGTCTCGCAAGCCTCATCGACAAAAGCAAAGTCGTCGCTGGCGGTGCATCCGACCCGGAGGCACGCTACATCGATCCCACGATCATTTACCCCGTTACCTGGGACGATCCGATCATGGAGGACGAAATCTTTGGACCGCTCCTCCCAATACTGACCTATAAGAGTATGGAGGCCGCCATTCGTGAGGTGAAGAAGCATCCGAAGCCCCTTTCCGGTTTCCTCTTCAGCCGTGACCAGAAGGCGATCGATCATTTTCTCGCGACCTTGTCCTTCGGCGGCGGCGCCATTAATCAGGTGAACATCCATCTGTTTATCGAAACCATGCCTTTCGGCGGCGTCGGATTCTCAGGTATCGGCCACTACTACGGCAAGGCCGGCTTCGATGCTCTGACGCATGCGAAATCCGTCCTTATCTCTCCTCCCGACGTGGCCATCGAGCATTTGTTCCCGCCGTACACGGAGGAGAAGGTCAAAGCGCTCAGCCAGTGGTTTAAATACTAAAAAGAGGGTCGCCCGTAGTTTTCCATCAAAGGGGTAAATATGGTTTTGGCGGGAATCAACGTAACCGACACACATCTAGTCCGCGACGCGATGGATCTGGCCCGCAGTTCTTCGGAGCTATACCTTTTCAACCATGTGATGCGTTCCTGGCTATTTAGCGTTTTGCTTTCCGAAGACGTCAAACCTTCGCCGGACCCCGAACTCCTGGCCGTTTCCACCGTTTTACACGATCTCGGTCTGACCGAACGCTACATGGCCGAGGAGCGATTCGAGGTCGATGGCGCCAACGGAGCCCGCGCGTTCCTCAAGGAGCGCGGTATCGCGACGCAGCAGCTGCAACTTGTCTGGGATGCGATCGCCCTTCACACAACCCGCTCCATCGCTCTCCACAAAGAGCCCGAAGTCGCAATGACCCATTCAGGTATTGCGGTGGACGCCATCGGGGTTGGTCTCGATCGAATTCCAACGGATAAATTCCGGGCGATCCTCGCGGCGTTCCCTCGCTTGGCGCTCAAGAACCAGCTCCAGTCATCCCTATGCAACATCGTTCGACGCAAACCGGCGACCAGCTTCGACAACATTCTTCGGGATTTCGGCACCCGCTACGTCGAAGGGTTCACCCCTCCGAACTTCGCGGACGTCGTCGCAAACTCGCCGTTTTCTGAATAGTTCTTCTAGCGAGGACATCCGTCCATGAATGTGTTCCGCGCTGCTCTTTCTACTGACTTTTGGATTACAGGGATCGCGATAGCCAAAATGGTGCGTTTGTAGATGTTCTGAAACCTCAGGAAATCAAATTGGATGTAACCCATCTGGTGCCCGGCCCCTTCAGATCTCCGCACCGACGAAGCTACGCGATTCGTCGGTGCGGCGAGTGGGGCAATTGAGAACCTCTCAAAAAATCTAAGTGATTGTGGAGCCGCGCCTCAGCTTAGACAACGAGGAGGCTGGGGGTTCGAATCCCCTCTCGTCCACCAGATTTCAAAAATCCCAAAAAATGTACGGTGAATTGCTGCACAAGAATCGGTGCCCGTGACTCGCCCACAGCAAGCAAGGCGGGTGGAAATGGGTTCGCCGACTGTAATTTCCGGTTCTACTTATGTTCCGGTTCTTGTCTGCCTCGAAAGTATGTCTGTGGTGTGGCTCCAAGCATCGTCCGAAACATTTCAATGAAGGCACTTACACTGTCGTAACCGACTGCGATAGCGACCTCCGTGACAGATTTCCTTTGGGCGAGCATCTCAAGGGCAGCAAACAACCGCGCCTGCTGTCGCCAACGGCCAAATGACATACCTACCTGAGCCGAAAACGCACGCATGAAAGTACGGCGTGCCATTCCGGCAACGTGCGCCCAAGCGTCCAGTGTGCGGTCATCCCCAACATCCTCCAGCAGAGCATCAGCAACTCTTGCCAGTCTTTCTTCTCTTGGTATGGTCAAACGCAAGGGCTGCAGGTCAGGCCGTCGAATCTCATCACGAAGCGTAGCAATTAGGTGCTTCTTCGCCAGGTTGAGCGGTTGGCGGTGGTCCCAACCGAGAATACGATGAACTATGGCGAACAATAGCTCCGATGAGTTGAACATGCAGGGCATCTTGGGCAGGCCGCGGCACATCCCCGCAGACAAGTGAACCATCGAGCCAGCAACGCCTCCGACAGAACGGGCCGCGTGCCTACAATTTGGTGGGATCCATGCACAACGCTGGGAGGGAAACATCCATCGTTCGCTTCCTGCTTCCACGATGAGCAGCCCCCGGGTCAACGCGAAGAGTTGCCCGCGCAGGTGACTGTGCTCCGGCGCCCAGTCCTCGACCGCCCGCCTCTCGAGGGCAAATGCCAGTACTGGCGTATCGCTCTCGTAGAGGCGGCGCGGTTCTTCCGCATTCTTCGGGACTAAGAACATGAATCTACGAGATTGACCCTTTTCCGATAAATATCGCCCCTTTCCCGTTAGCGGAACAGCCGAAACATAGCTAGAGTACGCGGCAGAACAACGAAAGACAACCAAGGGAAATAATCACGCAGTACGAAGAAAGTATGAATCGAAAAAAGCAAGTCATCGTGAGAGGAAGCCAGTCATGAATCCCGCCGTGGTCGCGCTCTTCGTGCTCCTTGCTCTGCTCTTCCTGTTTCTTGTAGGAATGTGCGCACTTATTTATTTCGTCGATGCACGCAAGCCGCGCAACGACCCGCAAGCCTTTCTGCAAAGAGGAAAGCGTGCGGTTTCCAGTGTCGTCGTATGTGCAGGGGACAGCCTCACGCACGCCTCACTCAGCGCCGATTACGTGTCACGCCTTCGACAGCGGCTTTCCAGCCACGCGTACGAGATTGTCAACGCCGGCCTGAATGGAAACGAGTCCACAGACCTCCTCCGCAGAATTCCCGACATCGTGCGGTGTAAGCCCGATGCCGTTTCAGTGCTGATCGGATCCAACGACGTAAGGACCCGATTCCCACAAGAGGCGGAACTTGCATTCCAGACAAACCTTAATGCGATCGTAGGCGAACTCGGCAAAAAAACAGAAGCGCGCATCGCGCTTCTCTCCATACCGCCCTTGGGAGAGGACATCGCAGGGGAAGCCAATCGGGATGTGGATCGCTGCAACACCGTGATTCGCCTGGTTGCTGCGGAAAACGCAGCGGATTATCTGCCCCTGCACGAGTCGCTGAAGTTGCTGATCGAAAAATCCGGCATTCGCCCGCCCCTTCCTTTCAGGCTTCGGCTGAGATTATTGCTTGGCGCCGCCATACAGCATTACGTTCTTCGCCGCAGCTGGGACGACATCTCCGCGCGGAATGGCTTCGTCGTCCATACCGATCAGCTCCATCTGAACGACCGTGCGGCTGCTGTGACAGCGGATCTGATCGCCAACTGGCTGAATTCTCCACCGGTCCCCAGCGAAGGCGTCGGCACGAATTGCCCCTTCGACTGAACCATGATCGCGATGCTCTTGCGGACTTGAGCTGCCGTCACAAAAACGTAATACTTATTGTGACAAATGGCAGTAAAAAGTCTGCTTAAAGGTGATGAAGTAGGAGCAAGTAGAGTTGATCAGAACTTGTTTCAAAATAACTTACGCAGTTTTCCGTACCAGATGCAGTAGGCCAGGTTGGCCAACTAGAAACACAAACCCTGTTCCTGCACGCTCGGCCCAATCCAGACAATAAGCACGTTCGTTGAGCGTTGCTGGCCTGTATGCGTCAGTTGACTGCAAGTCCTAATGCGATTTTCGCTGCGGCGCTTTGCAACCATAAGCCACGGCCATTTTTTTCCTGCTTGGGACCGGATTCGGGAGGTATCTAATTGAGCGGAAGATATCGGTGTGCACGGCGCCAGTCGCGCACGCGACAACTCGTGCGATCAACACTCGTGCGATCGGCTATTGATGAGAACGGAGACCTCGAACATGAAGCCTAGTGAACCGAGCCGCACTGCCCTGATGATCGCCCGACAACGAGCTGCTCATCAGGTGCTCGATCATGGCTCAATCCTCTATGACCCATTTGCCATGAAGATTCTGCGTGAAGACGAAAAGGACGTGCTTCGATTTGCGAACGGGCACTCCTTGGCCAGCATCGGACGTCTCTTCACTAGCGCGCGAAGCCGGATTGCGGAAGATGCTCTGTCAAGAGCTGTCGAAAGAGGGATTCGGCAGATCGTCATCCTTGGGGCCGGACTCGACACTTTCGCCCTCCGGAATCCCCATGGCGCCCGACAGATCCTTATCTATGAGATGGACCACCCAGCGACGCAGGCATGGAAACGCCAGCGCTTGGCTGAAGTTCAAATCGCACTTCCGCCATGGCTTATTCTCGTGCCAGTCGATTTCGAGCGGGACGATATGGGAGAGAAGCTTGTCGCCGCAGGCTTTCAGCAGAACTCGCCCGCGTTTTTCACTTGGCTCGGGGTTGTGCCATATCTGACACAGGACGCTATCGGCCGCACTCTGGACTACATGTCGTCAATCCAGAACTCGGAGGTGGTGTTCGACTACATGGAACCTCCCGAGGCGTTCTCCGAAGAGCTAAGGCAATTAGAAACGGAGCGGACCGAACAGCTTAAGAAGATTGATGAACGTTCAGTCAGTCGTTTCGAGCCGGCTGGCATTGCAGCGATTCTTCGCTCGCACGGATTTTGTGCCATCGAAGACATCAATTTCCAGGAGATCGCGTCCAGGTTCGGCCGCGCCGTTCAAGGACTCGCGCCCGGACACGCTGGTGTTCATGTTGTCCACGCTAAGCACTAATGGAATGCGGCCATCTATTGCTATTCAAATACAGAGCCGGTGGGTTTTTCAGGGGGGACGATTTCTATCAGGAGAAGAAAGGAATCCGTCACCTCTAGTCTGACATCTGGAGAATTGTCCGTTCGCCGCACACCTTCGTGAGGCAGCGGCTTCTCGGATCTGTAACCACTGCCTTTCCGTACTGTCGGTCGATGGTTCCAACCTTCAGATTCTGCGTCTTGCAAGTTTCGTGACCCGGCCCGTGCGGTTCCAATCGGAAACGAAGATGTTCCGATCGGAATCGATGAAGCAGCCGTGTGCCGCGCTGAACAGGTCCGCCTTGATGTCGTGCGGATCGAGTTCGTAATTCGCCCACTGTGTCGCCTGCGGATTATCACCTAGGAACGCAATCGGCACATTGTTCCGGTCAAGGACCGTAACGCGGCCTTCTAATTCGGAAACCACGGCGTAATCGCCACTGAAACTCACCTGGCAGGGCCGACGCAAGTGTTGGGTCACCGTGCCGACGTATTTGCCGTCCAGGTCGAAGTGGCACAACCGCCGGTTTTCCCGATCGCAAACCATCAACAGCGGCTGGCGGTAACGCACGTCGACAGCCAGCCCGTGAGAACAGTCGAGCTGCCCCTCACGGTTTCCTTTCTCCGCAAAGCTTCCCCTGTAGTTGCCATCCCTGTCGAAACGGAAAATGCGCGAATCACCGTACCCATTGGCGATGAAGATGGAACCGTCCGGAGCCGGAACGGCCGCTGTCAGACGCCACTCGTTGGGAGTCTTAAACCCCGCTTCTCGGGGAGCAGTGATTTTCATCACGACCGTACCGTCGGTCTTCATCTTTATAAAGAGCCAGTTCTCTGCGGGCGTGCCTTTCTGTACGGTCGCATAGAAGAACTCTTCTCCGTGCTCCTCGGCGTGAACCATCGAATGAACTTCGGGATAGGCGTTGGCTATGGTCCTGATCAAACTCCCGCCGCTGTTGTAGACGAGTACTCCGGTAGAGCTCTGCGTGCTGACGTAGATGTGCCCCGCATTGTCTTGCGCGACTGCGCCATGCGTGCCCCCGAAGTTCGTGCCCGAAGGGAGCGATCCCCAATCGGGCGCAGCTTCATACGTCCATTCGCCATTGCCAGTCAGGATCGCAGGCGCACCGGATCGATTTGTTCTGGCCGGAACAAGTGGGGAAAAAGCGGTCTCAGCTCCTGCGATTCCCGCCACACTCATGAATGCACGACGGTTGAACTTTGTCATGGGAGGCTCCTTCCGCTGGTATCCGCCGTCGGCGCCGGTTCGGCGGGTGTGTTGAAAAGATATAGGTGACGTAAATGGGCATCGAGTTTCAACGGAGCGACTGCGTCGCTAGTGACTTTGGTTCCGCTCAGATTCAGATAGGTGAGTTGCGATAGAGTAGAAAGCTTCCCGAGCGTCTGTCCGCTCACAGCCGTGCCCTCCAGATGAAGAGCCCGCAAATTCTTGAACTGCACGAGAGTTTCGATACCCGCATCAGTGACTGTCGTTCGCGCGAGCTCCGCCTCAACGATAAAGGGAGCAAACCGCTGGAATTTCCTGAGCTGGGCGTCATCGAACGTGCCAGCGACATCGGCGGTGCGAAGGATGAGTCCATCCGATAAATCCGCCGATACCGGCACCAGCATGGCTCCAGGTGATTGCTGCATTTGCCGAATCTCGGCCATGAACGCGCTGTAGTCGCCAACTGGCGGTGGTGCTTGCTCCTGATCCTCGGCGATGAAAACTCCCGGGACGCTCGTCGCATCAGGCAGAGCTCCCTCGACTACCCAGGCGCGGATTCTTGCGATCTCCTCGGGCGTCAGCGGGGTGCGGCCTTCAGCAGGCATAAAGTGAGGGTCGGTGGGAGGCAGCGTGACTTTTTGCAGGAGGAGACTGCGCTCGGGATTGCGGGGTGCGATCACGATTCCATCTTTACCTCCGACCATGAGTGATTCGTAGGAATCCAGTCGCAGACCGCCCTGTTCTTTATTTGTGCCGTGGCATGCAACGCATTTTGTATCGAGCACCGGGTAGATATGCCGGGCGAAAAAAGAATTGGGATGAGAGGAGACCGCGCTGGGAGCGAGAATCCTCTTGAGTGGGGAGGGCATGTACCGGGTCAAGTAGTCGCCCCCGTGCGTTAGAGAGCCTCCTTGGTGCGCGGTCCAGCCAAGAGTCACAAGAACTACGGTCAGCAGGGTGGCGTACAAGCGTGACCGCCCCGCACGAAGCCACGAAGACCGCACGGCCAGGCACAACGACAGCTCAATGACCAGCAGGATTCCACCGCGCATGTGACGGGTGACGGTCGTTCCCATTTCTCCGCTGCCATAGGCCAAGAGAAATCCAAAGAAAATGGAAACCACGCAGGCTCCCAGCGAGATCTGCAGCAGAAAACCTGCTGCCTCGCGGAAGGATTGCCGCCTCGTCCCCGCGAACTCGACGAGCGGCAGAACGACAATCAGCCCGATGGGGAGATGCACCACCAGAGGATGGAAGCGGCCGAGGAATTGCAGCCAGTCAGCGTGGGTTTTACCGTCAAGGGGGAAAAAGAGTGGCAAAAGCAGCACGGAAATGGAGACACATACGACCTCGATCCACACTCGAGGAATTAGGCGTGCCCTTCGTAGTGCATCCCCGGCGGTGCGCGCCGCGGTAGCTGCCGCACTCACACCAAAATCCCTTGCACCACAAATGCCGGGACGGGGCTGCTGAGCTTTTGATCCAATCCTTGGAATCGATAAACAAATTTGTTGTGGTCAATCCCCAGGCAATGCAGAATCGTCGCATTGAAATCGCGCACGTGCACGGGATCCTTTACCACGTTGTAGCTATAGTCGTCGGTCTCACCATAGGTGACACCGGGACGGACGCCCCCGCCAGTCATCCAGGTGGTAAAACAGCGCGGATGATGGTCGCGGCCATAATTCTCTTGGCTCAACCCGCCTTGACTGTACACGGTACGCCCAAATTCACCCGCCCAGATGACGAGCGTGTCATCGAGGAGGCCCCGGCGCTTGAGATCGGTGACCAGCGCATAGCAACCTCGATCCGTCTCCTGGCAAAGCACGGGTAACATGCCGACGACATTGTCGTGCACGTCCCAGCCTCGCTTATAGACTTGGGTGAAACGGACACCGCGCTCGGCCAAGCGGCGAGCAAGAAGGCAATTGTAGGCGAACGTGCCCGGCTCTTTGGCTTCCGGGCCGTATAGATCCCAAGTTGATGCGGGCTCCTTGCTGAGGTCCGTCAGCTCCGGCACGGAAGACTGCATGCGAAACGCCATTTCATATTGCGCAATCCTCGAGTTGGTCTCGGGATCTCCCACCTCGGCGAGCGTCTGCCGGTTGATCTCTTCTACCGCGTCTAGCATCTTGCGGCGTGTGCCGCGATCCACGCCGGGAGGATCTTCAAGGTAAAGTACAGGGTCGCCCACCGACCGCAGACCTACTCCCGAAAACTCCGAGGAAAGAAAACCGCTGCTCCACAAACGGGACGAGACCGGCTGGTTGTTCTCCTTTGGATTGGTCTTCGTCTGCAAAACAACAAATGTCGGCAAATTGTTATTCATGCTGCCAAGGCCGTACGCCAACCAGGCGCCAAGGCATGGCTTGCCTGCGTTCATGTTCCCTGTATTCATGAGCATGATCGCCGGCTCATGGTTGATGGCATCGGTGTTGGTCGACTTGATAAACGTGAGATCGTCCACCATCCGCGCGGTGTACGGAAGCAAATCGCTGATCCAGGTTCCTGTTTGTCCGTGCCGACCGAAGGGCCAGTGTGAAGGAGCGACGGGGAAACGGGCCTGACCGGAGGTCATGCCGGTTAACTGCTGGTTGCCTCGAACCGAGGCGGGCATGTCTTTGTCGAATTGGAAAACGAGATTCGGTTTGTAATCGAAAAGATCAACCTGCGGCGGAGCGCCAGACATGAAGAGATAAATTGCGCGTTTGGCCTTTGGCGCGAAGTGTGGAAGCCCGAGGGTGTTCCCGCCGACTCCTGCCGCACGAGCCAGCTGGCGAACGCTTGCTTCGCCGAAAAGAGTTGCAAGTGATGCCCAGCCCAGCACTTTTCCGCAGCGTCCAAGGAATTGGCGGCGGGACTCAGAAACCGCCCACTCTTGCTTAAGCCCATCTGGAATCGGCAGATCCATTGGGGTGATTTTGTCTTCGCAATCGCTGCACAGCGGGTGTTGCTTCATAGGACCCTCTACTTATTAATGGTCTCATCGAGATTCAGCATTTCGCTGGCGACCATGGTCCAGGCAGCCAGCTCCGGTTCCGCAATTGAGATGTTGCGTCTCGTTTCGCCAAAGTTTACGAGAGAACGTGCATCCTTCGGATTTCCGGCAAAGTGCTCCTTCATTTCACGATACGATTTCTCCAAAACGGCAGCCATCTGCGGAGAAGGGACGCGCGCTAGCAGAATCAGGCTCATGCGGTTGATCCTCTGTTCGGGAAGCGGCCCAGCCTCGCGAATCACGCGTTCGGCCAAAGCCCTGGCGGCCTCCACCCACTGCACGTCATTCATAGTGACGAGCGCCTGGAGCGGTGTATCTGTGCGCTGCCGGCGGGTGCACACCATATCGCGCGCAGGAGCATCGAAGGCATCCATGTTAGGCAAAGGCGCCATGCGTTTTACGTAGGTGTACATACTGCGGCGGTGGAGTGAGTCAGCGTGTTCTTGCACGTAGCGCACCGTGTCGCTCGTCGGGTAGCTTACTTGCTCCCAAATGTTCGGAGGTTGATAGGGCTTCACGCTCGGTCCGCCGATTTTCTCGACCAGCAAACCGCCAGACTCGAGCGCCACATCGCGGACCATCTCCGCATCCATTCGAAAGCGGGGCCCGCGAGATAACAAGACGTTACTCGGATCTCTTGCTAGCTGCTTGGAGCTGGCTTTTGAGCTCTGGCGGTAGGTAGCCGACATCACCATCAGCTTGTACATGTGTTTGACGTTCCATCCACTGTCGCGGAACTCGACGGCAAGCCAGTCCAGCAGTTCGGGATGCGTGGGTCGCTGTCCCATGATCCCGAAATCCTCGGTTGTCTCCACCAGCCCGGTGCCGAAAAGTTCGTACCACATACGATTGACAGTGACGCGACCAGTGAGAGGATTCTCGGGGCTCGTGGTCCATTTCGCCAGAGCGAGACGATTGCGCGGGACATCTGCGGGTAAAGGAGGAAGAAAGTGCGGCGTGTCGGCTTCAACTCGCTCCGTGCGGGCCGTGTATACGCCACGCGTTAGTAAATGAGCATAAGGGATGGTGGACTTTTCGGACGAAACCAGCGTCAAGTCGCCCCCTGCGGAGAAGCGGTCCAATTGCTCATCGAGGTAAGCCATTTCGCGCCGGGTCCGCTGCCAAGCCGGATCAATATTGCTAAGGTAGAAGGCCGTGACGATGTGCGATTGGTCGTGGGTCCATTCGGACGACGGGTGTGTTGCAATTTCCGCTACATAGTCCTCGAAGGGAAGCCGATTGACCTCGTCTGGGGCCAGAGTCCGTGCATACAGGCGGATGTCCTGGTAACGCGCGTCCTTCGCGGGATGCTCGTCTGGATTGCGCCAGCCCAGTTGCAGGGGAGCGTCAGTACGGATGCTCGCCTGACTTAGGTTGTCTTGAAGCACGCGGGTAGCGACTTGTACGCCGTCCACGTAGACCTTGACGCCGGAGGCGCGGCCGGAGCCGTCATACGTAAAAAAAATGTGTTTCCACGAGTTGTCGAGCGACAGTGGCTTAACCGCGACCACACGAACGGAGACCTCAGTCAGGTTCTCGTCCGGAGTTGTGCTGGCTTCAGATTTTTTCTTTTTGGCTTCCGACTTCGCCTTTGCCTTTGCCTTCTCCTCTTCCTCTTTCTCTGCTTTCAGCTGTTCCGGAGGTTTGTTCGGTGCCAAGTCCTTTTTAGTGAGGTCCTGAGGAGTCGGATAGTTAAAGGGCTCCCTTGCTACAAGTGCCTTTTCGACCGGGGCTTTCTTCTCTTCTTTCTTTTTGGGCTTCCCTTTTTTCGGTGCTTGATGCACCAGCGCTACGGTCAACGTGCCGTTCTCGTCGGCGGAGAGCTCCCAGCCCCTATCGTGCTGAGTTGACTCCATCTTCGATAGCAACGTTCCGAAGCTGCCGGGATGAAACGGCGCCGATCGGAACATGAACCAACCACCCGCGGAGAACGCTTGGGTCGCTTCGTAGTCGGCAGTCTGCCCCAGGAGCACTCTTGTGCTCGACTGCATGCGGAAGTCGGGCCAGAGCCAAGTGGTCTCGCCCCATTCCGGTTTCATGGTCGTCGTTTTGAAGCTGCCGGCATTTGCATTCGGCGCGCTGTTCCTCAACTCGTCGCCGCGACCCTCATCGAGCCGCAGCCGGACAATGAGTCCGCTGGTCGAGACCGCACGCGCCGGGTTCTTGTGCGAAGCTAGCCACTCCCCCACCGATTTGCCGCCATCAAACTGCATGGCATTCAGCTTTTCCTGTAGTTGGGACCGGTGGCTCAATACGCGATTGTATGCGTCGGCTTGGTCGGCTTTTGGAACGCGAACAACCGGCGCCCACACCGGCCGGTCGTCATTAAACGGTTTCTCGTCGATATTGTTGAAGAAAGCGCTCAGCGCATAAAAATCATGCTGCGTTGTTGGGTCGAATTTATGGTCGTGACACACAGCGCAACCAACTGTCAGCCCCATGAATGTGGCTCCAAACGCTTCGGTGCGCTCGCGCGCGATGTTCACACGCAATTCCTCTGGAATTGTGCCGCCTTCGTTGCTGCTCACCCCCAACCGCACATATCCACTCCCAATCAGCGGGTCAAGGCTCTTCATCGGCATAAGGTCGCCGGCAATCTGCTCCCTCGCGAACTGGTCAAACGGCTTATTGTCGTTGAACGAGCGGATCACATAGTCACGGTAGGGCCAAATGTCCCGGCTGTTGTCATAATGAAGGCCGTACGTATCGGCGTAACGGGCGTAGTCGAGCCAAAAACGTGCGCGCTGTTCGCCGAAACTAGACCGGGTGAGCAGCCGGTCGACAAGGTGCTCATAGGCATCGGTGGAAGAGTCTGCTACGAATGCTTGAACCTCTTCTGGGGTCGGCAAGAGTCCTGTGAGATCAAGTGTTACCCGCCGAATTAGGGTCGGCTTATCGGCTTCGGGCGAAGGCTCGAGACCTTCTTTTTTTAACTTCCCAAGAATGAAGCTGTCGATCGGGTTCTTCACCCAAGGGTCGTTTCCGATATCGTGAGGCATAGCCGGGCGAGTGGGGACCTCGAAAGCCCAATGTGGGCGGTAGACAGCACCTTGCTTGATCCATTCCCTAAGGACCGCAATCTCGTATGCGCCCATCGGCTTGGCTTCGCCCAGTGCAGTTTGCGGCATCAGATAGTGAGGGTCTCTGGACTCAATTCGTTTGACCAGTTCGCTCTTCTCAGGGTGACCGGGAACGATGGCATCGCGACGGCCCTCACGCTTCTTCGTCGCCCATTCGGCAAGGTCGAGCCGCAAGCCTGCCTTGCGCATTTCCGGGTCGGGACCATGACAACTGAAACAACGGCTCGCCAGGATCGGCTGCACATCTTGGTTGAAATCGAGACGACGCGCGATCTCGTGGCGGTTGCAAGCGACGACGCTTGTTGACAAAGCCATAACGACTAAACAAGAACCGGCTTTCACGCCATACACACTACTCCCAATTCTTTGAGAGGGCGAATCATTCGTGACATTGGCTATGGGGCCCTCTTTCGAGTAAGCGACGTCGCCGCTTGGTCCCACTGCTGATTCGGAGAGTTAACGACCCGGCTTACGGGCACCCGGAAGTAATTCCACTTGGTTGCCTGGTAAGTTATTGGAGATGTGGTTTACGAGGCGTTGGGAGGTTTCTCTTGCTGCCTGGGCACTAGGTACTAGATCCGGACGTCACGTCGGTCTTCCAGGGCTTACCTCGACGTATTCTTTTAGTTGTGGGCTCGCTTTGCGCTGTCGGACGTGAACGAATCGGACGCTAAAACCTCTTCGATGCTGGGTACCTTCCATTCGCGCAGCTTCTGGGCCGCGCTGGCGGCCTCCTGCGAAGCGCCCGTCTCACGGTAAGCGGTGATGAGCAGTTTCATCGAAAGCGGATTTGCGATGTCTTCTTCAAGATGCGGAATGGCATCTACATATTGTTTCTTGTCAACCAGAAGCGTTCCGGCCGCGCCATGATAAATCCTCTGTGTATTGACGGTCGAACTAGAGGACGCCATCTTCTCAAGCTCCGCTACTAATCCTTGAGCAGCGGTGACCTCCCCAGCCGCCAGCTTCCTGTCTGCTCGCACGCACAAGATGCGAGCCTTCTCTTCATCTAGATCAACCTGCGCGACCTTTCCTCTTGCCGCAGCAAGCAAGGCCATTGCCTCATCCAGGTTCTTCATCGCATCAGCTCGATCCGGCTCATACATGGCCATGATCCGGTGGGCCCGCGCTTCCCAGATCCACTGCTTCATGGCATGGGCCTTTACAGCAGAGTCCAAATAGGCACTGTCCGCATCCCCGTAATTCTTTTCGCGCACATACGTTAGGGCCAGCTTCTGCAAGTACTCGGCTTGGAGTCCCTCGCTGGGGGCCTGGTCAATCGCTTTCTCGTATTCCTTGCGGGCTTGCTCTTCCTTGCCCATCAAGGAGTAAGTTTCGCCCAACTCCTTCTGCGATATGTAGAAAGTTGGATCGATCTTCAGGGCTAGGCGGTATTGTTCGAGGGCCTCGTCGTAACGGCCGGCGAATCGCAACATTTCCCCATAAGAATCGTGGGGATTGGGCTGGCCGGGGAGAAGCTCGACGTATTTTGCCGTCATTTCCAGAGCCTTGTCGATATTGTCGAGGCGTGAATAGATGTAGCCCAGCTGGTTGTAGCAAGTGGCGTAGCTGGAGTCTTCTGCGAGAGCGCGCATGGTCAACTTTCTGGAAAACTCGTACTGATCTTGTCTGTACAGCCAATAACCCACCAGGAAGTTCAGCCTTTTGTCGCGGGGAAACATGGCCAACAGATCGTTCATGGCCGCAATGGCCCCGACGTAGTGATTCTCGCGAAAGCCCGCCATCCAGCGGATCAATAACTGATCTCCAGGGCTGACCTGCTTAAGCAGAGCCTCGGCTATTGCCCGGTCATGAGCCTCTTCGGCTGGGTCGGCGGTAGTGAAACAGATCCAAACGTAAGCCTGGGCAAAATTCGGGTCGAGTCTAATGGCCTCGTGCCAATCGTCGAGCGCAAGGTTCCAACGGTGGTTCTCGTAATGAATCATTCCACTTTCAAAGCGCTGAGCAGCTGCTTGCGACACGGTTGTAACTGGCAGCCTTGTAGCGCTGCCATCTTTCTCTGCGTGATTCGACCTCGCCGATGCTCCCGTTACCGCGCAAGCGGCGAGAAGCAACCAGATGGGAAAGCGCAGGAGCGTCATTTTCATTTTTGTTCCTCAACGGGACGCTTGTTGTTCATCGTCAGAGTCCTCACAAGCTGTTGTGCTCCCGGGCAAGTCAACCCCCTAACCCGCCTGGGACGCAGATAGTTTCAACATAACCGGAGCTTAATTCCCCCCGATACTGGACCGAAGTACAGGTGTGCGCGATTTCGAAGCTGCCAGTTTCGCTGGGAACGCCTATTCTCTAGCTGGGTTGAGCACATCCGTCGCGTTTGGGCTTGCGTCGCTTCCTGCTTGTTTCCGATACTACTCTCAGCCAATCAGAAAGGACGTCAGTTCATGAAGGTCCGACTCACTGCGGGATCGCTTGCGTTTTTCCTTGGGGCGGCAATGCTCTTGCTGCTTTCAGTTACTCTGTCGGCTTCGATGAAAAAATGGGCGCTGATTGTTCCTGGCGGCAGTAAGCTGGAAGACGTGTCCTTCGCGGAGATCGCAAAGCTCTGCCGAGGCGAGAAACAATCCTGGCCCGATGGCCAGACTTTTACGCTGGTTATGCTGGCTCCGGAAGCGCCAGAAATGCGTGACCCTGTTCGCAAGCTATTCGGTGTCTCCTCAACAGAAATAAAACCTCTGGTGGTCAAACTCAACGGGACTCGGCCTTTTATAAGAATCGTTGAACATGATGAGGATGTACTGCGCGCCGTGAACGCGACTCCTGGCACCATAGGAATCGTTGATGTCTACGCCATCAATAGCTCCGTGAAGGTCCTGCGCATCGACGGCCGGCTTCCATTCGACCCGGGATATGCCCTTAAGGCTAACTGAAGCGAAGTCGGAACCCTCAGTCTACTTGCCTGTGTAGTTTGGTTGCCGGACAATGAGAATCAAGATTCCGATACGGCGTTAACCAGTCCTGTGAATTACCTCCACGTGGCCTCCTATCGAAATTACTTCCCGGAATAACTGTCTTCGCTACAAGCAGGCTTTGGCGAAAGCGCTTATATGGTATGAAACGAATCATTCTTGTTATTCACTACTCCAGCATCTAGCTCCCGCGGATAAAACCAATCGTGGCCGTTCGCGGCGGAGCAACCCCGGCGCAAATTCAAAGCGCCGCGCAAAGGAGAGCCCATGTTTAACCGCAGGCATTCCTGGTTCATCGGTGCGACTTTGGTGTTGACGGCGAGCGCCAACCTCTGTCGGGCACAGGAGACCAAGCAAGCGGCAAGCCCGCAGGCCGCGGAGCGCGTGGCTTGGCGCAAGACCATGGTGCGGGTCCCGCTGCCGAAAAAGGGATGTTTCCAGGCTTCGTATCCAAATAGAGAATGGCAGGAGACCCCATGCTCAAAGCTGACGATCCCGCCGCTTCATCCTCAGCGAAGAGGCGGTAATCCGCCGGCTGTGGGCGGAGGTGGCGCGACTGACTGGTCGGCGGAATCTACTGGCACGATAACCTTAGCCGTGGGTTCATTTTTGAGCACCAATGGGGTTGCTAGTGAAACAGACAGCGTTAACGGCTTGGCGAATTCCTTTTCCCTCCAGCTGAATAGCAGGCCCTTCACGAACAGTACCACCGTGAATCTCTGCACGGGCGCCGCGAACCCATCGAAGTGCCAGGGTTGGGCGCAGTTCGTATACGATAACAACTCACCCCCTCCATATTGCCCGGCCTGTGGAGGCATCCAATACTGGCTCGTCCCCTACGGCGGAGCAACCTGCCCGAGCGGGTGGTCCCCGGACGTTGGCGACTGCTATTTGAACAGCCAGGACGTGCCGCTCAGCCCGGTGACCATCACGAGTCTGGGTCAGATGACGGTGACGGGTGGAACGGCAGGGGGCACGGACACCGCGATTGTGGATAATGGCAGTGGCACTCTCACGGCAACAAACTCGGACAGCGCCCTCGATTTGGGACAAAGCTGGGATGTTGCCGAATTCAACGTGTTCGGTAACAGCGGTAGCCAGGCAGTTTTTAATCCCGGATCAACCATCGACGTGGAAACCAGCATAACGGATGGAACCTCGAATGCCCCGACCTGTCTGGACCGAAGCTTTACCGGCGAATCCAATAATCTCAACTTGGCTGACGTGACGGGTAACCCCACCGTGCTCGTTTGTTGTCCTTACCCAGGATCGCCGAGGATCGAATTTATGGAGACGAATGCCACACCCCCCCACACCGCCACGTGCGGCCCAACCCGGATCGAGGGCGATCCGCACATCACTACCGCCGACGGAACGCATTACGATTTTCAGGGCGCTGGCGAGTTCATTTCTCTTCGGGATACCGATGGAGCAGAAATTCAGACACGCCAGACGCCGATTGCCACTACGGCCCTCGGCACGGATGCGCACGACGGGTTGAGCACGTGCGTTAGCCTGAATACAGCCGTGGCCGCTCGCGTGGGCGAGCATCGCATCACTTACGAGCCGAACTTGAGCGGAGTACCCGATCCCACGGGGATGCAGCTGCGCATCGACGGCGTGCTGACCGCGCTCGGCCCGTATGGAATCAACCTCGGCAACGGCGGACGCGTCGTGCAGTCGTTGACGGGCGGTGATCTCGAGATTGATTTTGCCGACGGGAAAATATTGTTCGTGACGCCGCAGTTCTGGACGACGTATAGCAAGTGGTACCTCAACGTGGATGTCAGCAACGCGGGGCTCGTCGACACGAACGGCGGCGGGGTTTTGCTCGGCGGAATTGCTGGCCCGATTCCTAACGGCAGTTGGATACCGGCACTGCCAAGCGGCGCATCGATTGGACCCATGCCGGCAGCGTTGCCGCAGCGTTATAACGACCTATACCACAAATTCGCGGACGCCTGGCGGGTTACGAAGAAAGATAGCTTGTTCGACTACGCGCCGGGTACTTCGACGGATACGTTTACGGACAAGAGTTGGCCGCTAGAGAAGGCGCCATGCGTTGTTCCGGAGACGAAGCCGGTTGAGCCGACTAGTCTCGAGATCGCCGAGGCGGCGTGCCGGCGAGTGGCGGACCCGAACCGACACGCGGACTGCGTCTTTGACGTGCGGACCACGGGCAATACCGGCTTTGCCACGACATACCTGGTGACGCAGCGCATCCTAGAAGACTCGACGACGATCAGCCTGACCGATGATCCGGAGCCGTCGCAGCTCGGTGAACCGGTAACCTTCGCGGCGTTTGTTTCAGCAAACGGTCCGGAGGCGATTGAACGTCCGAGTGGAACGGTGCAATTCGCCGTTGATGGAATGAGCGTGGGAGCGCCCGTGACTCTCGACGCCAAGGGGCGTGCGACTTGGGAAACGACTGGCTTGAGAATCGGTAAACATCAAGTTATCGCCACCTATGCGCCGGGCGCGGACAGCCCGTTTTTGCCCAGCACCAGCGGGGCGAAGATCCACATCGTGAAGCGCTGCCCGTGCGGCGAGCGCGAGCACAAATAGGTCCAGCTACGGGTCATGCCCCGGAGCCACGAGGCACGATTCCCCCGGTTTGGGATTTGAGTCACGGGGTCCGGGGCGCGGGCCTCGCGACATAGCTCCACGAATCTTAAGGACATTCCCTTTTCTTGTTCCAAGACCCACGGGAAATCCGTGTATATGGGCATAGATAAAGGATGCTTTTCACGAGCAGCTCTCTCTAAAACTTGTAGCCGGCCCACAAAGCCCAATAGTTCAGATTGCGGCCCGGCTGCGTTTCCTTGAGAAAACGGCCGGCATAGAAAATTCCGTAATCCGCTTGGAACCACAGATGGCGATTCGCCTGCCATCGAACTTCCGTCCCCGGCCTGTCTCCGACGAATCGGGCGCGGCTGCCGTCGGCAGCTCGGATAAGGAAGCCGGGTACGGCGTACACACCATCGTTTATGTTTTCCCGCCACTGCACGATCCAATCGAACGACACGCTCACGTCGTCAGGGAGCGCCGTTTCGATGCGCGGGTGGACGTCTATGAAGTTGATTGGGCCTGGGCCCGTGGTGGCCAGAACGCCGAAGTAATTGCCTTTCGGAAACAACGGGTTGAACGTGCCTAGAGTTTTCGAATTTGGGTTGTCGCCGCTTGAAATATCCGCCTTGGCGCTGAACCGCGGTTTCAGAGGCATTCTTGGGATGCGATAGCCTGTTTCCGACGCGGCGGTCCAGGCCTCAATGTTCGCCGAGCCGAAGGTGCCGAACTGCCACAGCGCTTCATAGTCGAAATCCCAGTCTGCTTTTTCGGTCGCGATGGGGCGAGACAACCGCGCGCCTAAGCTATGGCGCACTTCTTGCGCTGTACCGCGTTCAAACGTGGCTTGCTTACGATCCAAGCCAAGGTAGTAAACATCCAGGGAATTCTTGCGGGGCAGGGCCCGCGACGCGTACACGCCCAAAAAACCAACCGCATGATTCGGCGCGTTATCAAAGAAGCCCGGGTTGTCGAGGTCTGGTCTCACTGCAAATCCATCGATCTGCCACGCATGGAGCTTGCTTTTGAGAATGATGCCGTCAAAGCTGAGCCGAACATTGGGGCCCTCGCGAACATCGATTAAACGCCCCGAACCGTACTCCAACTCCTGCCGGCCGACACGCAGACTGATCGAATTTGAACCTGACGAGGTGCCAAGCTCCAGAAAGCCTGCCTGAAAGTCGAGTTTCTTTTCATCAATGGGCCGCGGCCCGCCATACCGGAAGGAATTCAGGCCGCTTTTCAGCTCTAAAAACGTGCGAACGTGTTTTCCGTAATGAATATCGAAACCGAGCATGTATCTCTCGTTGAGATAGCCATTCCAGAACGGAGATTGTCCCCAGTTGTCGTTCCCAATCTGCTCCCATACCTCTCGCGCTTCTCCGCCGACGCTTATATACCAATCGTCCCTGTCGGGGCGTAACCGGATGTACTTGATAGGATCCCAAAAGTCGCTGCGGAGGTTCGCGTCCCGGAGAAAGCTCCAGTCCTCGTTCTCGCTCAGTAACTGGTAATTGCGATCTGGTGCCGGTGCGTTGGCGGCCTGGCCCGACTGGGCATGGGCGAACGGAGTTCCAACAAGAAGCATCAACGCCAAAATTGAAAAGAAGCGCATCTTCAGCGGCCCGCAATGAGCAGTATCCCGGCACCCGCCTGAACCACGGCGAAGGAGCGCCGCAGCACCCGCGGCTTCATGGCCAGCGCCGCCCGCGTACCGAGAGGTGCGAGCGCGACGGCTCCCGTTGCGAGCGCAAGCGCCTCGTCCCACTGCACGTATCCCGCTGACGAGTAGACCACGAGGCCGATGGCCGATGCGGGAACGAGCATAAGCAGCACCATGGCCTGGGCCCGCTGCTGCGAGTACCCTGCCACGCGTTCGAGAAGTGGCACGCTTACCAGCGCGCCACCGACGACGAACAATCCGCTGAGCGCTCCTGCCAAGAATCCGATGCCGCCTTGCGCCGGAGCCGGGAGAGGCGCGGATCGGTCGCCCTCACCGAGATGTCCGAACCATACGAATGCGGCGAGCACAATTAAGAAAGCCCCGAAGCCGCGCTGCAGCGTTCGGTCATTGATGTAGTGCACCACCTGAGAAGAAACGAGCCCCACCGCGGTGCTGCACGCGGCCATAATGAGGTCATCGCGAACGCGCAAGAGCTTCTTTCGCGCGTAAATCACTAGAGTCACGCTCGCGCTGGCAAGCGCCATCACCATCGCCGTTCCCTGCGAGTCGTGCTGGCTGAAACCGAAGCCGGCCGTTAGCAAAGGGATCGCGATCAATGCTCCACCGATCGCGAACAGCCCGCCTGCGAAGCCCACGATCGCTCCGAGACCGACGAACAAAACTACCTCTGATGAATTCACATTGATTCCCTTTTTTCTAGCATTGGCCGAAATCTCCATTTCGCATTGTAGCTTCCCCATCGTGCGTGTTTCTGCTCCCACCCCAACGACTCTTCCCCCGGGCTGAATCGTACCGACTGCTCTAAGGGGAGAGTTCAAGTCTACTCAGCCGGCGAGTGAATCTCCGCGATGTAGCCGCCGGGAAATTGCAAGATGGCCGCATGCCGTTGATCAGCCGTGTAAGGAGCTACAAGAACCACGACACCGACTGTTTTGGCTTTGGCCAAAGTGTCCGAGAGGTCAGCGACCTCATATCCGGTTATCTCTCGTCCATATGGATACGGGAGGTGACCATCCGTGACGAGCGCAGTTAGCTTGCCGAATTTAGATTCGATCCGGATTCGGCGATAAGTATCGGCTGGACGACCGATTTCGACGCCGGGCGCATGAGCATCGTCCGATAGGACTTTCCCGTGAGAGAACGTAAGGAAGCTGAGAGTGAACAAGCCCACACTGTCGGGGGAAACATAGACACGGTTTTCTGGAATCGTCTTAAGCGGTGTGTAGGACGGCGCGGTCGTATGCCAGTAGAGTTGCGTGTTCACTCCACCGGGCCATTGAATGATGGCGTCCCGGCCAATCGGATCATTGAACGAAGCGACCAGCAGGTCCGCGCCAGTCGCTTTCGCAGTGTGGATGGCTTCGTCCATGTCTGGCACCAGATAACCCGTCCGTTCTAATCCGAACGGATACGGAATCGGAGTTTTAAAGCCGAACACCGATATGGTCCCTACGGGCGTCAGAACAAGCTGCGACATCGTTTCGCTCGGCGTCGGAGTTACCGTGAAAACTCCCTGTTTGCTTGTTGTACCGCCAAATGTCGCGATAAGGCTCGCGACGAAACGGTCAAAATCTTCCGGAGCAACGTAGACATGCGTCGTGTCGTACTGCGGCCCGACGGCCACATTCGGCGTCGTGGCCGCAGCGAGTGCGACCGGCGTTGAAGTATCCGGCGGCAGCAATAGATGCGCGCTTCCTACACTGAAGAAGCCCACGACGGCGAGCGCCGCAAGAGTTCTAGATATACGCATCGGAACCTCCTTTATTCTGAATTATGTGATGTGACGCAAAGCGATCCGGATCACAAGGGCAACGATCGCGATGGCGCCGATTGACATCAGGTAGATGCCAGCGAACCAAATCACACGTCGAAAACGCGGATTCATCCCTCCCAGCCTTTCTCGGGCGTCTTGCCGCGGAAGACGCTGTAAGCGAAAGCCGAATAGCCGAGGACGACCGGCGTAACAATCGCGGCTCCGGTCAACAGAAAAATCTGGCTGAGCCTCGCGGATGAGGCGTCCCAAACAGTAAGGCGGAACGGTACAATATCCGGGTAGATCACCAGGACGGTGCCTGCGATTCCCAGGGCAAACTGGAGCAGAGCCAGAGTGAAAGGTCGGATGTCGGAACGCCCACCGATGGCAGTCATCAAAACGGCAGACACCGCAAAGAAAAGAACGACGATCATAATGAGGGGCGTGGGGTGCGCAGCCCAGGCTGCCTTCACGCCGGGCTGTACCGAGGCTGCTGCGATGCAAGTCGCTATGGCAAGGGCCACGAAAATTGGAGTCGTCCGGCGCAGGCTGCGTTCCGCCAGCCTGCGCACTGCTGCCGTCGCTTTCAGATGTAACCAACCACCCCCTAGAACGACATAGCCCGCGAGAACGGCTACAGCGGTGACGATGGGAAAGGGGTGAAAGATATCAAAGACGCTACCGCTGAACTCGCGGCCAGTGATGGTTACTCCTTGCAGGAGACCGCCGAGGATCAGTCCTTGCATCGATGCGGCCGCTATCGAGCCGAGGCTGAAGGCAACATCCCAGAAGCGACGGCTCTGGCCTGCTGCTTGAAAGCGAAAATCGAAGGAGACACCCCGCAGGCCTAGCGACAGCAGCATGATAATGAGGGGAAGGTAGAGCGCCGGCATCAAAATGCCGTAAGCGACCGGAAAAGCCGCCAGCAGTGTGACTCCGGTCATGACAAGCCAAGTTTCATTTCCATCCCACATGGGCATGATCGAGTCGATCATCTGGTCACGCAGGTTTTCGTCGGGCTCGGTGAGCAACAGGGCCCCGACACCGAGGTCGAATCCGTCGAGCATTACATAGAGCGCAATTGCCAATGCGGCGAAGGCTGCGGAAAAGAGTGGCAGGTCCACGGCTGCTACCCCCCTTCTCCCGGATAAGCCGCTCCGGCATGATTCATCACTTGCGTTCTCAGAGCGTTCTTGAGAGAGCCGGAGGCCTCCGCATGGTCCGGTGCAGCTTCCGGGCCACGTCGAATCATGCGGAATGTAAAGACTAGGAAAGCCGTGATGAAAAGTGCGTAGATCGATACAAAGGCGATGAGCGTCGATAGCAACGCTCCACCCGGCACAGGCGAAACGGCGTCGGCCGTACGCAGGATGCCCCAGATCACCCAGGGCTGGCGGCCGGTTTCGGCGGTGTACCAACCAGCTATGGTCGCGATGAATCCCGCGGGCGTCATGATGACGAGGGCACGCAGAAACCACCGGGTGGTGAAGAGACGTTTCTGCAGGCGCAGCCACAGCGACACGACCACGATGAAGAACATGAGGATCGCCATGGTGTACATCGTGTGGAACCCATAGAAGACCATGCTCATCGTGGGCTGCTGGTCGCGCGGGGTGTTTTTCAGTCCAGCGACCCGGCCCTTGAGGCTATGAGTCAGCCAGATGCTGCCAAGAACGGGTGTGCCGAGCGTGAAGCGATTACGCTGATGCGCCTGGTCAGGAACGATAATCCAATTGTAGGGTGCGGGTGATGCGGAATTCTCTTCCCAGAAGCCTTCCGCTGCTTGCATCTTGGACGGCTGATAATGAAGCATCGTTCCATAAAGAAGATCTCCGATAAAAAGTTGACACGCCATGGCCACGGTTGCGAAACCGATGCCGAGCGACACTGTCCTGCGCCCAAAGATTTCATGTTTGCCGCACAGTAGATACCAGGCGCCCACGCCCGCGACAAAAAAAGATCCAGTGATGAAGGCGGCCATCAGCATGTGCGGGAGACGGAGCAGCCAGGACGGGTTATCGACTACCTTCAGCCAGTTGGTGACGACGACGCGGCCATTTTGTATCGCAACGCCGTCCGGGGTCTGCATCCAGCTATTGGCGGATAGAATCCAGGACGCCGAAAGTTGCGTCCCGAGCGCCACCATGCAGGTAGCAAAGAAGTGGAGCTTGGGACCGACACGATGCAGTCCGAAGAGCATAACCCCCAGAAATCCTGCCTCTAAGAAGAAGGCGGTCAGGACTTCCAGTCCGATCATCGGTCCAATCGCCGGGCCGGCGATCTGTGCAAACTTTGCAAAGCCAAGTCCGAATTCGAACGACAGAACGATCCCAGTGACAACGCCGACGCCAAAGCCCATGGCAAAGATGCCCATCCAAAACCGATAGATCTGAAGATAGACGGGTTCTTTGGTCTTAAGCCAAAGCCCCTCGATAATCACCAGGAATGCTGCCAGCCCTATGGACATCGTCGGAAAGATAATGTGAAAGGTCACGGTAAACGCGAATTGGATACGCGCAAGAACCTCCGGATCAAGCCTCATTGCCGTGCTCTTTCCGTCTGTGGGAGTCGGAAAATCAAAACAGCTAAGGCAATGAAGAGCAACAGTGCGATGACCGCGGCCGACAGGCCAAAGACGCCGATAAGCGCATTGAAAAAGGCAAAGCCAAGCAGTGTTGTGAGAACCACTCCTATTGCGCGCCATACGGAAAATGGTGCCGCACTCATCTGCCCTTCGCTCAAAGGTCCAGGCTCCCTTCTAGGAGTTCGCGCATCGGGATCGCCTTCGTTGCCAACCGCTCGTACAAGTCGAAACGACTATTGCCCTTCGCGGGGCTACTGCACTTCCGACGGATGCTGCCGATCATAGCGCTCACCGACAAGGCAAACCGAGGCAGCGTGTGAAACGTTAAGCTTCTTTGCTTGAATCCATATCCCGAGCTGTTCACCAAACACCATGCCTAAGAGGCCAAGCAACGCTATGATGGGCGGCGCCGGGCTCTTCACTCGGATAAGCCCATAGATAACACCAACTCCGAGGCCGACTAGGAAAGACAAGAACGACGCCTTCATTTCGATTCCTCCTGGCGCAACTCAATCAAAACGCAAAACAATCGCACCCCAACTCCCATAGCCCAAACTCACCTAGCACCGGGACGTGCCAGCTCTTTTCGCCCTGTGTTTTACCGGCTGCATGTGAACACGCAGCAGAATGGGAAGCGCCAAGAGATTGTTTTGAAGCCTTCGCGTAACCTCCATATTCTTTGACGGGAGACCAGCTTGGGCTCACTGGCAGCGCGGGCGGGGCGAGTTTCGAGAATTCCGCAGTGGCATAAACGACTTTTCCACCGACCATGGTAAGTACCGATTCGAGCTGCTTGATCTCCTCTTCGGGGATGGAAAAATAGTCCGCCGAAAGAACGGCAAGGTCCGCCAGCTGTCCTAGGGCGACAGCTCCCTTCTTGCCGTCTTCCGTTGAAAACCAGCTGCTTCCGACTGTGTAGAGTTTTAGCGCTTCCCCTCGATCAAATTGATTCTCCTCGGTGTAAAGGCTCAGGCCGCCGACGGTCTTGCCCGTGATGAGCCAGTACAGGGAGAGAAAAGGGTTGTAGCTGGATACTCTGGTTGCATCTGTGCCCGCACCAACGGGAATCCCCATCTCGAGCATGCGCCGGATAGGTGGCGTTCGCTTCGCTTGCTGCGCGCCGTAGCGCTCGACAAAGTACTCGCCTTGGAAAGCCATTCGGTCTTGCACAGCAATGCCGCCGCCCATCGCCTTGACGCGCTCCAGGTTGCGATCCGTGATTGTCTCGCAATGATCGAAGAACCAATGAAGACCCTCGAAGGGAATCTCGCGGTTTACCGCCTCGTATACGTCGAGTGCACGAGAAATCGTTTCGTTGTAAGTGGCGTGCATGCGAAACGGCCATCGATTTTCCGCCAGATAATGGACCACCGCCTTCAATTCACTCTCCATCATGGGCGGCATGTCTGGTCGAGGTTGTAGCATGTCCTCGAAATCCGCTGCCGAAGCCACAAGCATCTCTCCGGCACCATTGATGCGATATAAGTCATCGCCCTGGCCGGGTTTCGTTGTCTTTGTCCATCGACGAAAATCCGCGATCTCTTGCCCCGCCTTTTGGGGATAAAGATTAGCGGCTAGACGAACGGAGAGCTGGTTCATCTGATGGAGTTCGTTGACAACCTCGTAGTCGTCGGGATAGTTCTGGAATCCGCCGCCTGCATCCACCGCACTCGTGATGCCGAAACGATTCAACTCACGAAAAAACAGACGAGAAGAATTGAGTTGATCTTCGCGTGAAAGCTTTGGCCCGTTGGCCAACGTCGAGTAGAGGATGAAGGCGTTTGGTTTGGCCACGAGAATTCCGGTGGGATTACCTCGCTTGTCCCTCTGGATTTCGCCCGCCCGTGGATCGGGCGTGTCCTTCGTGTAGCCCAGGGCGCGCAAAGCGGCACCGTTGAGGAACGCGCGGTCATACAAGTGCAAGACGAAAACCGGCGTGTCCGGGGCGGCAGCATTGATTTCATCCAGCGTTGGCATACGTCGCTCGGCAAACTGGAATTCCGTCCAGCCGCCGACTACCCGTACCCACTGAGGCGCGGGGGTCCTGGCCGCTTGCTCTTTCAGCATGCGCAGTGCGTCGGCTAAGGAAGGCACGCCGTCCCAGCGCAGCTCCATGTTGTAGTTAAGGCCCCCGCGAATCGGATGCATGTGCGAGTCATTCAACCCGGGGATCACCGTGCGGCGGTTCGCATCGATGACTTGCGTGCCCGTCTCTCGCAAACGGAGAATCTCGTCGTCATTGCCGGCGGCTGATATCTTTCCGGCGGATATTGCAACCGCCTCGACAAACGACGGAACCTGGTTCGTTGCGATTCTTGCGTTGTGAAGTATCGTGTCGACAGACATAGTGATCTCCTTCTGCTATTAAGATTGAATTCTGCGAGGGCTGGGGCTTGCCAGCCCTCCCAGTTCTCTAGTTGTGCGCGGCTGCAGCGGCTGGAACTATGTATTCTGCAAACTTCGTTGCCGGTAAACCATGCACCATGGTGTAGGCGTATTCGACCCCGACCCCGTAGGCACCGAAGTGGTTCTTCACGATGTCCATCACCGCGTCGTAGGTTCCTTTGAGAGACCAATCGCGCTGCCATTCGAGCATCGTGGAGAGAGCCGTTACGGGCTTCGCGCCTGCTTGGATCACGCGCTTCATCGCGTTGTCGTGCGCCAACTGGCTTACGTCACCGCAGCAATCCTCGACGACAAAGACTTCGTAGCCGTCGTGTATCGCTTGTACCGTCGGGAGAGCTACGCAGGTTTCCGTCCACAGTCCGGCCAGCACGATTTTCTTGCGGCCGGTTTTTTCGATTGCTGCCACGAAGTTCTTGTCATCCCAGGAATTCATCGACGACCGTTCGATCGGTTCCTGCCCGGGAAAGACCGCGCGGAGCTGAGGCCACATATAACCGCTGAAAGACTTCGTTTCGACAGCTGAGAGTACAACAGGCAGTTCGAACACTCTTGCGGCCTTAGCGAGCGCGATCACGCTATTGATAATCCCCTGGCGGTCGGAATTGCTGACTCCGAACAGCATTTGTGGCTGATGGTCGATCAACGCCACAACGCAATTGTCAGGAGTCAAGAGTCCCTTTTCACTCAGTTTGG
>Ga0210395_10000341_pt1 | contig 36504 bp, 31 predicted proteins | sample IncBWH4OmetaG_FD_150861 | JGI IMG/M metagenome (GOLD analysis project Ga0210395, IMG submission 150861) | Forest soil microbial communities from Barre Woods Harvard Forest LTER site, Petersham, Massachusetts, United States - Inc-BW-H-4-O ... | reverse complement strand
AAGCTTTGGCCAGAGCTCCTGAATCCGTGAGATTCGCCTCGAAGGCTTCCGCGCCCAGAATCACAAATCCCGCGAGACGCTCCTTGCTGCGGCCCACGACTCGCACTTTTTGGCTCCCATCCAAGAGAGCTTTGGCGACGACACTTCCAGTATTTCCCGTGGCCCCCAATACGACGTACATGTTTCCTCCTGTTCATCCCACCATTTACGATGCGGAGCCGAGCGGGAAGATACTCTCTACCACATGGGTATTTTGACGCCGGTCTTTTTCGCAAAAGCTATGGCTTCAGGATAGCCGGCATCCACATGACGCACCACGCCCATGCCGGGGTCATTGGTCAACACGCGTGCGATGCGCGCGGCCATTTCCTTTGTGCCGTCGGCGACCGTGACTTGCCCGGCGTGTTGCGAATAGCCGATCCCCACACCGCCGCCATTGTGAATAGAAACCCAGGACGCGCCGCTTGCGGTGTTCAGGAGCGCATTGAGCAGCGGCCAATCAGCAACCGCATCGGAACCGTCGAGCATTGATTCCGTTTCGCGATATGGGGAAGAGACCGAGCCGCAATCGAGATGGTCGCGTCCCATTACCACCGGTGCTTTCACTTCTCCGCGCGCCACCAGTTCGTTCAGCGCCAGGCCGAATTTGTCTCGTTCACCATAGCCCAGCCAGCAAATCCGAGACGGCAGTCCCTGAAACTTCACGCGTTTCTGAGCCAGCTTGATCCAGCGGGTCAGGTGCTGGTCGTGCGGAAACATTTCGAGAACAAGCTGGTCTGTCCTGGCGATGTCCGACGCTTCACCGGAAAGCGCCGCCCAGCGGAACGGCCCTTTACCTTCGCAAAAAAGTGGCCGGATGTAGGTCGGCACAAATCCCGGAAAGTCGTAGGCATTCTTGACGCCGTGTTCGAACGCAAACGTTCGAATGTTGTTGCCGTAGTCAAACGTGACCGCACCGAGCTTCTGCAAATCGAGCATGCCCTGGACATGCTGCGCCATGGCGGCAAGCGCGTGCTTCCGATACTCCTGCGGATCTGTTTTGCGCAGCTCCAGCGCGGCTTCGAGCGACATGCCATTCGGCACATAGCCGCCAATAGGGTCGTGCGCGCTGGTCTGGTCGGTCAAAAGATCCGGCACGACGCCGCGCTTCGCCAGTTCCGGAATCAGATCGGCGCAGTTACCCACCAACCCGACCGAAGCAGTTTCTCGCTTGCGGACTGCATTTTTCAGGATGCGCAGCGCTTCGTCGAGGTTCGTCACCAGGACATCGCAGTAGCCGCCCTTCACGCGCCGTTTAATGCGTTCCGGGTCGACATCGATGCCCAGAAACGCTGCGCCGTTCATCGTCGCGGCAAGCGGCTGAGCGCCACCCATGCCGCCCATGCCGCCGGTCACCACCAGTCTGCCGGCCAGGTCGCCGCCAAAATGTTTTCGCGCCGCGGCGGCAAATGTCTCGTACGTCCCCTGCAAAATTCCCTGCGTGCCGATATAGATCCAGCTACCCGCGGTCATCTGGCCGTACATCATCAGCCCGGCGCGGTCGAGCTCGTGGAAGCATTCCCAATTATTCCAGTGGCCGGTCAAATTGGAATTGCAGAGAAGGACGCGCGGCGCATATTCATGCGTTCGAAAAACGGCGACCGGCTTGCCCGACTGCACTAAAAGCGTTTCGTCGGACTCGAGCGCCTTGAGCGACCGCACAATGGCGTGAAAACATTCCCAATTGCGCGCGGCTTTGCCGGTACCGCCATACACCACCAAATCTTCCGGCTTCTCGGCAACCTCCGGATCCAGATTGTTCATCAACATGCGCAGGGCCGCTTCCTGCTGCCACCCTTTCGCGGAAAGCGTCGTGCCCCGCGCGGCGCGAAAGGGGCCTTTCGGCAAAGAACTGTCGGCTACGGCTTCGGAAAGCGTCGTGCTCATCAAGGAACTCCGCAGTTCATCTTAACGCAGGGCCGCCTTCCGTACCACACGGGCCCGCCGCGATCGCCGCCATGGCTTGGTACAGTACCGGAGTTGGATTGCGCGCCGAAATGGCCTAGGGTAAAGTCAGAAGTCCAGATGAACTACGGCACGCTTCCCTCCCGATTGCTGAACGCCCTGGACTCCCTGTCGAATCCCCGGGCGCAGATGTTCCGTGGCGCCGATGGATGGAAGCCGATCTCATCCGAAGAACTCTTGCGGCGCGTCGCCGGGCTTTCCTCAGCGTTTGTCGAACTGGGGGTGAAGCCGGGAGACCGCGTCGGCCTTTTTGCCGCCAACCGCCCGGAGTGGCACACTGCCGATTTCGCTATCACGGGCCTGGGCGGCGTCACCGTTCCCATCTATTTCAACGAATCGCCCGAACGCATCACCTACATCCTGAAGCATTGTGGCGCGAAATTCGTTTTCGCCGCCGGTGCCGCGCAGCTCGACAAGCTCGAGGCCGCACGAGCCGAGCTCCCGGAGTTGGAGCAAATCGTCGTCGCCGATTGTGGTCCAGACCTGCCAGGGGATTGCCTCCGCTACGAAACACTGATTGCTGCCGCCGGCGGTGCCGATGTCGCTTCGTACCGAATGAGTGCCTCGCAGGTCCTGCCCGGCCAGCTGGCCTCGATCATTTACACCTCAGGCACCACCGGGGAGCCCAAGGGCGTCATGCTCACGCATACGAACTTTTGTTCGAACGTCACGGATTCCTGCGCCAACGTCAAATTCGAATCGAAGGATGACGTTGCTATTTCGTTCCTTCCGCTGGCGCACGTTTATGGGCGCACTCTCGACTACGCCCATCTTTTTCACGGCGTAACCATTGCTTACGTCGAGGCGGTTGAGCAAGTTGCCCAGGCACTGCTCGAAATTCAGCCCACCCTGCTGGCCGCCGTGCCGCGGGTGTTCGAGAAAATCTACACTCGAGTGGTGGAGCAGGGCAGCAAACAGACCGGCTACCGACGAAAGATATTCAACTGGGCGATGGAAGTCGCGAGCCGTTCGGCATTGTGGCGCTCCGGCGAGCAGAACGCCAATCCGCAGGTAAAGCTTGCCTGGGGACTCGCCGACAAGCTGGTGTACTCGAAGATTCGAGAGGGAACGGGCGGAAAGCTACGCCTCGTTTTTTCCGGAGGTGCGCCGCTGGCAAAAGAACTTGCTGAGTTTTTCTGGGCCGTGGGTGTCCCGATTTACCAGGGCTATGGCCTGACGGAGACTGCCCCGGTTCTGACCTCCAACTATCCACAAAACAGAATGGGCAGCTCCGGCAAGCCCATCCCCAACGTCGAGCTTCAGATCGCCGAAGACGGCGAAATCCTGGCCAAGGGCCCTTGCGTCATGCAGGGTTACTACAAAAGTCCGGAAGCCACGCGAGAAGTGCTGAGCTCGGACGGCTGGTTCAGCACCGGCGACATCGGCTACCTCGACAAAGACAACTATCTATTCATCACCGACCGCAAAAAGGACCTCATTAAAACCGCGGCGGGAAAATTCGTCGCGCCGCAACCCATCGAAAACGCCCTAAAGACTAGCCCATTCATCCTGAATGCCATGGTTGTAGGCGACAAACGAAAATTCATTTCGGCGCTCATCGTGCCGAATCCCGTAACCGTCGGGGCCAGAGCCGCCGAACAGGGAGTCAAGTTTTCTTCGAACAAGGAAATGGTTGTACATCCCTTGGTGCGCGCGCTCATCGAAGGCGAAGTGCGGCGCCTGACCGCGAACCTGGCGCAATACGAAACCATTAAGCGCTTTGCACTACTGCCGGAAGACTTCACGTTTGACAACGGCAGCCTTACCTTTACGCTGAAGCTTCGCCGCCGGGTCGTGGAACAGCAGTTTCACGACGTCATCGAGCGGCTCTATGCCGACGTCACCGAGCCCCGCCCGATTTTGCAGGATTAATCCAAACGATCTCGAGCACCTTTTCGCGCCGACCGGAATCCAAAGGCCGCTTTTAGCGGCCGTGCGAGCGAAGTACCTTCTAGATCGGTTTTCCATCTGCGTCGAGGAGGCGAATCTCTCCGAGTCCCAGTTCTCGAATCCCGGCCTCGATTTTCGCGCGATCGCCGACAATCACCCAGATCAAATTATCCGGGTGCACGATGGCTTTTGCGCCTTCTTCGACGTCGCTGGTCTTTAAGGCTCTCACCTTCCCCGCGTACGTTTCGTAATAGTCTTCAGGCAAGCCGAACTGCACCAGGTCATTGATCGATTGACCGACGGCGTTCGTCGTTTCGCGTGAGCCAGGAAGACTTAACGTCTCGTTTGCTTGAATTTTTGAAAGCTCCTCCGCCGTGACCGGGTGGTCCGTCAGAATTCCACGGAATTCTTTATTCATTTCCGCGAGGGACTCTTTCGTCTTGTCGGTCTCTACCGGCGCCAAGGCCAAGAACGGCCGCTGCGCGCGCGCAGCCCAGAGCAGGCTCGTTGCGCCATAGGACCAGTGCTTGTCCTCGCGCAAGTTCAGGTTCAGTCTCGAGCCAAACATTCCGCCCAGCCCATCGTTGGCCGCCTCGATGGCAATCTCCTTCGGATTGGCCTCAGGCGGAGCAATGTCTCCGGCGATGATGATCGATTGCTGTGCGCCCGGCTTGTCGATGAGGTATACGACGGATTTCGCCGGAAGCTCGACAGTCTTGATGTTTTTCTCCGGAATTTGCCCGGGCTTCCAATTCGCAAACAGCTTTTCGAGTTTGGGGGTGACTTCAGCGAGCGTGGCGTCGCCGGCGATCACCAGCGTGGCGTGGTTCGGTTTGAACCACTGGTCGTGAAATTTGACGAGATCCTCCCTCGTCAATTTTTCGACGCTCGCCTTTGTTCCGGAACCCGTGAGCGGGTTGCCATAAGCATGCCCCGCGCCATACATCAGGCCAGGCAAAACGCGCAACGCCATGGGCACCGGCGTATTTTTTTCGCGCTGAATCCCGGCAAGCGTCTGCTGCCGTTGCCGCTTGAAATCCTCCTCAGGAAAAACGGGGTTCAGAATGATATCGGCGAATAGATCCAGCGAAGGATCAAGTTTCGATTTGAGAGCGGAAAGCTCGACGAAGGAAAGGTCGAGATTTGAGCCGGCGCCCAGTTGTGCTCCGAGGAGCGCCTGTTCATCGCTGATCGCGAGCGCCGTGCGCGTTTTGGTTCCGCCCGTGAGCAGCGCCATGGTCATGCCCGCGGTTCCGGGCGAAGCCAACTGATCCGCGGCATAACCCGCATCCACATTCAGCCAGAAATCCACCAGAGGAACTTCGTGCCGCTCGGCGAGAATCACTTTCAACCCGTTCGAAAGCGTGGCGTGCTCGAGCTTGGGCAGCTTCAAGTCGGGCGGCGTGCCGATTTCCGGAGCCTTGGAGCGATCCGCTCCGGTAGCTGTCTCTTTGAACGGCGGGAAGGGTTGTACTTCGAGCACGTACACGCCATCGGATAGCCAGCGATTCGCGGCCGCTTTCAAGTCCTCTGCCGTGGCCGTCTCGACTCTCTTGAGAGAAATCCGGTAGGCGTCGGGGCTTCCGCGGAAAACCTGGCTCTGCGCCAACCGGTCTGATTTTCCGCCGAATCCTCCGATACGCTCGATTCCGCGAACAAAGCTCGCTTCATGCTGCGCTCTTACGCGCCGAAGCTCCTCGGCCGTCGGTCCATCTTTGAGGAACCGCGCGAGTTCTTCATCCAAGGCCTTTTCCACCGGGGCGAGGTCCTGGCCGGGCCGCGCGGTAGCCTGTACGCGGAATTGCCCCGCGATTTCGTTCAAATCCACAAGCGCTCGCGCGTCGGTGGCAATTTGATCGTCGTACACCAAGCGCTTGTAGAAGCGCGAAGTTTTCCCCGAGGTCAAAACGTCGCTCACCATATCGAGATAATCGGCGTCCGCACTGCCGTATTGCGGAATATTCCACACCTTGTAAATCCGCGCCTGAGGCACGCGGTCAGCGACGATTTGCCGGTGCGTGCCACTCATTTTAGCAACCCAGACCTCCTGATGCGCCACGGGCGGCCCTGGCGGAATGTTCCCGAAGTACTTTTCGACTTTCTCTTTCGCGGTTTTCGCGTCAATGTCTCCGGCAAGTACGATGGTCACGTTCGAAGGCCCGTAGTAGGTCCGGAACCACTCCTTCACATCATCCATGGAGGCGGCGTTGAGATCGGCCATGTCTCCAATCACCGTCCACGAATAGGGATGTCCGGCGGGAAACGTGTTTTGCGTAATCAATTGCCGCGAGACGGCGTATGGTTGGTTCTCGCCCTGCCGCTTTTCGTTCTGCACCACGCCGCGCTGCAAATCGAGCGTCTTCTGATCGAGCGAGCCCAGCAGGAATCCCATGCGGTCGGACTCCATCCACAGGGTGTAGTCCAGCGCCGAAGTCGGAACATTCTCAAAATAATTCGTCCGGTCATTGTTCGTGGTGCCATTCAAATCCGTCGCGCCGATTTTCTCCATCGCGTCGATGTAGCGTCCCGGCGAGTGTTCGCTGCCGCCGAACATCAAGTGTTCGAAAAGGTGCGCGAATCCTGTCTTACCCGGCTTCTCGTTTTTCGAGCCGACGTGATACCAGGTGTTAATGGCCACAATAGGCGCCTTATGATCCTCATGCACGATGACCGTCAAGCCGTTGGCCAGCACGAATTTCTGAAACGGAATATCGATGTCTTTGCTTTGCGCGCGTGCTCCCGCCACGAAAAAAACAACAAGCAAGATCACTACCGCCGTTCTCATTCGCATTTTCCCCCCAAGGATTTCTGACCTCTGAACACACTCCCTCGGCAACCGTAGGCGAAGGGAATCGTGAACCGTTGCCAGCAAGAGGCCGCCGCCTGCCGCGCTAGCAGTATCGAAAATTTATACTCGAAAGTCCATGTTTGGCCAAGACACTCCCTTTGCCCAAAACCCTCAGAGCGTCGTCGAACTTTTGTGGTTTTTTTGGAAGTCTCATTCGGCATCCGTTGGCCGCACGGCAGGATTCTCTTCCGATTTGTCGCGGGGCCCGCGGAGCGTTAAGATCTCTCCTGGGGCTATCCAATGTCCGATGACCTGATCATAGCCGGCCGAGCCTTCAAATCCCGTTTGATCGTCGGCACAGGCAAGTACCGCAGCTTCCAGGAAATGGCTCGCGCTCACGCCGCATCAGGCGCGGACATGGTGACCGTCGCCGTCCGAAGGGTGAATCTGGCGGACCGCTCCAAGGAATCGCTTCTTGACTATATTGATCGCAATAAAATTTTCATCTTGCCCAATACCGCCGCTTGTTACTCCGCCGACGAAGCCATTCGCACCGCCCGGCTCGCCCGCGAAGTCGGCCTCTCCCATTGGGTCAAGCTGGAAGTCATCGGCGACCAGCAAACTCTTTTCCCCGACACGGAGCAGCTCATTGAAGCCACGCGCGTCCTCGTAAAAGAAGGCTTCGTGGTCCTCCCGTACACCAATGACGACCTGATCGCCGCCCGCAAACTCATCGATGCCGGCGCCGCCGCCGTCATGCCCCTGGCAGCGCCGATTGGCTCCGGCCTCGGCGTTCAGAATCCCGCCAACCTCCGCATCCTTCGCGAACGCATCACGGAAGTCCCGATGATTGTGGATGCCGGTGTAGGCACGGCCTCGGATGCCGCTGTCGCCATGGAATTGGGCGCCGACGGCGTCCTCATGAACACCGCCATCGCCGAAGCCGCCGACGCGGTCCTCATGGCCGAAGGGATGCGCGAAGCCGTTTCCGCCGGCCGCAAAGCCTGGCTCGCCGGCCGCATGCCCAAGCGTCTCTACGCCTCCGCTTCCAGTCCGCAGAGCGGCGTGGTCCGCTAATTCAGTTTTTGGGAGCCGGTGGGTTCTGCCCGGGCTTTGGTTCGGGTGGTTTGCTCATCTCGGCGATTTGTTGCTGAATATCCCGCGTCATCGCATCCATTCTCTGCTGCATCAGCGGCATCATGACTTGCATGGCCTCTGACGTGATGGCCGGCATCTCCCGCAGGAATTTTTGTCCAGTGGGACTCGAATAAAATGCTACTAGATGATCGACGTCGCCTCTCGTGAGATGTTTCTGATACACCGGCACCATAGCCTGAACTATTTCGTCCCACGGAAATTTCTTCAAGTAATCGTCAATCACCTTGCTGGAGCGCGCCTCAAAATCAACGGGAAGCTTGTCCTTATCCTTCTCATACTGCTCATGGATCATCTGATGCATGGGCTTCATCATCGCATCAATCATTTTCGACATCATTTCCCGCGACTGCGTGACTTCGAGGTATCTCTGGATATCCTCCTTGGTGGCCGGTGAGTCCGCGGGGTCCTGCTGTGCAAAACCGATCGAAGAACTACAAAGCAGAACAATCGGTAAGAGCATAAAGCGTTTCATGGGGAACCTCCAGTACCTTCCTTCGAGCCTAACTTAGGCAAGCCCTCGCGAACAACAACAAGCTGACGATTCACACACCGCGCTTCGGTCGGAAGGCAAGTTCTTGGGGGGCGGTCTGGGCCATTCTCGCATGAATGGGGGAGACAGACTCGAATCTGCCTCCCCAATGCGATTTCTGGAGGAACCGGCTCTGGTCGGCCCCGATCAGGTTGTCCGGAGACTCTGACGGAGCGAGATTAGTGCCTGTCAGGGTGCTCGTGCCGCCAGCGCCAATACTCGCGCTGTTCATCGCGGCTCAACCGGTTGAACTCGCGGTATTCGTAGTGCCTCTCTGCCAGCCAAACGCGGTACGCCCGCGCTTCACCATCATCCCAGCGATGGTAATCCGAGTGATACTCGTCGTAATACCGCACTCGCGCCGCACATCCGCTGGTCAAAAGCGGTGCGAGCATTGCAGCGCCCAGCACCAGCGGCCCCAGATATCCCTTTATTCGCAACATTTCGCAATCCTCCTAAGGATTTTGAGCTTCCGATCGCGCTCTTATGCCGACGATCTAGCGATGCGTGTCGAGTCCCCCGGGGATTTGCGGGGCGCTCGATGTCGGCTATTCATAAAACACCGCAAGCGCACCCAAGTTGCGATTGGTTCGAATGGACTTCCAGAAATTTCAGTCAGGTCGCCGAAGCAGCTAGGCTTGCGCCGCTTTTCTGGCCTGTTCGGCATCGTAGCTCTCGCCGTAAATCGAAGGTACCTTCGCTCCCATACATCGCAAGTAGGAGCTCAGTTGCCCGCGATGATGAATGGTGTGGTGCACTCCGATCATCAAAAACATCACTGCCGGACGCTGGAACATCCCGCGAAAATCCACCATCTTTGTCAACTGTTCGCTCGTCAATTTCGACAGCGCTTCGAGCCTCTGCGCGCAATTTTCGGAATACCAGGCCGCAATCTCCGCCGGCGTCTTGGGCTCCGGAGGAAGAACAGTTCCCGTCGTGAACTGTCCTGTAATCACCGTGTCCAGAAACCGGATATCCGCGGCCGCGATGTGTCTCACCAATTCCATGGCGCTCTTCGATGCCGGGTCCGGCCGGTACTCCGCCTTATCGGCAGGCACCGCCTCGATCACTTTCTTCGTCAGTTGGCTCTCATTCTTCACCGCCGGAAGGTACACTCCATGCAGCAAGAACGTCGCGTTTTCTGCAGTCATCTCTTTCATATTTTCCGCCTTTCTCGTAACTATCAGGTTTGGCCCCGTTTGTGCTTCCTTGGATGCCAAGATTTGTCTTCCGTTTCATAAGGCACCCCGAACTCCCTCCAGTACCTTCTCGTACCGTGCACGCAACCATAGCTGTCCGTACGGTCAGGATATCACCAGCACACACCGGCCGCGCTCCACCCGCGATGAATGGCCGCACCCTCCTCATACTTAGAGAAACGGAGGGTAGTCGATTCTCATGCATCTCACCTTTGCTAAAATAGTCTCGGAGTGTCCCGTCTGCGAGAGCAGTTCCGTGCGGAGATCCAGAAGAACAGGTTTCGTCGAGCGCATCTGGTTCCGCTTGGCGTTCGTTTGGCCCTATCGCTGCGACGACTGCGACGCTCGCTTCTGGGGCTTCCAGCGCTCCTATCACGCTCCAGACGGCTCCTGGGTCTGACCTACATCGGCTTTGTGGGTCCCCCCTCCCTGCGCTCATCCTGTCCGGAAAAAGAAGTGCCAGGCCACATCCACCAGGGCATGTACAATCGCTGAGGCAAAAATCGACCCCGTCTGTCTCCAAGTCCACCCGTAGAAAATCCCTGCTATTGATGCCAGGATGACGTACCGCCAATTCGGAAATCCGAGGTTGGTAATATGCGAAAACCCGAACATCACTGACGCTGTCCACCACCCCGCCAAATCGTTCTTCGACGACCGCGCCAGCATATTCTGCAACAAGCCCCGAAATAGAAACTCTTCCGGCCAAGCCGTAAAGAAGAAAATCCCCAGCGAGGTGAACAACAGAGAACCCGAGGAATGCCACTGCGGCGCGAACGCCAAGAAATGCATCGCCGTCCCCAGGGGAATGGCGATACAGCCGAACGCGAGAAAGCTGCCCAGAACGAAGAATCCCCAATGCCGTCCCCAGCCAATCGAATACCCGATCCCATCGACACGTCGCAGCAAAACGAATACGGCCAGCGCCACATTTAGCGCCAGCAGCACAGTGAACACATAGGCAAGCCGCCCGCTCGGATAGGGCCACAGCCAGTGCGACGGGCCAAACTTCACCGCCACCCAAAGGCCCAGAAGGGTCAAAAAATCTTGCCAAGTCCCGCCCGGTTTCCGCTCGGCCGAGGTCACAAGCGCCATCGGCGCAAAAACAAAACATCCCGCCGCCCCAGCCCGCGCAAGCGTAAAAGTATTTGTCCCCAGCCCGTAAATCAGGTATGCAAGGAACGCGGCGGCGCCCAATGCTATGCCTCCGCCAGGACCGAAGCGCGCCCGAAGCGCATCAGCAACGCCGCGCGCAGCAAAAAGCAGCATCACCAGGAAGAAGAACGCAAATACCGTCAACGTGGCCGCAAAGTCGCGGCCGCCATAACCTTGCCAGGCGGCGTACAGCGCTCCCGTAAGGCACAACACGGCCCAGCATCCGAGCATCGGTAGCACACCGAGTTGGCGAGTCGCTGGCAAATTGGCTGCTCAACATTCAAAAAGAAAGAGAAGATTGTAGCGCACACCCATGGCATCCCAAATCCCACAGCAGTTCGGGCCAAACGACGCGCACTGCTATGAAGCAAACGTTCACCCCGCACCGCGCGAATCATGAAACGCCTCGCCTATATCGACTGGATGCGAGGCCTGGCTTGTGTCCTAATGTTTCAAACGCACTGTTACGACTCTTGGCTCAGCCCGGAAGCACGTAAGTCCGCCGTCCTGACCTGGTCACGACTCCTCGGCACGCTCCCCGCCCCGCTCTTCATCTTTCTCTCCGGCATTTCCTTCGCGCTAGTAACGGAACGTCTCCGCGCAAAAGGCGCCACTCCAGCCGAAATCGCCAAAACAACGATCCGCCGTGGCGCGGAAATTTTCGCCCTTGGCCTGCTCTTCCGCGTTCAGGAATACGCGCTCGGCTACCGCTGGTCCCCATGGACCGATCTCTTCCGCGTCGATGTCCTAAACATTCTCGGCCTCTCGATGATGTTGATGGGCGTCCTCTGCTGGCTCAGCGCCGATCACCACCCCACAGAAGCCTCCGTGCTTATACAATCCTCGGGAATCTCTCGAGTCCGCGGAATCTTCGCGAGCCTTATCACCGCAACCGCCGTAGCCCTGGCCACTCCACTCCTCTGGACCACCCATCGCCCCCGCCATCTTCCCTGGCCCCTCGAGTCCTACATCAATGGCGTCCACGTCTTCGGCAATCCTCAACCCTGGCTCTTCCCGGTCTTCCCCTGGTCGGCGTTCGCATTTCTAGGCCTGGCCGTCGGCTTCTTCCTCTTTACAAACATCGCCAAACGCCACGAAGGTCTGATCTTTCTGGCCCTGGGTGGGACTGGCATTCTGGCCTGTCTTCTTTCAGAGAAGCTAGACGCCTCCCCCATCGAACTCTATGCGAGCTACGACTACTGGCACACCAGCCCTAATTTTTTCCTGATGCGCTGTGGCATCCTCTTAATGATTTTATTTTGCGTTTACGCCTGGTGCCGCTGGGGCGTCGCCCAATTGGGTTTCAGCCCCGTCATCCAACTAGGCAAAACTTCCCTCCTGGTCTACTGGGTGCACATCGAATTCGTCTACGGGCGGCTCTCCATCCTGCCCAAGCACCAAGCGACTGTCTTCGAAGCCACCGTCGGTCTCTCGATCATCATTCTAGCCATGCTGCTGCTTTCCGTGGTGCGCACAAACTGGAGGAATCGCCAAGCGAAAGCGCCAAGGCCGGCTGCTGTGCCCGCGCTAGAGTAAAAAATAAATTTTCCGTAAGCAATGAAGTAGGGGATTAAGCCAGTAGGGAATTAAGCCGGACCGAGACGCTGGCCTAGCGTTTTAGAACAGGACTCTGCTCGAAGGTCTGCCCCTGCGGAATCCTGATGATAATCTCGCCCGGCCGCGCCAGACCCAGATCATCCCGCGCAATTTTTTCGATCAATCGCGGATCGGTATTGAGGTCCTTCACTTCCTGAGCCAGCGCCGCATTTTCTTTACTCAACGCATCGAGATTGGCCTTCACTTTCCTGATCTCGTCCTGAGTCCGGCGCATCGCCAGGAACCCATGCGTTCCAAAAACATCATGCACAATCATCACCAACACCAGCAAACCCAAAAGCCCGCGCCCGTACTGACGCACGAGCGACCGAATCTTCTCTTCGGCCGCAACGTTCTCCCGTTTCTTCTTCAACTTTCCAATACCCACTTCGTAGCCTCGCCAGCCAGCTTTGCTGAAGCCGCCGCGCTATTCGCCTCCACGTACAAGCGCAAAAGCGGTTCCGTCCCGGACAGTCGCAAAAGCATCCAGGAGCCGTCCTCAAAACTGAATTTTGCACCGTCTGTGCGGTCCATCGATACAACTTTCCTTCCGAGAAGTGTCCGAGCATCCACCGCCACCTTCTTCACGGCCTTCGCCTTTTGTTCGTCGCTAAGGTGCAGATTCTCACGCACCGGCCAGAACTCTCTTCCCACTTTCTTAAACAGCTGCCGGATCTGCTCTCCGAGCGAAGCCCCGCGCGCCGCAATCATCTCCGCAACCAAAAGACACGCCAGGATGCCATCCTTCTCCGGCACATGCCCGCGAACCGTCAAACCTGCGCTCTCTTCTCCGCCGAGCGCAATCTTGTCCTCGCGAATCAGTTGGCCGATGTACTTGAAGCCCACCGGCGTCTGATACGTTTTCTGCCCATGCGCCACCGCCGCCGCGTCAATCAACTGCGACGTCGCCACGCTGCGCGCCGCTGCCATCATCCATCCGCGCGTCTCCACAAGGTAGTCGTAGACCAGCGCCAGAATATGATTTGGCTGAATCCAAGTCCCGTCGCGATCGATCATTCCAAAGCGGTCCGCATCGCCATCGGTCGCCAACCCCGCGGCCGCTCCCGAATCCACTACCGCCTTACCGAGCGGCGCAAGATTTTCTTCGCTAACGTCCGGCCCCCTCCCATCAAACAAGCAATCGCGGTTCGTCCGCATCGCTTCGACCTGCACGCCGTGTTCTGCCAGCGCTCGATCCAAGTATCCCGCCCCGCAACCGTGCAGCGCGTCCGTCACAAAGGAGACTTGGGCCTTTGCCAGTGCATCAAACCGCACCAATTCTTCCAGCCGTTTCAAATAACGCTCACGAAGATTCACCTTCTCGGTCTTGACTCCGCCTGATGGAACAGCCGGTGACGCAGGATACGCGCCATCTTTAGCGATAATTCTGGCCACGCGTGCCTCAATATCTTTCGTCACTTCCGGCAGCGCCGGCCCCGCATCCGCGGAAGAAAATTTCAACCCATGATATTGCGCAGGGTTATGGCTGGCCGTAAAGTTGATCGCGCCATCAAGCTTCGACCGCTCGATTTCAAAAGCAACCGCCGGTGTCGGCGTAAACGTTTCGCAAAGCAATGTTCGAATCTTGTGGTCCTGCAAAATTGCGACCGCCAGCTGCGAAAACTCCTCCGAGTAAAATCGCGTGTCGTAACCAACCAGAATCGTCGGGTTCTTCGTCTTGCTGTTCACATGCTCCGCGATGGCCGTCACCGCCAGCCGCACGTTGGCAAACGTAAAATCGTCGGCAATCAACCCGCGCCATCCGGACGTGCCGAACTTGATGGGACTCCGGTTCATCATGGGAGAAGCGCTCATATCGTCGTATTCTATTCCCCGTTTCCCGCAGACGAAAGCACTGAAAAGCATTTCCGGAGAGAACGCATGAAGCCCAGCGATAACTATCGAGTCGTCCTAGTCACCTGCGCTAGTCCCATGCAGGCAAAACTCATCGCCCGCAGCGTCGTCGAGAAACGCCTGGCTGCCTGCGTCAGTATTCTCCGCAGCCCCATCGAATCCCACTATCGCTGGAATGGCAAAATAGAAAAAGCCCGCGAGCTCTTGCTGCTCATCAAAACCACGGCAAGAAAGCTAGGCGGTCTTGAAAGGGAAGTGAAACGCCTGCACAGCTACGAGGTCCCGGAATTCATCGCTTTTTCCATCGTCGCCGGTTCGAAAGCCTACCTTGATTGGCTCGACGAGAATACCTAGTTCCCTGAAGGGTGCGGCTAGAAAAGCTCCAGACATTCGGCGGGTGTCAGTCCGGACTTCTTGAGGATCTCGGCGAGTGTGCCTCGGGGGAACCTCGGAGTCGATCGGAACCACGGTCCCGCCAGTCTCGTCGCCGACTCTTTTTTTCCAGCGAAACGGGATGGTCCTCAGCAGGAAGCTACGCCAAGCCTGCCGTCAGGGCACGGCGCGCCGCGCCGCTCCGCCGCTACACGTACAACAACGCTTGATCCAAGTCCGCCATAATATCTTCCACATCCTCGATCCCCACCGAAATCCTAACCAACCCTTCGGTTATCCCAATCCGCTCTTGCACTTCCTTGGGCATCGAAGCATGGGTCATCTGCGCCGGCAAGGAAACCAGTGTCTCCACCCCGCCCAAACTCTCGGCCAGCGAACAAAGTTTCAGTTGATTCAGGAATCGCCGCGCTGCCTCGAGCGAACCCAAATCAATGGCGATCATCGCCCCCGGCCCTTTCTGCTGCCGCCGCGCAACATCATGCTGCGGATGCGTCGGCAACCCCGGGTAGTGCGTTTTGCGAACCTTGGGATGCGCATCCAAATGCCGCGCCACGGTAATTCCGTTGGCGTTGTGTTGCAACATGCGAATAGCCAGCGTTTTCAACCCCCGCGAAATCAGAAAGCAATCCATGGGCGCCAGCCCCGCACCCGCCGACCTCTGAATAAAATAAATTTTTTCCGCATCTGCAGGCCGTGTCAGCACCACCGCGCCGCCCGTCGAATCGCTGTGGCCGTTCAAATACTTCGTCATCGAGTGCACGACGATCTGCGCGCCCAGCTCGATAGGCCGCTGCAAATAAGGACTCAGAAAAGTATTGTCGACCGCCAGCGTGGCATTGCGCTCATTCGCCAGTTTCGCGATGGCACCGATATCGGTGACGCGCATCGTCGGATTGGTCGGCGTCTCGATGTAAATGAGTTTGGTATTCGGCCGCAGCGCCGCCAGCACGCAGGCCGGAATAGATGTATCGACGAAACTGAATTCCAGCCCAAAGTGCACCAAAAGCTGCGTCGACAGCCGGTACACGCCCCCATACACTGCTTCCGACAGCACCACGTGGTCGCCGGGCCGATAAAGCCGAAACAGCGCGTCGATGGCCGCCATTCCCGAAGTGAAAACATATGCGCTGTGCCCGCCCTCCAGTTTCGCGACGGTTCTTTCCAGCGCCTTGCGGTTCGGATGGTTCGATCGTGCATAGTCGTATCCCCTATGCTTGCCCAACTCCTGGTATACGTACGTCGAGGTCTGATAGATCGGCGCAACGACCGCTCCCGTGGCGGGATCTGGCTCCTGCCCGACGTGAATGGCGTTCGTGGCGAATCCCATGGTGATCTCCTCTTACTTGGCGAACTCTTTTCCCGTACTCCTAGGCTCTGGCAGCGTTCGACTTCCGCTGCAGTTCCCCTCAACTATGGAAGTTATGGGACTAGGGGCCCATCGCTGCGTTTGCCGCTTGGAGCTCCTCGATGGCAGATTCTTCCGAAGTTACAGGAGCAAATCCAGCGAGTCAAATCCGCGGAATGGACTTGTAGCTTGGAGTACATCGGTCGGTACCGAGCGACGCTCGGCCAAGCAGCATCGAGACTCGCATTTGCATCTTAGTCCAGAGCGGAGTAACTTGACGCCATAGCGTATTTCGGATGACGATGGGGTTCACCGGAACATGGAATTCTCTCGGCCCAATGTGCTGTCTCTTTTCTTCACGCTTCTATGTGCCGCCGCGGCCTCGATCGTCGGCGCAGCCCAGGATTCGCCTGCGCCTCCGCCGAAAGCGCCGGCGCAATCTAGTGAACCCAGCCGGTTAAGGATCGAAGTCACCGGCGGCGAAAAGGCTGTTCCCGTTGAAAACGCAAGCGTCTATGTCAAGTACGTCGAAGAGCATGTCATCAAGAAGGACAAAAAACTCGAACTCAACGTCAAAACCAACCGCGATGGCGTCGCCCATGTCGCCGAAGCTCCTCTCGGTCGTGCCCTCATTCAGATTATCGCGGAAGGTTGGAAGACCTACGGACGCTGGTATGACATCACTGATCCTCATCAAGTCATCAAAGTGCGCCTCGAGAGACCGCCGAAGTGGTATTGATTTGCTTTGAAGAATAAAAATTGGCACTAAACACTCGTTTCCGCAAAATTTTCCGCATTCCATGCCCGCAGCGATCTGATTTTACATGCTTTGTCGATCGCTTTCGCCCGACCGTCGCGCGAGACGCTCACCGTGGAAAAAATCAAGTGCACCAAAATTGTGCAAACCGGAGCAGCACGTTGAAGCAAGTGAAGTTAGCTGGCAGTGCGACACGATTTTCCACACACTTATCAACACTTGTGTTGAAAACTTAATCTTGCAGAAATATTTTCTGTCGAGTTCGGCACAGAGATTGCCCCATGCAACTTCCCTGATTTTGACCGGTCCCTTGCCCGATGTTACAGTGGCTCAGCCGGATCTCCTGATGAATGAAACATTTGACGGAACTTTCTCGCTATTGCAAATGCTGTGGGGCAATATCGTCGCCCGCCGGCTGCGCAGCTTTCTCAGCGTGGTGGCCATCGCCATCCAGGTCATTTTGGTTCTGCTCATCGTCGGTTTCACTTCGGGAATTATTTCCGAGTGGGGAAAGCGCGTTGAGGGTGTCGGCGCCGATATTCTCGTCCAGCCTCCCAACTCTTCGATCTTCTTTGCCTTCTCCAGCGCCGTCATGCAGGAATCTCTGGCCGATAAAATCGCCGCGCTGCCCGGCGTCGATGAAGTCGCTCCCACGCTTATCCTCGCAGAACCAAAGAACTTGACTCTCGTCTATGGCATCGACTACAAACGCTTCAATGCGCTGAGCCGCGGATTTTTATTCCGTTCGGGACGTCCGTTTGAATCCTCCGATGAGGCCATCGCCGATGACATCATCGCGCAAACCAAGCACCTGAAGTTGGGACAACAGATCACCCTTTTGAATCATTCGTTTACGATCTGCGGAATCGTCGCTCACGGCAAAGGCGCCCGCTATTTTATCCCGCTGAAAACCGCGCAGGATATCGCCGGCGCAGAGAAACGCGTCTCTATGTTTTACGTTCGCAGCAAAGGCGACACCGAAGGCACTCGCGCGCAAATTGTTAATCTCACGCCGCTGGACCGCGTGCGCTCCATGAGCGAATACGTGACGCTCATGAGCTCTTCCAATCTTCCTCAATTGAGACCGTTTACGCGCACCATGGTGGGGCTCGGCATTGTCATCAGCTTTCTCGTCGTGCTTCTCAATATGCACACCATGGTCATGGAACGCACGCGCGAGATCGGAATTCTCAAAGCCTTGGGTCTGTCCAGGATGGGAATTATGCGCATGCTTCTCGGAGAGACCCTGCTCCTCACGATTTTGGGATGCGCTCTGGGAATTTTGTTGACGTTTGCGTTTCAAGCCATCCTGAAGGAGACCAACCCAAGTCTGATGATTCTGATCACGCCGCAATGGGTTCTTTCCGCGGCTTTGCTGGCCCTAGCTGGCGCTGCCATCGGTGCTATGTATCCGGCTTTGCGCGCCGCGAGTTACGATCCGGTCGTCGCGCTGGCCTACGAGTAAATTTCTCTCTCGCGGCAATCCACTCTCAGGCCATCCATTCTAGACAAACCGAGTCATGTTCTTTTTGGAGTCCAAATTCTTTGTGCCAATTGCTTCGGCCCCGCAAAACTGATAGTTTTGAGGCACTCTCCAGCCAGACGCTCGAGAATTCCGCCGTACCGGCGGCGCTGCTCAAGAACAGGAGCTCCAAGATGAAGCGTCTGTACGTTTTGCTATTGGCCTCAGTCCTTGGCCTGCTCGTCGGAACCGCCGCCCGCGCTCAGATGGGTATGGACTTCTTCAAGAAGCCGGCGATTGCCGATATTTTCAAGCCTGTAGTTGGAAGTGGCGCCGTCTACGAATCGGAACGAGACCAAAAGAAAACCACCATGGAAATGACCGTGGTCGGCCAGGAAACCGTCGACGGCAAAGATGGCTTTTGGCTGGAGATTGGCCACGCTGATCAGCGGAGTGGCGCGATGGTCTACATGAAAATGCTTGTCACCAAGGACGACTTCCAGTTCCATCGCATGATCTTTCAGCAGCCCGGCCAGCCGGCCATGGAAATGCCTATGAACCCCAACGCGCAGCAGCGGTCTCACATGACCGAGGAGATGGAGAAGTGGCACAAAGTTGGGGCGGAGACCATCACCGTGCCGGCCGGCACTTTCCTTTGCGATCACTGGGCCAAGGACGATGGAAAGGGCGATGTTTGGGCGAGTTCAAAGATCACCCCCATGAGTTTGGTCAAGGAAGTCACGCCGACAAATTCAATGACCCTCGTGAAAGCGATTTCCGATGCCAAAGACCACATCACCGGGACGCCCACGAAGTTCGACCCGGAAGCGATGAAGCGCCAAATGATGCAGCAGCAGATGCAAAAGCAGCAACAACAGAATCCGCAGTGAAGCCGAAAGCCCGGCGGCAAAAGCTCAGGACACACTGAAGTCAAAGAGAGCGTCGAAGGCTAGGTGAATGCCTGCTAACAGCGTGTTTCTAGGGTGAATCCGTTTCAGGATGCCGGCGCGAACGTCTGAAGCTCGCGGGAAACATCGTCGATAGTGGCCAGCGGGCACGATACATGCACCGTCTGGCCAGGCTCCTCCGCATCGATCAGCAAATTGCCATTATGCGTTCGGACGCGTACGTACTGGAGTCCGTCGTGGACCTCAACCAGTTCGGCCTCCGGATATTTCTGCAGCTCTTTCGCCACGGCGTGCACCAGGGGCATGAACTCTCCAGCTCTTTCTCCAGCTTCGCGCATCCTGTCCCGGGGAAGGAAATGCATCGCCATCGGAACCACTGCCGCAGGCACCCAGACATGGACGTGATGCGTCTCGCCGCGGGTTTCGTCGACATCAACGCGGAGCAGACCTTCGCGAAACGTATAAGCCCCCGCCAATACCACTGTGGCCCCAAAACCCAGAGCGATTTTCCCCAGCAGTACCATTTTCTGATCCTTTCAGGTCCCGCGCTTCCTGCGCGAGATCTCCCGGAGCATGAGATTACGATATTTTCCGCTTAGTCCGTCGTCATGTTCTTGGAATCCAGCCAGACGCGAATGGTGTTATCGTCATCCTTCACCGAAACCAGTTCTACATCGCCTTGCCCTCGAAGCGCATGCAGCCCGGCTGCGAGGTCCAGCTCGTCTTTTGAGCCCGAGAGCAGCGCTTCGACAACCTTCATGGGAACTTTGACCTCGACTTGCGAATGCTTCGGTTTGTTCTTGTCGTGCACGTGAACGAGCAGCTGTCCATCCTTCTTTGTGACGCTGACGTCCGCATCGTTGCTCTGGACGGTCACGAATTCGCCGTCTTTGGAATTGCGAACCGCTTCAAAGATCGTCCGAACGTCTACGCCATCGCAATCCATGCAGCCGATGCGTACTTTGCCCTTGTGCAGGCGGTCGTGGTCGATGGCTGGAAGAACCTTTTCCGCCAGCTCCAGCGGAACATTGACGCGGACGGTCTCGCCTCGGGAATTGGTGCTAATGACGCGCACGTGCAGCCAGCGCTCCCCGTAGGTGGATGTGCCTGATTGTGTTGAACTTGTTTGCGCTTGCGTACCGAGGGGGGCGTACAGGAAAGAGGCCGCCAGAAAGGCGATCAAGGGGAGTAGGTGCCTAGTCCGGGTGGTCATAAGGGGATGCCTCCTTGGGCATTTGCAGAGAGATACGAAGGACCGTTCGGAAAAGTTTCCTGTCTTTCGATCTGCTCCCAAACGGTGTGGCGGAAGCTTTCCGAGAACGGGATTCGAGTGACCTATGCGGGAACGACACGGATGGCCGGGGCTAGCGCCCTGCTCGACCCGGGAGCGCATGCTGCGCCGCTACAAGGGAAAAAGACACAGACGCTGTGCTGGGCTCATTGCGGTCTCCACTTGAGGAAGACGGCGGCCAGGGGCGGAAGGGTGAGGCAGAGGGAGTTCGCGCGGCCCTGGGAGGGTTGGTTTGAGGCGGTTTGACCGCCTAGATTGCCTATGTTTGAGCCGCCATAGCTGGCAGCGTCTGTGTTCATGATTTCTGAGTAAAAGCCCGGCTGGGGGACGCCGATGCGATAGCCCTCGCGGACTACCGGAGTGGCATTGAGAATTACGATCAGCAGATCCTCTGGCTTTTTTCCGTGGCGGGCAAAGGCGAAGACGCTGTTGTCGGCGTCGTTGGCGTCGATCCACTCGAAACCTTGCCAATTGAAATCGACTTCGTGAAGAGATGGCTGCACGGCGAGCAGCTTGTTTAGATCGCGGATGAGGCTTTGGATGCCTTTGTGCGAATCGTATTGCAGAAGATGCCAGTCTAGGCTGTGCGCTTCGCTCCACTCGCTGCGCTGCGCGAGTTCCTGGCCCATGAACAGGAGTTTCTTTCCGGGGTGGGCGCACTGATAGGCGAGCAGGAGGCGGAGATTTGCAAATTGCTGCCACAAGTCGCCGGGCATTTTGTGGAGGAGGGAATTTTTTCCGTGAACGACTTCGTCGTGGGAAAAGGGAAGCATGAAATTCTCGGAGAAGGCATAGAGCATCGAGAAAGTCAGTTTGTTGTGTTCATATTTTCGGTGGACAGGATTCGCCGAGAAGTATTTAAGAGTGTCGTTCATCCAGCCCATGTTCCATTTCAGACTGAAGCCCAGGCCGCCCAAGTAGGTGGGTCTCGTTACACTGGGCCAGGAGGTGGATTCTTCGGCGATGGTGAGAATGCCGGGGAAGCGGCCGTACGCGACTTCATTCATGCGCTTGAGGAAGGCGATGGCGTGAAGATTCTCGCGGCCGCCGAATTCGTTGGGGATCCACTCGCCGGCTTTGCGAGAGTAGTCGAGATAGAGCATGGAGGCGACGGCGTCCACGCGAAGGCCGTCGATGTGATATTTGTCGAGCCAGAATAGAGCGTTGGAAATGAGGTAGTTCTGGACTTCGTTGCGGCCGTAGTTGTAGACGAGCGTGCCCCAATCGGGATGCGTGCCTTGGCGCGGGTCGGCATGTTCGTAGAGATGCGTGCCATCGAATTGAGCGAGGCCGAAGGTGTCGCGGGGGAAATGCGCGGGAGTCCAGTCCAGAAAAACGCCGATGCCGGCGTGATGGCAGCGGTCGATAAACTCCATGAACTCAGCGGGAGTGCCGTAGCGGCTGGTAGCGGCGAAGTAGCCAATCGTTTGGTAGCCCCAGGAACCGTCGAACGGGTGTTCCATAATGGGAAGCAGCTCGATGTGGGTGTAGCCCAGATCCTTGACGTAGGGAATGAGCTGATCGCCAAGCTCGCGATAGGTGAGCCAGCGGTCGTGGTCTTCGGGGACGCGACGCCAGGAGCCGAGGTGGACTTCGTAGACGGAGATTGGCGATGCAAGCCAATTTTTTTGCGAGCGCTGGTTAATCCAGTCGGTATCAGTCCATTGGTAAGAGTCGAGGTTAACGACAACTGAGCCTGTGTTGGGACGCAACTCGGCGCGGAATGCGTAGGGATCCGCTTTGAGGGGAAGCATCGCGCCTTGGGCGCCGATGATTTCGTACTTGTAGATGGCGCCTTCGCCTAGCTCGGGTACGAAGAGCTCCCAGATTCCTGAGGAACCGCGGGCCCGCATGGGATTCACGCGGCCATCCCAGCGGTTGAAATCGCCGACGAGGCTGACGCGGCGCGCGCTGGGCGCCCAGACGGCAAAATGGACGCCGCGGACGCCTTCGAGTGTTTTGAGATGGGCACCGAGTTTTTCGTAGGTGTCGTAGTGGCGGCCTTCTCCCATGAGGTGGAGATCGAACTCGCTGAGAAGATAGGGAAAGGCATAGGTATCAAAAGTTTCGACGGTTTCGCCGTAGCCGGTACGGAAGCGAATGCGGTAGTGGGCAGGAGCGGGCGCGCCTTGATGAGAATCCGGAAGAGTGGCTTCAAAGAAACCTACAGCACGCAGCTTGCGCGCCGGGATGGCCTCGGGAACGCCTTGGAGGAGCAGGCCGGCGTCCGCGGCACCGGGGCGGAAGAAGCGAACGACCCAACCGTGACTCGTGGGATGCGGACCGAGCAGGGCGAATGGATCGGCATGGCGGCCGGCGAGCAATGTGTCTATTTGAGCTTCCAGGTGTGCGTCTTTAGCTGGTGCAGCGGCGCTTGCGAGCGGAGAGGACGCTGGCTTTTTCTCTTCAGGCATGGGGTTCTGCTCCGCAGCGGTTCCATGAAGCTGGTGACGGAGGCGGGGTACAGTGTACAAGGAGGATTGAGTAGTGGGTAGTGAGTAGTGGGTAGGTCGGGATGGAAGCTGAGGCACGGGTTGTGATTGGAGGAGCAAGGGACGGCAAGGTCTTAATGAGGAGAGGGGATTGCATCCGTAGATTCTCGAAGAATGTGCGGAAGCCATTGATTCCACGGAAGTTGTGAAACGCCATTGATTTGAAGAGTGCAAAAAACAAAAAGGGCGAAGGAGAGCGGGGAGAGCAGGGGAGTACACCCCTGGTATCCGCGGCAAATATGTTGCGCGCTATCGATCGGGAACGAGTGGTGCTCCTCTCGCCAGACGCCGCCGAATATTTTCCTGACGAGCAATCCGTTAACACCGCATTGCGAGCTTTAATTCAAGAGACGAAGGGGCGTCATCGCGGCGCGCGAGTACGCGTGGCGAGCGAAAAATTCAAAGTCAAAAGCTGCACCCGTTAAAATAGAACTCCAAAGGGTGCTCCACTCAACTGTGTGTTTTCGGCCGGGGTGCGCGAGCTCACTCATCGGGACCGCCTGAGGGCTGGCCTACACTACACAGGATGGCATTCGATCAGCGTAGATGCCTTTGTCGAGATTATTCGGGTGAGCGAGAAACCGGAATCCGCCAGAAGCGAGCGGAAATGCGCTTCAGTACGCTCGCAACCGCCGATCACCAACATCAGCAGTTCCATTAGGCCGGAGGGGTGGGCGGCCGAATCAGCGATTCTTTCCATGAGAAGGAGGGTTGCGTCAGGACGCATGACGCTGCGGGTGTTGCGAAGAATTCTCGCGGCATCGATGTCTGGCCAGTCGTGAATCACGCCCTTCATCAGGTAGGCGTCCGCACCTTGGGGTACGGAGTCAAAGAAATTACCGCCCACAACTTGACACCGGGACGCGATTTCGCCGCTCAAAATCTCGGACGCGCCGTTCACCACTTGCGGCAGATCGAACAGGATACCGTGAAGTCTTGGCGTGGCATCAAGAACGGCCCGCAGCAGCGCACCCTCACCGCCTCCTATGTCCACGAGTCGCTCGAAGCGGGAGAAGTCGTAGGAAGCCAGTAGCTCGGAGGCCGTCCATGCGCTGCCCTGGGTCATGGTGGCATTGAAGACCGCCGCGTCGGCTGAATGGGCGGCCAGGTAATCGAAGAAAGGTTGCCCGAAGATTCGTTGGAACGCAGGTTCGCCGCTGCGGACGGATTCGTAAAGCTCTCCGAGCGGGCGCCAAAGAAAAGATGCAGGCAAAAACAGAGCTGCAGTCCGCTGCGATTGCGGATGATCGCTGCGAAGCACTTCGGTCAGCGGCGTGTTGCGGAAACGACCGTCGTCTGTGGGCGCGAACATTTCCACAGTGCTTAGTGCGCGCAACAGACGTTCGAGAGTGGGTGGGTGCGCGCCGCACTCGGAGGCGAGTTCAGCGATCGTTTTAGGGCCGCCGGCAAGCAGGTCGGGAATCCGCAGTTTCACTGCGGCATGAATCGCCTGTCCGACAATAATGCCGGGCCAGATATATTCCATCGGATTAGTCGGCATGGCAGTCACAAAGGGTCAAAATCTGGCACTTTCGCCACGCTTATCATACGCCTCCAGAGACCCCACTCGGGACACCGTTCTGTGTTGCTAGCATAGCTAGTGATGCGTGGAAACGCCAGCGTACGCGCACCGGCGGGAAACATTCGTGAGTTTTTGCGTGCTCTACTAGGTAAGGGTGCGGAGGTCGTGCTGAGTTGATGCGAGAATGTTGCAGTGACAGTATAGCGTCATTAGGTTTTACAACGACTTACAAGACACGCGGGGACTGCCAAACTACGCGTAAGTCGTACAAGACATCGCACTCTGTGGGTTGGGTTGTGGGTTGGAAAAAAGCCGTCCTCCTAAACAACGGGTGGCCTCTCCGCTCGCGGCTATTGCTTTGACAGAACCAATCCACGTCCCTGAACTGACAGTCATGGAAGTGCACATTAAGCCTGAGACAGAGTCGCGTCTGACGGAGCTCGCCTCCAAGAGTGGCCGCGCGACCGACGACCTCGTGGAAGATGCCCATGAAAGGGATTTCGTTCTGCTTGGCGCAAGCTCTTCGGTTTGGGATTGCAGGCTGATTCGTCGACCCGCGAAAGATGCTCGCAGAAAAAGTGAAACGTGCTTTGGCCGGGTTACAAGGAAAGGCGTTGGTCATCAGAAAGTGGCTGTCCCTGGCGAATTGATAATGGTGGCAAGTTTTCTACGCAATGTAACATTGCGATCTCCTGCCTTGGCGAGTCCCAGTTTCATGTTCTTGCATGTCGTTGATTTTAAGGGTGTTCGCGCCGGATAAGATTTTCAGCAGGGACAGGGAGGTTTTCAGTAGAAGATACGGTGCGGAGCTACAAGAGCCTGGCGGCATCGTTCTCGTGCTGAACTTAGCGACAAGGAAAGCCTCGCCGTCGATAGGCTTCACTCGACCGCTCTTAATGTCATCGTAGCGGCCATCAAGCATTTCGCGGACTTCTGCCACTTCTGTCAGATACCCGGAGGGGGCTTTTGGGCGTCTGAAAGGGAGCGATCTGTTGGTGCGGCCGATTCGGCATCGCAGTGAGGATCGAGTGCCGGCGCACATTTTTCTGTGCGTGTTGGCCTACTATGTGGAATGGCATCTGCGAGCTTGGGCGCCGCTGTTCCGCAGAACGCGGAGGAGAAAACGAACCCAACATTCCAGCAGGTGCCGGAGCCGACGCCGGTCCAAGCCCGGGCCTACGAATTGGTCCGGATGTTCCCAGTAACCGCGAGGTGAATTTTGTGCTATCCCTTCGAGAATCAGGAGGATACTTTCTCGGACCTCGCGGAACTTCGGACTAGAAGTTACGGAAGTATGTTGGGGTTGTGAGGCTAAGTTTTAGTTTTGCTGCGGCAACCCCACTTTGCGCACCAGTTCCGCGAATCGCGGATCAGAACGAAGCGCTTGAAAGTATAGAGGTGCGTTGAGCAACAGCAGACCACCCTCGCGATCTTGGTATGCCTTGTCGAGCAAGGCGAAGGCCTGGTTTTTCTCGCCGAGTGCAGAATAGATCAAGGCGATTCCAAAGGCCACATCGCTGCGTTTCCGTGAATCCTGCAACAGTTGCGTTATGGTTTTCTCAGCATTCGCGCGATCGTCCGTCAAGGCATAGACGCGACCGAGGCCAAGGCGCGCCCATTCATCGTGGCTATCAACAGCCAGACCTTTTTGGTACTCAGCGAGAGCTTGCGGATACATTTGTTTGGCGATGTACGCCTCCCCTAGAAAATAATGGGCCAGGTGGAAATCCGGGTCGAGATCCATTGCTTCGCGTGCCTTTTCGATGGCTTCGTCGAACCTCCCCGCGGCGCAGAGCAGGTCCACGGCGTCCGTCCGGATGATGATTGAAAGCGGATCGGCTTTTCGTGCAAGATCGTTCTCTGAAATCGATTCGTTCGGGTGTCCCTGGGCCATCAGCCAGTAAGCAAACCACTGATGGGCCGTTGCGTAGTTTGGATTCAACTTGATGGCGCGGCGGAATTCCTGTTCGGATGTGGCCCAGTTCCATTCGTAATGCATTTCAACAAAGGCGAGCGAGGCGTACGCTTCGGCGAGCGAATCATCTAGTTTCAAGGCCGTAAGCGCGGCCTCTTTCGCACGCGTCATCGCTTCACGGCGCGAAATTTCGGTGTTGGGCCGGGAACCGAGCAGCGCATAGGCATCCGCGAGCCCGCTGTAGGCGTGCGCATACTGCGGGTCGCGTGCGATGGCCTGATTAAAGTAGTCGATGGCTTTTAGGTACGTAGCGACGGTGCGCTTGTTCCAGAAATAGCGGCCTTTCAGGTAGAGCTCGTAGGCGTCCGGATCGACGGGGTGAGCCACGGCCAACTGTGCACTTTGCTCCGGTGTGAGCCGGAGCTGGATTTCTCGCGCGACGGCCCCGGCTACATCACTCTGGAGCACTAAAATGCCGCTCAAGTTGCGGTCGTACTCTTTAGCCCATAGATGTGTTTGATCTCTCGCCTGAATCAGTTGCGCGGTGACCCGTACACGATCCCCTTCGCGGCGCACGCTGCCCTCCAAAACATAATCCACACCGAGCTCTTTTGAGATCTGCCGGACATCCTTGTGGGAATCCTTGTATTGCGTCGCAGAAGTGCGCGCAATCACTCCCAGGCGGGCCGGCTCAAGACTACCCAGTTGAGTGATCAATTCCTCCGTCAAGCCGCTGCTGAGGTATTCCTGTTGCGCATCGCCACTTAGATTTTCGAAGGGAAGGACAGCCAGCATGACCTTGCCTGTGTTTGGGGTGGAAGGGGCCCAGATTCGGTTGCGGGCCAAGTAAATAACGACGGCGGTAGCGACCAGCACGGCAGCGAGAGTAACAGTCATCATCCGGCGAGGCTGGGCAGCGGCGTTCTCCGCTCCGGACGCGGTGACTTGCACAACGGGCGACGCTACAACCTGCTCTTCGGGGCGGTTTTCATGGACTTGCCGCACGTCTTGTGTAAAACGGTAGCCACGACGTGGGACGGTTTCGATGTAGGCGGTTCCATCCGAGGCGTCACCGAGAACTTTTCGCAAAGTGGATATGTTTTGGACGAGGGTGCCTTCTTCCACGAAGGAGTCCGGCCAAATGCGCGCGAGGAGTTTGTCCTTCTCTAGAAGATGCCCAGAGTCTTCCGTGAGTGCGAGCAAGGTCTCAAAAGCCTTTGGCGTAAGCGCTACGGGATGCCCATCTGCTAGCAGAACTCGCTCAACAGGATCCAGTCGGAAGCGACCGAATTCAAGAACCACCTTTGTTCTCTCTGACATAGTAGCTTTGAGAACGCTTTGAGAAAAGTTTCAGTGTTACCGCAGGACATCCGCACTGCACTTTGCTTACTTTGCGGGGAGCTAAGGGCTAGCAGCGCCGGCTTCCGGAACCGGTAAGTGTCGGGATTCTAACTGAAATTCGACGCAGGGGCAACTGGCGCGAGCCGAGGAAGAAATCGCAGTAAGGTCCGCTCAGGAATCGACTTTTCTTGCGGCGTGTCGGCGTCTCTGGAGGGACCCATGAACGCAAAGTGCTTGAGGACATTGGATACAGTCAAAAAGTGTAGGACGCTACCTTGGTTAGAGAGCTTTGTCTTCGTCGTCCTATTGAACCTGACCATTTTGTTGATTCCCGTGAGCTTGCGGGCGGATTCAATGTACTCGATAACTGTTAGTACTTCCGGTTTAACAGGCACTTCGGCACAGCTTGCCTTCGATTTGCTGAATGGCGGATCGGCGTCCAATACGGTTACCATCTCCGATTTTTCCACTAATGGGACGTTGGGCGCCGTCTTCCCCACCGGGGAAGTGACCGGAACGCTGCCCGGGACTGTCACCTTGATGGATTCACCATCGTCATTTTTCAATGAGTATCTGACAGACCTGACACTTGGCACGGCCTTTTCCTTCGTGCTCGACGCCACCACAAACGGTCCTGACCCGAGCTCCCTCCCCGATGCCTTGTCTGTCTTTCTCCTGGACCCGAGCACGGGCTTGCCGTTGTTTCCGACTAGCGATCCTTCGTTCTCCGATTCGCTCTTCGCCCTAAACATCGATGGCACCTCGGCGGGCAACCTGGGCGTGTATACCTCAACCGTGTCGGCCACAGCTATCGCTGGGACGCCCGTTCCAGAACCTCCCACCGGAATCCTGCTGTTTAGTGGTCTAACGTTGCTCATTTGGGGATTCTTGCGTGGTCGGTAGAGGAGAAAACCGTGATTAAAAGAGCGACTCTGCGAACCCGGGGATTGCTGATTGCGGGCCTTTGCCTTTTCATTGCGAGCCTCGCCACCCCGCCAACCTGCGCTGCGCAGACATTTGTGGACATGAGTTCTCAGGTCACGATCACGAAGTCCGGCCTGGTGTTGAATCGGGCGACGAACACATTTAACAGCGTGGTTACCTTAACCAACAGCTCGGCCAGCGATTTAAACGGGCCACTATTGCTAGTTATCTCCAATCTGTCACCAACGACTGTGACGGTAGCGAATCAATCGGGAACAGATCTATCGGGCAGTCCGTACGTTTATGTCTTAGTCCCAGAGGGGAGCCTTCCTACGGGGAACAGCATCTCTAATATCCTTTTGAAATTCAACAACCCAAGTCGCGTGGCTTTTACTTTTGCTCTTTCGGTTAGCACAGTTGAGATTTTGCCGGAACCCTTGCCTGAGGGCGTGTCCAGCCCCCTAATCACATCGATGCCGCCGACGGCGGCTATAGTGGGCAAGCTTCTAAAATATCAGCTCATAGCTTCCTCAAGTAACCCCACCACTCTTGCGTTTTCGCTTTCTAGTTCGCCCACCGGTATGACCATCAACGCGACCACTGGCCTGGTGCAATGGACGCCCACCGCCACCGAAGCAGGAGATCAGCAGGTCACTATCGTAGCCCAGGACTCGGGAGGCCAAACCAGCCAGAGCTTTACTCTCTCATGCTTTGGAATCAGCCCTGTGGCATCGGCCCTGATCACCGCCGCGAGCGGTGGCCTGATCACCGTGAGTGCTCCCGGTTCCCCGATCAACGGCCTTTCGATTAATATCCCGGCCGGGGCCCTCTCAGCCAACACCACCCTTACTGTTTCTCAACTCGTTTCTCCCCCCACTTTCGGCGGTGTGGCCCGCTTCTTTATGGCGGGGTTTGAGGTTGATCCGGACGGGACTTTGCTCGCCGTACCCGCAACCGTTACGCTTCCCTATAACGTAAGTCAGTTTTCAACCACCGAAGGGGTCCGCTTAGAAGATTTCTTGGGGGTGTATTTTATACAGGCGTCTACCGGCAACCCAGAATTATTAAATAGTTTCACTGTCAACAAGACCACCCACGTACTCACGGGCACCGTTTCCCACTTCTCCGGTTACGTTCCAACCAACATTAGCAGGCTCTGTTCTCCCACGGGAGCGCCACCGGACTGCCCAACGATTGAGAGTTCTACCACGCCGCCCTCGCTGCTTTTCCCGGTCGTGTTGGTGCATGGGTTCCAAGCGGGCTATCCGTACCAGACCTTGGGGAATGAGGCCACTTGGGGAAATCTTCGGACATTGCTTAGCCAACTTGACTCAGGGCTACCGGGCCGCATCGACGCCTGGAGATTTGATTGGGATTCTTCCTACACGTCATTTGAAAGATCTGCTGCAAATCTCAGCGCCGCCTTAGCCTACGTGGAATCGATGCAAGCCAGCCCGGAACCGCATTTAGTGAATTTGGTGGCGCACTCATTTGGCGGAATTCTGGTTCGAGAATATCTGGAAGGTCAGGCGAACCCCGGCCTGCTTGGCATTCTGGACGGTGAAGGGAGTGTGGGGAGCCTTCTCGGTATTCCCTACCGAAACGATGTCAACAGGGTTATGACGCTAGGAACACCCCACCAAGGCATCGGCGCCGGCCCGCTTGCTGATTTTACGACCGTCTTAGCAAACGCCTGTGCCAACGTCGCGACTATCGTTCTTGAACCGTACACCTGTTATGAAGCAGACACGGCAGGAGTGCCTGTTGCACCGGGAACGGGAAATACCTTGCGCACGCTTAACTCTGTTGGAATTCCAGCTTTGCAAACTTCTTTGACTCCGCAGTACGACGTGATCATTGGGCAAAGAATGGGCTCCTGTACCGCGGGAGTATTGTGTTCGCCGCAGTCTGACGACGGGTTGATCACTACTGCCGGGAACCAATTGTGTGGGGGATCGATCGTAAATCCTTTGGATGTATGTTCTGGGCTGACAGGGGGTGTCCTAACGGAGAAAAACCCCAACGTCAAAGCCCAAAATGGCCTTTGTCATTCCGCGGCGCTCTTAACCTTGACGTGCGGCACAGTATTCAACAACAACATTGCGATGGCAGCGATTGATGACACCACTCATCCTCTGTGGGATGAGATTTGCGAGTATCTCGGGTGTGAGCCCGCCATCAATGTAACCTTGGCCAGCGGCACAGTAGCAGGACCAGCAGGAACGGTTATCTCCGCTCCCTTAGGGACTGACTGCGGCCCGTCTTGTGAACCTCCGGGCATCAACTGTGGTCAGAATTGCACAGGGTTATTCGCAAGTGGAACCTCGGTAACCCTTACCGCGACTGCCGCCACCGGCTTCACTTTTACGGGGTGGAATGGGGCTTGCACCGGATCTGCTTTGACATGCGTAATCACCGTTGAAGACGATGACGTTGATTTAATGAATGGCTATCAGGTCACCGCAAACTTCTCTGCCGGCGGGGTCACATACACCTACACCGGGAACCCTTTCACAACCTTTTTAGGATCTGGGCAAAGTACTGGGCTCTCGAGTGTTTCAGGTTCCTTCACAGTCTCCCAACCTCTACCCCCTAATATGCAGTTAACTAACATAACGGATTTAATTTTATATTTTAGTTTTACAGACGGATATAGTGCATTTACAAACTGCTCCTCCGGGCAAACACTGTGCTCGGCTTATGTATCCACTGACTCCCAATCAAACATTCTAGGGTGGTCCATTAGCGCGAGCGCGTATCCCATCGCCGACGGATTGTATCTCGGAAACCCGGCCCCATCGAATTGTGGCGGAAACACTGGAATTGGTTGCGCTGAAGCGTCATTTAACGCGAGTGTAGCTACCGGATACGCAGGGACTGGAGTGTCCTATTGCGGGTCAGTGGGATTTTGTCCGGCGCCGCAAGACCAAGGGTTTGCAGGATGTAGGACGAACGACATCTCGGATTATCCCTTGGATGTTTACAATGGGCCGCTTTGCCCAATCTCATCGGGAAATGCCCTCGCATTAAACGCCGGTGCTCCCGGTAGCTGGGTTCAGCATTAGTTGAGGAAGCCCATTCTTCCTTTTCGGCGTGGGTTTTTTCTTCGGGTGGTCTGGCTCAAGGGGGGAGCGGCAGGGTCTATAAATTCCTCTATTGCCGTCTCAGCCACCGAATGCTGTGCCTACCGAGAATTCCGTCCGTATCAACCAGCATCCTTGTGGCACGCTAATCGCAGATCTCGTGTGCGCCGTGAAAAGGCGTTGGTCCACAGCGGGGGTATACCCGCCCGGGAACTGGTTCGCAAATCCGCACATCCGGTTCGATGAGCGGGGTGTGAAGACGGAAGCATGGTCCAGCTCGTGAGGCACCGACAGACGAAAGGGTCGGCAACGGATAGGCTGAACCTAAACCACCGCGTCACACCTCGACTCCACCGATGCACGTTTCCTTGTTGGCAAGCACATCGGAGTCTAAAGACTGGCAGTCTCTGCCTCGTCCAGGCGTCGAGTGCATCGAAGTGCTGCGAGTCCTTGTCGCGAAAGAATGCGGTTTTGGATCAACAACAGTTTGGTCGGGTGATCATGGAGAAGCGCCATTTCCGCTCCAGGAAGGCAAACATCGATGCAACTGGCTTGGTCCGGCTAAGCGGCGCGTCGCTGATATCGGTGATGTAATCCGCCGACCTGCGCAATCGCTACCACGCGCCCCTGTTCCGGCGGTTACTCGCGTCTCGTGGTCACTTCCCAGATTTTGAGGGGGCATTCCTGGGCAATCGTCCCGGTTTTCATATTTCTCAAAAGTATAGGGTGCGGGGGCGAGACGTGTGCCGTCGGAACCGATTGCGGCCTGAGAGAGTCCCCATGACGATTCGGAACGCCAAGAGGATGCCATTGTCATCATTCACAGCCGGTTGAGGAAACGTGGGGCACTCGCTATTTCCCGTATTGTGATGGCGTGATTCCAGGTGGCAATGGGGCATAAGCACTTCGACAACTTTACTTAGACATTCGCGTCACGAAGCTGCCCTACCCGCGCCGAAGTTCGGAACTGCGAAAAACGCGGACTGCTTTAGGAGCCAGGCTCGCGGCATCTTGCAAAAAGCGCGAGCCAGTTTATTCCGAGTTGCGTGACGAGCAAGGCGGCAATGTTGAGAATCCAAAGCAAAGGGACCAAGGCTGCGAAGCCGTGGCGCGCGAGGGCGGGAATGGCCATGAGGACGCGAGTGATGATGAAAATAGAAGTGATGGCGTAGCTGCGGACGACCCATTGCCGGTGAAGTTCAAAATTTCGATTGCGGGCGGCGAGCAGTGCAGCAGAGCCAGTGACGACCGCGAGAATGGACTGGACGAGAGTGGGGAGGGCCATCGACGGTGTAGCGTGGGTGAAGCCGAGAAAGACGGCAATGGGGGCAGCTATCGCTATGCTGCCGAGATACATCCTGCCAATCAGCCGGTGAGTCGCAGGCCTTTTGCGGCGAAGAGTCGAGGAAAATTGCAGCGGACCCAGAACAAGCGCCAGGGCACCCGCCGAAGCGTGGATGACGATCCACCACCGAACACTGAAGTAGTAGCCCCAGTCTTTCATGTGGTGAAGCAGCAGAAAGCGGTCGGTGTGGTAGAAGACGAAGAGGGTCATGCAGCCGAAGACTAGGAACAAATAGTGTTTGAAGCGGAAAATGGTGCGCGAACCAGTCGGCTGTATCGGGGCCGCCACGTACACGATCTCCAGGAGGACGTGGTCTCGACTCCACGCGGGTTAAAAGCGGGCGGAGTATACCATTTTTAGAGGGGCGAATTGTCCAAGGCTGTATCCGTGATTTGAACCTTTCTTTCGCCGGAGCTGACGATTAGAAAAGAGGAAGGGCGCTGGCTGCAACTCAGGGTTCACGGATTCTTAACAAAGCAGCAAAGCTGCAGTTGTTTGCGTGTGGGAGGATCTGTGCGCCTTGGAGGGCAACATTCGTGAAAAAACGGCGTACATTGGCAGTTTTGACAGCGGCAACAGCGTTCGCGTTGGCGGGAGGAGCGTTTGTCAACAAGATGGCTGCGGATGACGACGATCATCACTCGAACCATTTTCGGTTTGCACCGGATAGTTTGGTGCTGAGCAAAAGCGTGTATGTGGGAAATGCTTCGACGGTGATCGCAGGCGAGGCTTTGCCACCGGGATGCATGGGGGGAGCAACCGGATTGACAGTCCAAGTGCCATTAATAGCGGGAGGGACGGTGGGCGTGGCGGTTCCGTGTGGGTTCGCCAGCGATAACGGCGAATTTCCCAACGATCAGGACTCGCACAACGTCTGGAATAACGCCGGCTCCGATGGCAGCTTTGGAATCACTTCACCGATTTTTCTAGACAACATTACTGAGGATGGCTGGATGCTGGGCACGTTGCCGATCCCAAGCGACAGGATGGTGACGAGCTTCAGCTCGAAGTCAGAGCTGGCGCTGAACCGCTCTGCGGATGGCAAGTCCCTGACATTTATGGGCTATCACGGCGGAGTGGGATGCGGCGGGAGTGACGTTTCTCCGACGGCGCCAAATCTGATTGACGTTTCGGCTTCCAATACCCCGGCGATATGCGATCCGACAAATCCGGTTACCTCGAGCTTGCAAAGTACGCCGAATATCCCCACATCTTACTATCGAGCGGTGGCGGAAGTGGATGCCGACGGCCGCCTCAGCATCACCGACGGAAATGCGTACAGCGGGGACAACGGGCGTGCCGCGATCAAGGCCAGTAACGGCATCTACTACATGGTGGGCAACGACAACAGCGGGAATATCGGGAAGAAGCAGCTTTCACTTACTGTCGCGGGATTTGAACTAATTAACGCGACGGGCGCAGAACTGTTGATTCCCGGCCTCACACCGCCTGTGCCCCCGAACATTGGCATGATTGGAAGGTTGGAGTTCCTATCCAGTGACAAGCCGGGCAAGGACACAAATTTCCGCGGCATAACCATTTTTGACAACACCGTGTACGTCAGCAAAGGCAGTGGAGGCAACGGAATCAACTCCGTGTTCCAGGAGGGAACGCAAGGCACCCTGCCGACGGGCACGGCAGCGGAGTTGGCAAATGTACCGCTGACGATTCTACCCGGCTTCCCGAACACGGAAGCAAGCACGGGCACGAATTTTCCATTCGGGATGTTCTTTGCCAATGCGAACACGTTGTACGTGTGCGATGAGGGCGACGGGACGTTTGTGACACCGCCAGTGAACGGCAATGTCGCGGACCCGCAGTCGCAGGCGACCGCGGGCTTGCAGAAATGGGTGTTGCAGAATGGTGTCTGGACCATGATCTATGTACTGCAGAATGGCCTGAACATCGGTGTGCAATACAGTGTGGACCACTACCCAGCTTCGATTGATCCGGCGACGGGCGGTTGCCGGAATATCGCGGGACGGGTAAATGGCGACGGCACAGCGACGATTTGGGCCATCACGTCGACTGTCAGCGCCAACGGCGACAATGGGGCCGATCCGAACAAGCTGGTGAAGGTGACCGACCTAATCTCCGCAACCACGCTGCCGTCCGCCGGAGGGTGGCTGGGAACTTTCCAGACCGTGCGTTCTGCGCGTGCGGGAGAGGTGTTCCGCGGAATAGCGTTTGCACCGAAGAGTGACGACGGCTTCTAAAACCAACAAAGCACATAAGTGCGAAGACCTCCTCGAGCCGCCCGGCCCGAGGAGGTTTTTTGTTTTGGCGGAGATTGCCGAGAGATGTGGAGCCATCGCTGGAACTTTCCGAGTAACGCCAATGAGCGAAACTAACGTAAGATGCGTGGCGCACTGCGAGTTCAGTGGAGGAGTTGGAGCGAATGGCGAAAGTTGACCAGAAGCAGTCGGTTTGCGGGGTGCTCCTGAATGCTGCTCGATTTTTGTTGCTTGCGGTGGCGACATTGATGCTGACGGTGGGTGCCGAAGGGCAGGACCGCGGGCAAACGCGCTCGATGGTGATTTCGAAGGGCGGAATTGTGGCTTCGGAGTCGCCGCTGGCGTCGCAGGCGGGCGTGCGAATTTTGGAAAATGGCGGGAACGCGGTGGACGCGGCGATTGCTGCGAACGCGATGATGGGCGTGGTTGAGCCGATGATGAACGGGATCGGCGGGGATTTGTTTGTGATTGTGTACGACGCCAAGGCCAACAAGCTTTATGGGTTGAACGCTAGCGGGTGGGCGCCTAAGGGGTTGACGATCGAGTTTTTGCACAAGCAGGGACTGAGAGATATGCCGCAGACGGGGGTGCATTCGATTACCGTGCCGGGCGTAGTGGACGGATGGCAGAAATTGGCAGACAGGTTTGGAAGAAGGAAATTGAAAGAAGATTTGGCGGCGGCGATTCGGACGGCGCAAGATGGCTTCCCTGTGCCGGAGTGGGATGCGGCGTATTGGGCGACAGAAGTGGATCTCTTGCGCACCGATGATGCGGCGACGAGTCTTTATTTGCCGGGGGATCATGCGCCGAAGGTTGGGGAAGTGTTTCGGAATCCGGACTTGGCGGCGTCCTTGGGGCAGATCGCCGAGCGGGGAAGGGACGCGTTTTATAAGGGAGAGATTTCGAAAAAGATTTTGGACGCGATGAAGCGGCACAACGGGACGATGACAGACAAGGATTTGGCGGAGTATTCGAGCGAGTGGGTCGAGCCGATTTCGACGACGTATCGTGATTGGACGGTGTACGAGATGCCCCCGAATGGGCAAGGGATGGCCGCGCTTGAGATGCTGAATATTATGGAGACGGTTTCTTTGGGGCAGAAAGATACTGGGTTTGGTTCGACGAAGGCGCTGCACACCATGATTGAGGCTAAGAAATTGGCTTACGCGGATGTGGCAAGGTATTTGGCTGATCCCCGGGGACAGAAGATTCCAGTGGCCACGCTGGTTTCGAAACCATGGGCGGTGGAGCGCGCGAAATTGATTGATCCGGAGAAGGCGGCCTGCGAAATCGCAGCGGGGGAGATTGCAGGCAGTAGC
>Ga0210395_10000340_pt1 | contig 36554 bp, 32 predicted proteins | sample IncBWH4OmetaG_FD_150861 | JGI IMG/M metagenome (GOLD analysis project Ga0210395, IMG submission 150861) | Forest soil microbial communities from Barre Woods Harvard Forest LTER site, Petersham, Massachusetts, United States - Inc-BW-H-4-O ... | reverse complement strand
TACGCCCGCGAGCTACATCCAGCCGAGCTGGCCGAAGCCCTCATCGAAGCGACCGCTTCCCTATCCGTTTATCGCACGTACATCCAAACGCTCGACGTTCCCGAAACCGCAAAGCGCTTGTTGACCTATGCGATCGAAGCCGCGCGCGCCCGCCGCTCCACGTTGCCGCCGCGATATTTCGATTTCCTGTCGGATGTGCTCCTGCTCGCCTCGCCCGAACATGTTCGCCCTGAGCAGCGCGAGGCGCGCCTCGCTTTCGTCACGCGCTGGCAGCAATTCACCGGCTCGATCATGGCGAAGGGGTTCGAGGATACGGTGTTGTACGTCTATTTTCCGCTTGCGTCCCTGAATGAAGTCGGAGGAGACCCGCGCGTCGCCGGAGGCAGTCCGGAGAAGTTTCATCAATTCATCGCAGTGCGTCAGGAAAAATGGCCGAGCGACCTCAATGCCACCACCACGCACGATACGAAGCGCTCCGAAGACACGCGCGCCCGGATTTCGGTGCTTTCGGAAATTCCCGAGCGCTGGGCGGATTGTCTTTGCGAATGGTCGCGCATGAACGAAAAGCACGCCCGCAAATTCGACAGCACCTCGGTGCCCGACCGCAACGAGGAATACCTCTTTTACCAGACGCTGGTCGGCGCGTGGCCGCTGCAACCTGATGGATTGCCCGCGCTCGTACCGCGCCTGCAGGATTACTTCATCAAAGCCTCGCGCGAAGCGAACCTACGCACGCGGTGGGTGGCGCCGAATCAGGCGCACGAGTCGGCGATGCGCGATTTCGTCGCGCGCACGCTCGACCGCGAAGCCAATGCCGAGTTTTGCGCGAGCTTCGAGGAGTTCATGGGCTGGCTCGGCCCGTACGGAATGCTGAATGGCCTGGGCCAGACGCTGCTCAAGGCCACGGCGCCCGGAGTGCCGGACTGCTATCAGGGTTCCGAGCTATGGGATTTGCGGCTCGTCGATCCGGACAACCGCGGCGTGATCGATTTTGGAAAGCGGCGTGCCACTCTGGCCGGCCTCCAAGCGAAACGGGCGCCGGGCGGTGAGACCGATCGAGACGAATTGCTCGCGGGATGGCGTGACGGGCGCGTGAAAATGCACGTGCTGGCGCGCGCCCTCAACGCACGTGCCGCCCATTCCGATCTTTTTCGCGAAGGCAGCTATCACTCGCTGATTGCGGCCGGCGAACATACGAGCCGCGTGGTCGCGTTCGCCCGCGTGCATGCCAATGACTGGGCGATTTCGATCTTTCCGCGCTGCCTCACTTCGATCCACGCGCCCGTTTTGTGTGCCAGTTGCCGCGCGAAATTCTGGCAGGGAACGGCGCTTGCGTTGCCCATCGGGGCACCGAATGGCTGGGCGAACATTTTGGCAGGCGATTCCGCTCTGCCGATCATGAGCCGATCGGAAGGACGTCTTGCGCTCGCGGACGTTTTCGAGGAATTCCCGCTGGCTCTGTTGCTCCCGTTAAATTCGATCTAGCGAATTGGGTTCCGGTCGTCTGGAGGGACGGAAAGCTCTCATTACGGGCGGAGATTCTGGTATGGGCCGTGCAGCTGCAATAGCCTATGCCCGTGAGGACACGGATGTCGCGATCAATTATCTTCCTTCAGAAGAACCAGATGCCCAGGAAGCAATCGCGCCGATTAAAGCTGCAATGACGGTCGGAAGTGAGGGCGGTGGAATCGTAAGCATGTACCTTTCAATTCCTCAGGTGGCGGTCGCTCCGCTCATTTGGCGCAGATGCTATTGCCCTGCTGCGAGGACGGAGGTCCCACCCAATTTGCTGGAAGTAAAGGGGTGAATGGCCCGGTAAGAGTGTTCCCGATCTGGAATTCGCCCCTGTGATCAAACGGGCCGCCCCGAACCACGGCCGCGCTCCTGTCTCAGTTCAAAGGTTCATTCCACTGCCTCACGTCGTTGGGGGCAAGGCTGTGGAGCGCCCCATGTGGCTTCCCATCGTCGCAACGTATAGGTCGAACGCTTCGGTTAGGTAACGCACCCGGGAATCGGGCGGCAGTTCGTTACTCGGCTGTGCAGGGGCTGCCAATCTTCACCCCGGGGTTCTTAAATGGGTTAGAGGTCCCGGGTCCCCTCGCTTTCGCTACGCCAGGGTCGAGGCGTTGCTCAGCGAATCGCCCTCTCATCTTCCGCTGATCAGGTTACTCATTCGCGACTCATACCCTCGTACCATTGTCGCTGTTCATTCTTTGAAACAAGCTTGAATGGGCAGATGAGATTCAGGCCGCGCAACAGCATTCTTAATATCCTCCGCCGCGGAGAAGCTAAATAGGATTGGTTTTCGGCGGCGTTTGAGTCAGGTTGTGGAGGAGATATGACAGGCATGGGGCCGGAGATTGCCGGCACGTACGACCACCGTCTGGTTGCACTATCCGTTTTGATCGCGACGCTCGCCTCCTACGCCGCGTTGGACCTGTCTTCCCGGGTAGCCGCCGCGCGTGGCAGGGTCCAGTTCGCCTGGCTTTTCGGAGGCGCTGCGGCGATGGGGACCGGCATATGGTCAATGCACTACATTGGCATGCTGGCCTTCAGCCTGCCGATTCCAGTGCTCTATGATTGGCCTACGGTACTGCTATCCCTGTTAGCCGCCGTTTTTGCTTCCGCCATCTCTCTGTTCGTGGTGAGCCGCCAGAGAATGGGATTGGTGGCAGCTCTGGCGGGCAGCGGCGTTATGGGCGTCGGCATCGCGACCATGCATTACACGGGCATGGAGGCGATGCGACTGTCAGCGATGTGCCATTACTCTCCTTTCCTGGTTGCACTTTCTGTGGTGCTCGCGATCTTGATCTCTCTTGTAGCCCTTTGGCTGACGTTTCATTTCCGCAATGACGTGAAGGAGAAATGGCTGCAAAAAATCGCGAGCGCCGTATTGATGGGAGCGGCAATTCCGGTCATGCATTACACCGGCATGGCCGCCGCCAGTTTTACGTTCACAGGAGAGGCGCCGGACCTATCTCACGCCGTAAGCGTCTCCTCGCTCGGAATCACCGGAATAACGATCGTTACGTTCATGGTCCTCGGGCTTGCCGTGCTGACTTCGTTGATTGACCGTCGATTCTCGGTTTTGGAATCCAGCGAAGAGCGGCTTCGCTTAATCATCAATACCGCCATGGATGCCGTCATCACCATGAATGCCGAAGGCCTGATCACAAACTGGAACTCGGAGGCGGAAAAAACTTTCGGCTGGTCTTCCCAGGAGGCACTGGGACGGAGGCTATCGGAGTTGATCATGCCCCAACGGTATCGGGAGGACCATGAGAGAGGGCTCCAGCGTTTCCTGGGCACGGGTGAGGGGATGATGCTGCGCCAACGGACAGAAACTACGGCGCTACACCGCGACGGTCACGAATTCCCCGTCGAGGTGGCGACCTCACCGGTCAAGTTCGGAGACCAGTGGATCTTCAGCAGCTTCATGCGTGACATCGCGGAGCACAAACGGGCGCAGGAAGAATTGCTCAATGCAAAACAGGCCGCCGAGGACGCGAATCGGGCTAAGAGCATTTTTCTGGCGAACATGAGTCATGAATTGCGGACGCCTCTCAACGCGATCATTGGATATAGCGAAATGCTGGAGGAGGAAACGCAGGAATTAGGGAAAGTGGCCGTTGTGCAAGATCTCCAAAAAATTCAATCGGCCGGCAAACACTTGTTGGCGCTGATCAACGACATTCTTGACCTTTCAAAGATCGAGGCCGGCAAAATGGGGTTGAACGTGGAAACTTTTGATGTGGCCCAGGTGGTTAAAGAGATAGCCAGCACCGTTCAGCCCGCCGTGACGAAACACACGAACGCAATTCACGTCGACGTGGCAACGAACGCTGGCGAGATGCGCGCCGATCTCACGAAAGTTCGGCAGATTCTGTTGAACCTACTGAGCAACTCCTGCAAATTCACCGACCACGGCACTATCACGCTGAACGTGAGCCGAGAAACCATCGCTGATCGCGACTGGTTGCAATTTGAAGTCGGGGACTCAGGAATCGGCATGACGGCGGAGCAGAAGGGAAATCTGTTCCGGGAGTTTTCTCAGGCCGATGCTTCCATCGCCCGGAAGTATGGCGGGACCGGCCTCGGCTTGGCGATCACTCATCGCTTTGTTCAGATCATGCGAGGAACCATTACCGTCGACAGTCAGCCTGGTCGCGGCTCCACGTTCACGATACAGCTCCCCGCCGACGTTACACTGGAGAGCGGCGAATCGGCGCGTTCACAACTGCCCGTCGACGTTGCGGCGGGGTCTCAACCGGTTCAGGCGAATTCGGGCGAGATTCTGGTCATCGACGACGACCCAACGGTTCGCGACCTCATGGCTCGATTCCTGACCAAGCTGGGGTTCCATGTGGTCACCGCGGAAAGTGGCGCGGAGGCCCTGCGGCTCGCGAAGAAAGTTAATCCCTTGCTGATTACCCTGGATGTCATGATGCCTGAAATGGACGGCTGGCGCGTCCTCAAACAGCTCAAAGCGGATCCGGAATTGGCGGAGATCCCAGTGATCATGGTCACTGTCGTGGACAATGAACCGATGGCCGCTGCTTTGGGCGCCTCCAGCTACCTCATCAAACCCGTTGTTCGCGACCGTCTGGCTGTTCTGGTCGAGCAGTACCGGTCAGCGCGATCATCCCGGGACAATGCGGCGGCCCCTCCCGAGCGGGCGATTCGCAATTGAAGCCAACAGCCACAACGGATGTCGCAGGAAGCCAGAAAGCATAATTCCGAACTGTTTTCCCGGAAAAACCCGATGCCCAAAATCCTTTTGGTCGAAGATAACGAAATGAATCGGGACATGCTCTCGAGACGCCTGCAGCGAAGGGGATATCAGATCGTTGCTGCCGAAAACGGCGAGCAGGGGCTTTCGTTGGCGCGCGTGGAAGGGCCTGACCTAATCCTCATGGACATAACGCTTCCAGAGATGGACGGCTGGGAAGTTGCCCGCCTTTTGAAGGCGGACGAGGCTACCCGCCATATCCCGATCATCGCGCTCACGGCCCGTGTGCTGATGACCGATCAGAGGAAAGCGTTTGAAGTGGGCTGCGACGACTATGACACCAAACCTGTAGACTTCGGTCGCCTCACTGAAAAAATCGGGAATTTATTGGTGAGGAAATAGCCGCTATGAGTTCTCCGCCGAGCCGGATACTGATCGTAGACGACAACGAAATGAATCGGGATATGCTCGCCCGCCGGCTGGAACGGAAAGGCTATGAGATACGAGTGGCGGAGAGCGCGCGGTCTTTGCTGGAACGCATCCAGGAAGACGCGGCGGACCTGGTGCTCCTCGACGTCCAGATGCCGGGAATCAGCGGTCTTGACGCGCTGCAGACGCTGCGCGGGTGCTACTCTGCTATTCAATTGCCGATCATAATGGTGACGGCGAAAGATCAGAGCGAGGACATCGTCAAAGCACTGGACCTGGGCGCCAACGATTATCTTACAAAGCCAATCGATTTCCCTGTCGCTTTGGCGCGCATCCGCACGCAGGTGGCACTCAAGAAGGCGGAAGAAGCCTTGCGAGAGAGCGAGGAACGCTTTGCCTTGGCGGCTCAAGGGTCTAATGACGGGCTTTGGGATTGGAATCTGGTGGACAATGCCATCTATTTCTCCCCGCGCTGGAAGATCATGTTGGGTTATCAGGAATCCGAGATCGCGAACCGCCCGGAAGAGTGGCTGGATCGAATCCATGTCGCCGATCGTGAACGGGTTAAAGATGAACTCGCTTCGCATCAGAGAGGACTGACGCCTCACTTCGAGAGTGAAAACCGCGTGCAGCACAAAGACGGCAGTTTCCGTTGGATGCTGAGCAGGGGTCTGGCGGTTCACGACGCTTCGGGAAGGGCTTTGCGTATGGCCGGATCGCAGACCGACATCACCGGAGGAAAAGTATCCGATGCACTGACGGGCTTGCCTAATCGGCTGTTGTTTATTGACCGGCTGATGCGATTGATCGAACATACGAAACGCCACAAAGACTATCTATTTGCAGTTCTGTTCTTGGACCTCGACGGGTTCAAGATGATCAACGACAGCCTGGGCCACGTGATCGGAGATCAACTCTTGGTTGGAGTGGCAAATCGGCTGGAAAAGTGCCTGCGAGTCAGCGATACGGTCACGCGGATCGAGAAGCTTTTCACGATAGCCCGGTTGGGTGGAGACGAGTTCACTATCCTGCTCGATCAGGTAAAAGATCCCAGCGACGCCACCCTTATCGCCGAGCGGCTCATGAACGCGTTGGCGGCTCCTTTCAGCCTAAATGGACAAAAAATATTCACTTCCATGAGCATAGGGATCGCCTTGAGCAGCATCGGATACGACAACGCCGAAGATATCCTGCGAGATGCCGACACGGCCATGTATCGGGCAAAATCCCTCGGTAAGGCCCGGTACGCAGTATTTGATTTGGCCATGCGGGCGAGGGTAATAGCCCGCTTGCAGCTCGAGACGGATCTACGTGACGCCCTGGCGCGCGAGGAGTTTCGAAATTTTTATCAGCCGATTGTCTCCCTCGATTCCGGCCGGATCACTGGGTTCGAAGCACTCTTACGCTGGCAACATCCGACTCGCGGACTGCTTCAGCCGCTAGATTTCATCCCAGTCGCGGAAGAAACTGGCATGATTCGCGAACTCGGCTGGTGGAACTTGCAGAAGGCCTGCCGGCAAATAAGCGCTTGGAACGAATGCCGTAACGGCAGTCCCCTCCTGACCATCAGCGTCAACCTCTCTGTTAAACAGTTTCTGCAACCCGACTTGGTGGCGGAAATCAGAGAATTGCTGCGCGAGATTGGCATTCCTCCGGATACTTTGAAGCTTGAAATCACGGAAAGCACGGTCATGACGGACCCCTCGGCAGCCGTGGAAATGCTATTGCAAATCAAATCCTTGGGTGTCCAGCTCTCCATCGATGATTTCGGCACGGGTTATTCTTCGCTGAGTTACCTGCACCGCTTTCCGCTGGACACGCTGAAAATCGACCGTTCCTTCACTAAAGCGATGGGCCAGGGAGGAGACAGTATGGAGATCTTGCGAACGATCTTGCCCATGGCCAACAGTTTACGACTCAATGTGGTTGCCGAAGGAGTGGAGACGGCGGAACAACTTGCGATATTGAGGAAACTCCGGTGCGAATTCGCACAAGGATACTACTTTTCCGAACCGGTTACCGCCGATCAAGCGAAAGCCCTTTTGGAAAAACATCCAAAATGGTAGCTGTCCCTCACCATAATCTCTGCGAGCTCGAAGGAGACGTATTGCTCGCTCGGTACTCGTGGTCTGCAAAAACTCCTTACTGTCCCTATCAAGAACTCCGTTCTCATTGAGCCAGTTGCATTTAGACGGCGGCAGCTATACTTTGCAGACGACATTTTCGCGATCATTCTCTCGCTGTTTTCTTCGATTCGGCAAGGTTTTCGAACTTGGGCCGCGCCGGCTGCTTGGGCCACCAGCGTGGCGGCAGAAACGAGTATAGCCACGAACACCAAAATGCGCCTTTTGCCTTTCATAAGGTTTGATCCCGCTACGTTCTTCGAACCAGTCGTTCCGCCGCGACGATAGGCCCGGTGTGAAGTTGGTCAAGCGAGGTGTTTCGTCGAGGGAGCCGCGTCCCATTCTGCTGGGTGTTCACCGCCGCCTACGGCCTTCAACTACAACTAACTAAAGAAGATCGACATGCTCTTCTGGTGTATCTCGGCCGGTGGTAGTAAAGTACCGGTTTTGCTGTCGGCGAATCACAATGACAAAAACAATCACGCATTCAATGCCGAAAACCGCGCGCTTGTTCGGCACCGTTGTGCGGCGCCGTCTGGTTGGATTGTGGAAGCCGACAGTGACCGCGTTAATCCTCGGCAGCCTTGGCATCTGTGCCCAAGCGCGGCCGCGGAAATTTTTCGAACAGGGTTCCGCTCCTAGCTTTACGGCGAGTCAGGTGAAGCGTGGAAAAGCGGCCTATGGCGGTAACTGTTCGTCGTGCCACGGCGCAAATCTGGATGACGGAGAGTTTGGACCGGCGCTCAAGGGAGCAGCGTTCCAAAAGAAATGGGGAGACCAACCTCCGACAGCACTCTTTTCTTACATGTTTCAGAAGATGCCGCCATCGGGCCCCGGTACACTCGATGAACAAACGTATGCCGATTTGGAGGCCTACCTTTTGCAGGCCAATGGTCTCGAACCGGGCACAACGGAACTCACTGCCGCCGAACTTGGCGGATCAGGCGCGCAGGGAAGACCAGCAGTCCAGGCGGGTTTTCAGGGTGAAGTACGTCCGAGTGCAGCCAATCGTGACGCGACGTACACAGCGGTCATGGCCCGTCGTGCGGCCGAACTCGAGAAAATCACGCCAGTAACGGACGAGATGCTTCAGCATCCACCGGACGGAGATTGGCTGATGTGGCGGCGCACCTACAGTAGTTTAGGATTTAGTCCTCTTGCACAGATCAATCGGTCGAGCGTTAATCATCTACATCTGGCATGGAGCCGCGCGCTGCCCGTTGGTGCCGATGAAATCACGCCGCTCGTGCACGATGGCGTGATCTTCCTGGAAAGTGCCAACACGATCCAAGCGTTGGACGGTGTGACAGGCGATTTACTGTGGCAATATTTGCGGCCCTTGCCTGAGCCTCTCCTGAACGGGAGAGACTCGGTCATGAGAGGCCTCGCCATCTATCAAGACAAGATTTACGCTCCCACCGCAGATGGGCACGTTATCGCGTTGGATGTGAAGAGTGGCAAGCTTATCTGGGACCATCAAGTGATCGTGTCCCAAACGGGAGTATACGCGCGCTCCAATCATGATTTCCGATTGGATGGTGCTCCGATCGTAGTCAAAGGCAAGGTCATGATGGGCGTGAGCCTGGGTATCACCAATCCGGACGGCGGCTGCTTTATACTTGCCCTGGACGCCCGGACCGGCAACGAAGTTTGGCGATTCCACACCATCGCGCGTCCCGGCCAGCCCGGTGGCGACAGTTGGAATGGCGCGCCCGTGGACCAGCGTTTTGGCGCCTCCGTGTGGACGTCGGGCAGTTACGATCCCGATCTCAACCTCGTCTATTTCGGAATCGGCCAAACCTACGACACGGGAACATTGCTGGAGCCACAGGCCCAAAAAGGCGAGTCCAATGATGGGCTCTACACCGACTCGACCGTGGCGCTCGATCCCGATACCGGCAAGCTGGTCTGGTATTACCAGCACATGAACCGCGACGTTTGGGATCTGGACTGGGCGTTCGAGCAATCGTTGATCACGCTCCCCATCAACGGCAGAGCGACCAACCTCGTTGTCACCGGCGGCAAGATCATGGTGTTCGATGCCGTTGATCGGGCCAACGGCAAATATGAGTTTTCTAAAGACCTTGGGCTGCAAAACTTGGTCAGCGCGATCGATCCGAAGACGGGCAAGAAAATCATCGATCCTGCGCTCGAGCCGGAAGCCAACGTGACGAAGCACTTCTGCCCGCATTCAGGCGGCGGTCGGAATTGGCCTGCCACCTCATACGATCCCGAGACCAAGATTCTATACGTTCCGCTGTATGAATCCTGTCAGGACTTTACTTGGCTGCCGCGCGATTCCGCCGATACAGCCGCCGGCGGCAGTGACATGCATTTCGTCCTTCATGCCCGGCCGGACAGCGACGGCAAGATAGGGCGCCTTGAAGCGATAAACCTTGAGACAAGAAAAGTAGTATGGACGTATCGTCAACGCGCGGCCATGTCAAGTTCGACGCTCACGACAGCAGGTGGACTCGTTTTCGCTGGTTCTCGGGACCGGCGCTTCCGGGCATTCGACTCCTTGACGGGCGAGATATTGTGGCAAAGCACACTGGGCGCCGCTCTCAGTTCTACGCCCGTCTCTTTCAGCGTCGGTGGCCAGCAATATATCGCAGTTGTCGCTGGCAATGGCGGCCCGGTGGCTTGGCCCCAGTTGACACCCGAGATCGCTAATCCCGTTGGTGGGACAACGCTGTGGGTTTTTAAGCTGCCTGACGCTAGAGATTCGGCCCAGCCTTAGTTTTTGAGGACGACCGTATCTATCAAAAAAGCCTTCAAAGATGTAATCGGAGTAACTTTCGTCTCGCCGGCACTGATTGTGCGTTATCGTCATGGTCTCTCTATACCAAAACCTCGCGGCCGAGCGCAGTCCCCGTGATGGCGTAGGATTGTGGTCCGTCAAAATTCAAAACGGGTGAGAAATCAGGCTCGTGCGCTATTGTGGATAAATTTGTAAATAGGAAAGCATCCAACCTCAACGAAATTCTGCAGACTCGAACAGGCAGGCAGCAAGTGTTTCAATACCAAACGCTTAGAATTAATACGAATCCATAGAATTCAAAAAAGTACCGGCATCGGGTTCGGGACCAGGAGGCCCGTGGTTCAAACCCACTCGCCCCGACCATTCTCTTCCATAAGACATTCGAAGCTTCTGGTTTTTCGTCTACACGGCTGTAGATGAAATTGTAGGCGGTCAGATCCTCAAGAGCTCACAAGTGAACGCTCCAAAAACGTCGAGAGCGCACTAGCTCACGAGCAGCTGGCTTCGAACCGGACGACCGGAAGTCGAATCCCTTGCCAAAAGATTCATCCAGAAAGGTTGTCCTGTTGCTTGTACTTGGCTCTGCGTACTTCTTGCATCACGGTTCTGCAACATATTTGAGGGCTCATTGCACTCCGCGGCAAGACAGGATTTGTTGCGGACGGATCGGAAGACGCTCACCGTTCCTTTCTCATTAGTTCCTACTTTCGCGCGGACTGCGGCATCCAGTTCGCGTAGTCGCGACACAAATAGATATGAGGCAAGGCTCATATCTGCTATGATATGAGTGTGTCCTCACATTCATCCGTCGCGCCGCGGCGCATACCGCAACAGAAGCGGGGAAAACGGCGCGTGGCCGGTTTCCTGAAAGCAGCTGCCTCCGTGATCACTGAAATGGGCTACGAACGGGCGACGATGAGCGCCATAGCTGAGCGCGCGCATTCCTGCATTGGATCACTGTATCAGTTCTTTCCCAACAAGTCGTCCGTCGCCGAGGCCATTCGCGCTCAGTACATTGAGGAGATTGAACAATTTTGGATTGACCTCGGCCGAGAGGCGGGCGCCCTGAGAGCGGAAGAGCTTGCCTGCCGCCTGGTAAGCGTACATTTTGAGATCGTCAAAAGCCATCCAGCATTGCTCTCGCTTCTGGACGTTCCTCCTACACCGCGAACAACGAGACACCGGGAGCTCATTCGCGCCCGCATTGCCGCGGTGCTTGTCGCACACAAGCCCCGCATGACGCATACGACGGCTCTCCGAACCGCCGCGGTGGTGCAGCAAATCAGCCGAAGCTTGTTGAACCTGTACGCGCAAACCGACGCGGATCAGAAGGCCTCGATCGTGGAAGAATTCAGGGCTGTTTTGAGTGGATATCTGGTGCCCAAGCTGAAGCATTGAAGATGCGAGCCCTCAAGCGCGTTTGCGAGAATCGAACCGCCGCCACAGGGAGGATCGTAGATTGAGCTGCACTAGTTTCAGCTTCCGAGTAAGAAGTTACACGCTGCTGGCCTCTGTTGCGCTGGTTTTGTGTGCCGGATGCAGCCAGAAGGGTTCCTCGGCGCAAGCGACGCGCCCTCCGGAAGTGGAAGTCACAAGTGTGGTCCAGAAAGACGTGCGGATCACGGGCGAATGGGTTGCGACTCTCGATGGGTACGTCAATGCCCAAATTCAGCCGCAGGTTACCGGGTACCTCGTTCGGCAGGATTATCACGAAGGTTCGTTTGTGCACCAAGACGATGTGCTGTTCGAGATCGATCCCCGGCCGTTTCAGGCAGTTCTGGATCAAGCAAAAGCACAGCTCGCGCAAGCGGACGCTCAGCTTGGCAACGCCGATTTGAATGTCCAGCGCGACGTTCCCGAGGCGGAAGCGAACGCAATTCCCCAAAGCCAGCTCGACAACGACACGCAAGCCCAGCTGGCGGGCAAGGCGGGAGTCGAGGGAGCACAAGCTGCGGTGGAGCAGGCCGCGTTGAATCTCGGATTCACGAAGGTGCGCTCCTTGATAGACGGGATCGCGGGCATCGCGCAAGTCCAGGTGGGAAACCTCGTCGTTCCCACCACCGTGCTTGCAGCAGTTTCCCAAGTGGATCCCATTAAGGCGTACTTTCCCATAAGCGGAGACGAGTATCTTCGGATTGCCGGCAGGATCGGCTCCGGTACCGTCAACCTGCTGTCGAATACCTCGCCAATTCCTTTGCAACTAATTCTGTCGGATGGCAGCACCTACGGCCATAGTGGCACCGTTCTTTTTGCCGACCGGCAAGTCGATCAGCAAACCGGAACGATCAGGATTGCGGGCGCGTTTCCAAACCCCGGCAATCTCCTGCGTCCGGGGCAGTACGGTAAAGTGCGCGCCGTCACGCAGATCCGAAAAGCAGCGCTGCTGGTGCCGCAGCGCGCTGTTTCGGAATTGCAGGGATCCTATCAAGTCGCCGTCGTGGGGCCGGATAACAAAGTTGCCATTCGGACTGTCGAAGCCGGCGAGCGGGTGGACACGATGTGGATCGTCAACAAGGGTCTGAATGCCGGCGACCGTGTTGTAGCCGAGGGTGCTACAAAAGTCTCCGATGGCACTGCCGTCACTCCCATTCCATTTCATCCCGCATCCGGGACCAATTGAGCCATGTCCAAGTTTTTCATCAATCGTCCAATCGTCGCCATCGTGATTGCCGTATTGACAGTGATCGTGGGCGCGATCTCAATTGTTCGATTACCGGTCTCGCAATTCCCCAGCATCGTCCCACCGGAGACGAAGATACAGGCCACATTTGTTGGTGCGGATGCGCAGACTTTGGCGCAGTCGGTTGCCACGCCGATCGAAGAACAGATGAGCGGCGTGGACAACATGAACTACATGTATTCAGTGAACGCAACCGCCAATGGCCAGACGACGATGATTGTGGATTTCGGTGTTGAGACCGACCCCAACACGGACCTGATTCTGACTCAGATGCGGGAAACTCAGGCCGCTGCCCAGCTTCCGTCCACCGTTGCACAATATGGAGTGACCGTGCAGAAATCCACGTCCGCTCCAATGATGCTGGTAGCGCTCGATTCGCCGCACGGCAGCTACGATGCACAGTTCCTCGCAAACTATGAATACATCAACCTCGTCGATCCGATCACGCGCGTTCCGGGGATTGCCAGCGTAACGGTCTTCGGCGCGGGGCAGTACGCAATGCGAATCTGGATCAAGCCCGATTTACTGGCCAAACTCGGCATCACCGCGTCCGACGTCGTCAATGCCGTCGAATCGCAGAACACGGTGAATCCGGCAGGGCAAATCGGCAGCCCTCCCACACCTGCAGGTCAGGAATTCACGTATTCGGTGCGCGCCCAGGGCCGCCTCGTGAAGCCCGAGGAATTCGGGAACATCATCGTCCGCGAGAATCCCAATGGCGGTGTGGTGCGAGTGAGGGACGTGGCGCGCGTCGAGCTCGGAGTTCAGAGCTACACGCTGATGGGGCGCCTCAACGGCAAGCCGAGCGCGATCATGGCGATCTACCAGATTCCCGGGTCGAATGCGGTGGATGACGCCAAGGGCGTCAGGGCGCTGATGGCGCAGTGGAGGCCGCGATTTCCGGTCGAGATGGAATACGTCGTGTCGCTGGACCAAACGAAGGCCGTCACCGAAGGCATGCGCGAAATTCTGCTGACCTTGGGCATCGCGCTCGTGCTGGTGATCGTGGTGGTTTACGTTTTTCTACAGGGCTGGCGCGCGACGCTGATTCCGCTCCTGGCCGTGCCGGTTTCGCTGGTCGGCACCTTCGCATTCTTTCCGCTGTTCGGGTTCTCGATCAATACGCTGTCGATGTTTGGACTGGTGCTCGCCATCGGATTAGTGGTGGATGACGCCATCGTCGTTGTTGAGTCCGTGGAGCGCCACATTGAAGAGGGCCTAGCGCCGAAAGAGGCAGCCCTGAAGGCAATGGAGGAAATCTCAGGACCCGTTATAGGCATTGCTCTGGTGCTCTCGGCGGTGTTCGTGCCGACGGCATTCGTTCCGGGAATTACGGGCCGGCTCTACCAGCAGTTCGCGGTTACCATCGCTATTTCCGTGGTGATTTCGGCGTTCAACGCGCTGAGCCTCAGCCCGGCACTCGCCGCACTGCTGCTTCGGCCCAAGAAGCCCGGCACAGGACTGTTGCGAAGATTTTTCGATTGGTTCAATCGCTGCTTTTTGCGCGTCACAAACGGCTATATCCAGGTGAGCGCGGCGCTGATCCGCAAGAGCACCGTGGCAGTTGTCGTCCTGCTGCTGTTTGGAGTCGTAGCGATAATGTTTGGCAGGAAGCTGCCATCGGGCTTCCTGCCCGACGAGGACCAGGGATATGTTTACGTAAATATTCAACTTCCCTTAGCGGCTTCGCTCCAACGCACCGATCAGGCCGCCAGAGAAGTCGAGGCGGTGCTTGCCAGAACCCCTGGCGTCCAATACACCACGAGCGTCATCGGCTTTAGCCTGCTCAGCTACGTGCAGACGAGCTACAACGCCTTCTTCTTCGTCACTTTGGACCCGTGGGAGGACCGCAAGCAGCAGGCGGAACAATTCCAGGCCATCAAGTATCGGCTAAATCAGGAACTTCCCAAGCTGCCGCAAGGAACGGCCTTTAGTTTTTCTCCTCCGGCGATTCCGGGCGTGGGCACCTCCGGCGGCTTCACCTTTGTCCTCGAAGATCGCGGAGGAAATGACATCTCTTATTTGGCCGCGAACGTGGATAAGTTCCTCGCAGCTGCCGGTAAGCGCCCGGAAATTGCAGGCATTAACTCGTCGTTGCTGCCCAGCGTTCCACAAGAGTTTGCGGACGTGGACCGCGAGAAGGTGTTGAAACAAGGCGTACCGATCTCGGACGTTTATACGACCCTGCAAACCTACATGGGCGGCCTCTTCGTAAACTACTTCAATAGTTTCGGCCGCCAGTGGCAAGTTTACGTCGAAGCGGAAGGCGATTATCGAACGAAGGTGCAAGACGCCGGACAGTTCTATGTTCGGAACAGCGCCGGCGCGATGGTCCCGCTGTCGGCTTTGACAAAGTTCGAGCCGCGGTTCGGTCCGGAATTCGTCATGCATTACAACGAATACCCCGCAGCCCAAATCAACGGAAATGCTGCTCCGGGTTACAGTTCCGATCAAGCTACGGCAGCTTTGGAACAAGTGTTCGCGCAGACGATGCCGCATGACATGGCGTACGACTACATGGGTATGTCGTTCCAACAGAAGCAAGCAGAACAGGGCACATCGTCCACGACGATTTTCGGATTTTCCATTCTCTTTGTTTTCCTGATCCTGGCGGCGCTCTACGAGAGCTGGTCGCTGCCCTTTAGCGTGCTCCTGAGCACGCCTGTTGCTGTTTTCGGCGCTTTCGGAATCCTGCTCTTGCGCCGCTTATTCACCCAAGCGGTCTATCCGGCTTACATGGTCCAAATCGAGAACGACGTGTATTCGCAAATCGGCCTGGTGATGCTGATCGGTCTCGCGGCGAAGAACGCGATTTTGATTGTCGAGTTCGCTAAAGACGAATATGAGAAGGGCAAGCCTCTTGTGGAAGCAGCGCTGGGGGGAGCGCGGCTCCGGCTGCGGCCTATTCTCATGACTTCGCTGGCGTTCATTTTCGGTTGCATTCCTCTGTGGCTTGCATCCGGCGCCGGGTCTGTAGCCCGTCAAATCATGGGCACAACCGTGATTGGCGGAATGCTGGCCGCGAGCGCAATCGCAATCTTTTTCATTCCCGCGATTTTCTATTTCGTCGAGAAGCTCTCGGGCGGGAAGCGCCACGACTTGACCGAATCCTCCGCGGGCGTCGCTCCGCAGGAGGGCAACTGAGATGAGGCCACTTGCGCTCTTGGCACTGGGATTTCTGCTCACCGGCTGCACGGTTGGGCCGAAATACCAAAGGCCCGCCATCGATTCGCCCGGCGCCTACCGCGGCAAGGGTCCCAGCCAATCCTCCCCGGCGTCGGCAGAATCCCTGGGAAATGAAAAATGGTGGGACGTTTTTCAGGATCCGGTCTTGCAGCAATTGATTCGCACGGCATTGCAACAGAATTACGACGTGCAAGTCGCCGCGGCACGCGTACTTCAGGCGCAGGCGCAACTCGGGATCACGCGTGCCAATCAGTTTCCCATGGCCGGCGCCGGAGCCCAGGCCTTTAGCGAACGCAATCCGAAAATATCGAGCGCATTCCCGTCTTATCAGACGAATGTCGCCGAGCTGGATCTTTCCGTCATCTGGAACCTGGATTTCTGGGGAAAGTACCGACGGCAGACGGAAGCGGCGCGCGCCAGCCTGCTCGCCTCGGAGTGGGGCCGCCGCACGGTTCTTTCTTCCGTAGTATCGAGTGTGGCCACGGCCTACTTCCAGCTTCGCGAACTTGATTTGGCGCTGGAAGTGTCGAAGAGCACGCTTGCCTCGCGGCAGAATTCGCTGCGGCTCACAAACGTCCTCGCGAAGAACGGTTCCGCATCCCTGCTCGACGTGCGGGAGTCGGAACAGCTCGTTTACACGGCGGCGGAAACGATTCCCGAGCTTGAGCGGCAGATCGCGCAGCAGGAAAATTTGCTCAGCATTCTGCTGGCCGAGAATCCCGGCGATATCCCGCGGGGACGCCAGCTGACCGAACAGCCGAACCCGCCCACGATTCCCGAAGGGCTCCCTTCGGAGCTATTGGAGCGGCGCCCGGACATACGGGAAGCCGAAGAAAACTTGGTCGCAGCGAACGCTCAAATCGGCGTTGCCAAGGCAGCTTACTTTCCAAGCATTTCTCTCACCGGCACCGCCGGCGTCGAGAGCTATGACCTAGCTAAGCTTTTTACCGGGGCGGCCGGGCTCTGGAATACCGCCGCGTCCCTCACGCAACCCGTGTTTGAAGCAGGAGGTCTCCGGTCGGGTGTTCGACTTGCCGAGGCGCAGGAACAACAGATGCTCCTCACCTATAAACAAACTATCGTACAGGCCTTCCAACAGGTTTCCGACTCGCTCGTGGCGTATCGAAAGAACCGCGAGTACCGGGAGCAACAGGAGTTGCTAACCTCCGCTGCGCAGGATACCGAACGTCTCTCGAACATCCTCTACCAACATGGCGGCGCGAGCTATCTCCAGGTACTGACCAGCGATACGAATTCCTTCGCGGCGGAACTCAATCTCGCCCAGGCGCAGCTCAATGAGCGGCTCGCGCTCGTCCAGCTTTACAATTCCCTTGGTGGGGGATGGCGGCAGTAAGCCGAGAATATCGCGAATGGAAGAACCTCAATTCGCGATTCGAGTTCGCATGACAATTTGCTTGCCTTCCGGAAAACACGACGGAGCACCGAAACGGCGATCAAGTGTAACTGCAGGAGGATTATATGGCGGACACAGAGTTGAAGGAAATCCTGGTCGAACTGGTTAATCTGGTCGGTTTGCTGGAAGCCGAGCTTCGCTCGCTGGAGGTGTTAACCACGCATCGTGTAGAGCACAGCGTGACCGACAAACTCGGAATTCCTCAGAAGTCAAACGCGCTCCATATCCAGGTGCAATCGCTTCGCGAACGGGTGAGCAAATTCGTGCAGCACTAGGCTTTGCCTCGGGCGGCGTAACCACCGCCGACGTTTCACGGCTCGGGATGAGCGGTGGGCTGTTGCCAAGGTCTGCCGAGTCGCGAACGTCACGAGGCCCTATCTGGAGTTCACTCCAACTGGGCGCCTCGATTCGTCAAAGGCTACTCAGCGTCGCGCGACAGCGAAAGGACCTTGGGCGCAGATTCGACTTGTGCGAGAAAAGAGGGCCTTGCAGATGTGAGCTTCTAGGCAAACACTTGCTCGACCGTTCCCATCGCGCCAAAGAGAGGTCGCTCCACCTTCGGGAGATCAAGAAACCCGTATTTCGTATAGAACGAAACTGCCGAGTCGTCTTTGGTGTCCACAATAATAGCGGCGGACGCCGCTTGTTTGCTCAAGTTAAGGCTGCGGTGAAGAGCGTCCATCAGCAGTGTTTCCCCAACGCGCTGCCCGCGAAATTCGTTGCTCACCGCGAGCCGACGGAGAAGGGTTGCCCAAACCATGGGATATTTGGGCAGCTTCTTGGCAACCGAGTCAGGTACGGCATCGAGCTCGATCGCGTACTACGAGAGCGTGCAATAGCCTGCGATGGTCTTTCCGTCTGTCGTCGCAACAAAGGCAACTGCCGCGCGTTTTCTGGCGTCCTGCCCCGCTTGTTTCTGAAGGCATAAGTCGAATGCTTGAATACCACACGAAAAAGCCGCTCAGTCGTGTGTCACCGAGCGGCTCGATTGCGAATCTGGAGCGATCTTGTTCTGCAGCTAATTAGACTCTCACGTACCTTCTGTACCGCTCTGCGGCAGCACGCGCCGCATCGTTGGGAGCAGGTGGATTCAAAATAGCGTTTATGAAAACCTCGCGAGCCTGATCTCGAAAATGCAACGCGTCGAAGTCCTTGATCGTGGAAGTGGCGGCTTCATGGGCACTGGCGACCACGAATTCCATAACGGAGGTTCCGCGAAGTGGGGCTGCGCGCTCAAGGCGATGCTTTTGGGCCGTAGCGACCCGAGCCTCCAAGCGTTCCTCTTTTCGAGGGCGTTGCCCCACGTGCCGGCCCCGTGATTGCCTCCCAAAACCCTTAGCGAGTGTACGGCTGATAGTCGTACAAGTCATGTTGGAGTACGGCGATTTGCCGTGCAGAGTGCTGTTGGCACTCCATCCCTTCGAACCCCGTTTCTGGATGGTTTCAGGGTTCGCGACAACTCGCCCAGAACCTCATTCTTTACGCTTCCCAGAACCCCGTTTATGTAGGTATCGTAGACCGATTTGTGCTGCATTCGGAAGGTGGATGGGATGCATTTTCAAAGACGCCAACTGCTTCGAACTCTGTCATTTGCTCTCGGGTCAAGCTTCATCTCGGGCGGGAAGCAACTCGGCTTAGCTGCGCAGACAGCCCTACAGCCAAACGTCTCTCCTCCCTCTGTGGGGGCCGCTGTTCGCGATGGGATCGCGGGAGGAACGGAAATGGAAAAAGTGACGGGAATCGGAGGATTCTTCTTCCGAGCCAAAGATCCGAAAGGGTTGGGGATTTGGTACCAGCAGCACCTGGGAATCTCGCTCATACCATCGAACGAAGGGGATCCCGTTTGGGAGCAAGAGGCAGGCCCCACCGCTTTCGCGCCTTTTCCTGAGACGAGCAAATATTTCGGGGATGCCCAAAAGGTCTGGATGCTGAACTTTCGAGTCCGGGATCTCGACAAAATGGCGGCACAGCTACGGGCCGCCGGAATCGAGATCAAGATTTACCCGCCCGATCCCACCGGCCGGTTTGCCCGCGTGCATGACCCTGAGGGGAATCCGATCGAATTGTGGCAGTCTAAGGTTCCAGACACCAAAGGCTAGTTTGCAAAGCAATTCAGGAATGTATCTGGATTTCTCCTGGGTTGCGACAGATGCGAAAGGAACCGAATTACTTCCAGCTTGTCGACCATGCAGGAGTGGTCCGTTTCTCTTCGGCCTCGTGACGAATCCAAAAGATGTTGAGCGGGGCTAGCAGAGGTATATTGGTTCGCAGTTGGGGTGCATGATGGGAAGCGTAGGCAACAGGCTTGGTGAAATCATTTTTCCGACTGCTCTATCCTTCCGCAGGGTTGGATCCCCAAATAAACGATACGATCTACCGTCTCTTAGCAGTCTTGCGAGGGAAAACGCTTCATGAGACGAAGAGATTTTCTAAAAAGCGCAACGCTCGTCGCTGGAGCAAATGCTACTGCGGCTTTCGCAATGGCACCGTCCACCTCACCCGCTCCAGGCACGCCTGAGAAAAAGCCCCTTGAGAAGATTGCGCTTGAAGAGCACTTCATGGTGCCTGATTTTATTGAGTATTTTGCGGAAACGTATCCGAACATCAGCCCTGAGATTGTGAAACTAGGCTTGGCTGCTCTGCCTGACCTGGGGAACAAGCGAATCGCGATCATGGACCACAACCAGATTGATTTCGTGGTCTTGTCTCTTGCCGGACCAGGGGTTCAGGTTGAAAAGGACGCGGCTGTCGCGCAGAGGAAATCAAAGTCGGTCAATGATTTTCTGGCCAAGGAAATCCAGAAGCGTCCCGGTCGATACGGTGGCTTTGCTCATCTGGCCATGCAGAATCCCACCGAAGCCGCCGACGAACTTGAGCGATGCATGCATGACCTCGGTTTCCAGGGAGCAATGATCAACGGCCAGACAAACGGGGAGTATCTAGACCTGGACAAGTATTCCGTTTTTTGGGAGCGCGTGGCAGGCCTGGAAGCCCCGATTTACCTGCACCCCGGTAATCCTGTCGATCATCCGGCGGTCTATGGTGGTCACCCCGAACTTTGGGGCCCTGTCTGTAGCTGGGCTTTCGAGACTGCGGCTCACGCGTTGCGATTGGTGTTCGCAGGCGTATTCGAACGCTATCCAAAGGCGAAGGTGCTGCTCGGTCACATGGGAGAAACGCTGCCGATCAGCCTGTGGCGATTTGACAGTCGATGGCCAATTTCACACCGCGGCTCGATGACACTACCGCAACCGCCCTCTTTCTATATCAAGCGAAACATAGCAATCACAACTTCCGGGGTTTGCTCCGATGCCTCACTGCGTTGCGCGCTGGACGCCATGGGAGAGAACAACGTAATGTTCTCCGTCGATTATCCGTTTGAAAAGACAGAAGTGGCGGCTCAGTTCATCGACCACGCGAACATTTCGGAGGCAGAACGGATCAAAGTGGCGTCCGACAACGCGAAACGCATCCTTCGCCTGGATCGCCACATCGGCTAGAAAACACACTCCAGGTCGGTTCCGCGTTCAGTGTTTCCCTCCGGAGCCTCGGCCCGGCAACTGCAAAAGGCCAATCCTCGATGGGTGCGCGACCGTCCTGATTACCCTTGGACCAGATCGTCCTTTCCGAAGTTACTCCTGGTTGACGGGCCAACCGGAAGTTATTCCGGCCCAGAAGTCCCGTTATGGGAAACTCAATGGGAGTTTCCGATCCTCTATTTACAAGACTGATTCCACAATGCAACGTAGTTGGTTGGCCACGCATTTTTCTCCTTCCTAAATCACGGTCGTACGCTAAATTCGTCAATCTCTGTTGTTGCCGGTGCGAGGAAAGAGAAGTATCAACTTTTCTTTGCGCTTTGCGGCGGCACTGGTTTGCGATTTGGAGAGGCGCTAGGGATCAGAGTCCAGGCAATCCAGCAGGCTCGGCGCGACATGCGCGCGGGCGGCTGGGGACGCATTTTCAATATGACGTCGGTGTCCGTGTCTCGCGCGGTCGCCGACCGCGTTGACTACGTCATGACCAAGACCGCATTGCTCGGATTGACACGCGCAGTGGCGATCGAGATGCTAAGCCGAGGAGTGACATGCAATGCGACATGCCCGGCGCCGTCCAGACGTCCGCCATTGACAGCCGGATTACCCAGTTGATGGACGCTCGAGGAATTGGTCGTGAGGACGCGATCCGTGAGTTTCCTATTGGCAAGCAGCCGACCGGGAAATTGGTCGACGCAGGTCATATCGCTGATCTCGTCGGATTCCTGTGCAGTTCCGTCGGTAGCCAGATCACCGGTGCTATGATATCGATCGATGATGGGTGGCTCTCAAGTTGAGCGCTTGCAGGAACACACTTCGTCCCTCGGCGGCGTGCGTCTTGAATCCGAGGGGTCTGTCCCCGTCCAGAAGGACTTGTTGAAATATGGAAGACAGCCAGGCGCCGTACCGAGATCGATCCGGTCACGCCAGTACGAGGTTGCCAGTTACGAAGTCGCTTGCTGAGTTTGTACACCGTACGCGCTGGAAGGACATTCCATCGGTCGTTCGCCACGAAGCAAAACGTTCGCTCGTGAATTACTTTGCCGCGGCTCTGGCAGGATGCTCCGATACGGGTATCGAGAAGGCAATTTCTGTATATGGGCACTTCCGTGGCGGAAACGAAGCCGGCCTTATCGGGCGCCCGGAGCGCACCGACATCCTCAATGCGGCCGCACTCAACGCGATGAGTGCGAACGTGTATGACTTCGACGACACACATCTTCCGACCATCATTCATCCGAGCGCGCCCGTGGCCTCTTCGTTGTTTGCGTTAGCTGAGTCCTCACGTCTCAATGGCGAGCAGTTGTTGCTGGCGTTCGTTCTCGGCGTCGAAGTGGAATGCCGCTTGGGCAATGCGATTTCTCCCGGGCACTATCAACGCGGTTGGCATATCACTTCCACCTGCGGTGTCTTCGGTGCGGCGGCTGGTACGGCCAAGGCAATCAACCTCGACGCTCACCGCATGGAGTGGGCGTTCGGCAATGCATCCGCTCAGAGTTCGGGGCTTGTTGAAACGCTCGGTAGCATGTCAAAAAGCATCAGCGTGGGCAACGCCTCTCGGAACGGACTTCTCTCTGCCTTGCTCGCCAGCGACGATTTCTCGGGGCCCGAGCAGCCAATCGAAGGAGAATGGGGGTTCCTGCGGGTGATGGGGGACCATGTGAACTTCGATGCAATCGGTAAGGGGCTCGGGCAAGAATGGGCGTTACTGTCAAATACCTACACGCCCTATCCGTGCGGCGTCGTCCTTAGTCCGGTCGTCGAAGCTTGTCTCGGTCTATCGCGGGAAGCGGGGTGGTTGATCGAGGACGTTGAGCGGGTCGAATTGGTTGGCCATCCGCTGTTGCGTGAACGGACCGATCGGCCCGGTGTGCGATCCGGACGCGAGGCGCAGGTTAGCGCGCAACACAGTGTCGCCGTGGCGCTTGCCAAAGGCAAGGCAGGTTTAGCCGAGTTCAGCGATACGTGTGCCTTGGACCCGGCGCTTCGGGGGCTGGGCAGTCGCGTGGTCTTCCTCGACGATCCAGGCTATCCAGTCGAGGCGGCGACGGTAACGGTCGTGCTGCGATCCGGCCGCGTATTGTCACGCAAGGTGGTTGCCGCTCGCGGCAGCCTCGCGGCGCCCCTCACCGACGCGGATCTCGAAGCGAAGGTTCGAGAGCTGGCCAAGTACGGTGGTTCAGGTTGTTCACCAGAACCGCTGATCGACGCGCTCTGGAAGCTGGAAAGTGCGCCAGATGCGTCTTTGCCGATGCGGCTCGCGAGCAGGATCGCATGAGTGGGGCCCACAACAGGAGGCCGCACGTTTCTCGCGCCGACGGCCTTTTGCAACGTAACCAAAGCAATCACGGCGTGCGCGGCCAACAGCGCCAAGCGGTAGCCCTCGAACGACTGTAACAGGTACCGCACGCGTCGAAGGTTGTCAATCGCAAGTGCCCGCCAAGCATCGGTAGGCGGATTTCACGAGCAATACGAGCGCGGGCGCGGTTGCCTTACGAGATGGGACATAGGAATGGAAGCGCAGATCGCAAATCATACTTTTAAAACCGAGCTCGAACAGCCGATAGAGACGAAGAGAAGAAACGCCATCAAGGGGGCATTCTTTTCCGAATTCATCGACATGTTCGATATCTATCTGCCCGTCGTCGTGCTGTCCCCGGTTCTGTTCTTCTTCCAGCCCGCGCAGCTCACGACCGGAATGGAGGCGATTCTAGCCTCGCTCGTATTTATCACCACGCTGCTCGGCCGTCCGTTCGGCGCTCTGCTTTTCGGCATGATTGCCGACCGCATCGGCCGGCGGAAGGCATCCATCTACTCGGTTTCGGGTTTCGGCGCGGTTACCCTGCTGATTGCGCTCCTTCCGGGTTACGAAACACTTGGCGTCCTGTCGTATTGCCTGCTGGTGCTGCTGCGTTTCATCGACGGCATCTTCCTCGGCGGCGGTTACACGGGGGCAATACCTCTGGCGCTGGAGTATTCGCGGAAGGACCAGCGCGGCTTTGTGGGCGGACTGATCATCGCGGGCTTTCCCGCCGCCTACGTGACCATCAACCTCGTTGCCATGCTGATGTTTGCAATCGCTCCGCTCAACGGTGTGCACTCGCCGTACGCGCGTTGGGGATGGCGAATCCCGTTCGTCATCGGCGCGATTCTGGCGGGGGGTTTAGCACTGCACTACGTGTTCAATGTTGCGGAATCGGAGATCTGGAAGGACGAGACGAAGGAAGGCCGCGAGAAGCTGGCGCTGTCGGATCTAATTCGCGGCAACAATGGTCGCAGCCTGTTGCAGGTGCTTCTGATGATGACCGGCTTCTGGCTGACGCAGAACATCATCACTATTTTCGTGCCCACCGTGCTGCTCGTTCAGTGGTTGCACCTGACCGGCTTCCAGATGAGCTTGACGCTGTTGATTTCTTACGCGCTGCTCTTTTTCAGCTACATCGGCTCGGGCACGCTAAGCCAATTGATCGGCCGGCGGCGCTTTTTCATCATCGTCGGTCCGTTGATCTCCACGGTTGGTGTTGCGCTGCTATATGTGCTCGGCAACGTGCGCGGTCTTTCCCTGCCCACGATCATATCCCTTGTATCTGTGCTCGCGGTGCTGGTGACGTCGCCATGGGGCGTCATCATCACGTACATCAACGAACGTTTCGCCACCGACGTTCGCGCAACAGGTTTTGGTATAGGCCTCGGATTCTCGATCTTCATCCCCTCGTTTTACGCGTTCTACATGAACTGGCTGGGTCTGACCATGCCGCTCCGTCTCACTCCGACCGTACTGCTGTGTCTTGGCGGACTGCTCGGCATGCTCGGCGCAATCATCGGGCCGGAAACGAGGGACGTGGATTTCTGAGGCCGCGAGGACAGCGCTCGAGATCGGAAACCTACGTGCCTTCGTCCCAGGCAGCGAAGTAGTGTTTCTGTTCCGGGGTGAGCTTATCAATAAGCACGCTCATCGAATCGAGTTTGAGCTTGGCGATCAGCTTGTCCAGATGCTCGGACACGGAGTAGACCTGCGCCTTGAGATCCTTGCCGTTCTTGACCATGTACTCGGCCGCGAGCGACTGGTTCGCGAAGCTGATGCAAGACCCTCTAATCACCCGTGGACGACCGCTCCGTGTTTCCTACGGCCCCTGCGCCACCGAATACAACGAACTAGAGCCAGCACCAACGCAAACAGCACGAGTAGGGAAAAAACGGCGACGACACTGAGATTGTGCACGGGATTGCTCAGAATAAACTTGCCGCTTCTGGAATAGAACCCGTTGAAGCTGCTGACGGCCGCTGGGAGGGCCAGCAGATCCTCTTTCGACATCTGCAGGACATGTTCGTTCGGATGATAGTGAGATCGCTCGGGAAACGCCTCCCCCGCGGCATCGAGTTCGATATGCCCGCCGAGGACGTAGCTTAGCGGTAGATCCTTGACGAAGGCGGCAACTCGTTTCGCGCTGGCGAGATCGGCGTTGGCGTCTTCGATTAGAAGGCGCCCGGGCAAAAGAAAATCTCCCGAAAAGAAAAGTCCTGTATTGCGGTCGTAAAACGAGACCTCAGTCTCGTCGTGGCCCGGTGTCGGAATCACGTCGACCATTCGATCGCCAAGATTGATTTGTGCGAGACCATTCGGCCAATCGGTGAAGTGGTAGTATCGCCGAACGCTGTCAATATCAAATCCAACCACCTGACCATTGGACAAATGCGCGAACTGTCCATCGCCCGCGCGATGGTCAAGATGCCGGTGTGTGTGAACCACCAGCAGGGGGAGCTTTGCAGTTTCATTCCCGGGCAGTAAATGCATTACCGTTGTCGCCAACGGCATCTGATTCGGATCTGCAACGTCTCCGGTGTCGATCAGGAGCGCCTCCGTCGATCCAATCAGGAGGTACATGAAAGGCGCTTCGAACGTCGCGCAAAGGTTTTCTCGAAGGATGAATGTCTGCGGGTTGTAGGGGTGCACCTCAATGGGCGCTTGCGGGCTCGCACTGCAATCCTTTGCACCCTTGTTCCAGTGCACATCCATTGAACCTGCCACTGTCTGCGACCAGGCAGGGCCGGATGCCACTAGTAATCCAACGCCGAGCAGAGCGGCAAGCAAAGACTGCATTGTGACCTCAGTATGAGCGAGTAACTTACCCCCCGCGTCGCTGTCATCGCCAAGTCGAGCCCGAGATAGTTTCCAGGAATCAAAAGCGTACATCTAAATCACAAGCAGCTTCGTTAGGAAAGCGGTCTAAGCTATTTTACTTCACGTGCCTCCGCCAAAGCCGTGGCAGAACTCCACGGACGGCTAACTCTCGATAAACCCTGACCATATCTTCGACGCGTCACTGGTGCCAGAAACTTGTGCAAGCCGATTTGTTAATTCCGGGCAATTTATCCAAGCAGGTTATGGAGGGTCGGATCACTGGCCAACTGTTCAATAACCCTTCCCTGCCCAGAATCCCCGTTTCCTGATGTTTCAGAATCGTTGCAAATTCGCTTGCCCAGAAGTGCGCGAGCTCCCGCCACAAAAAGAACTGTTTTCCGGTAGTCAACCGCCCGAGTATTGGACAGGTGTTCTTCAGCAGAGGCGGCGGCTCTCTTGTTCTTTACGTCCCTTCGTGACATCTCAGCCTCCTGATTACTTCCCCTCACGGCCCCTGTCCTTTTCACAGTCTCACCTGTGACAAAGTGTGTGTTGGGGTTCGTAGCGACAACTGTGCCTGCCTCGGCAGGCGATGGAGTGAATGTCATCGTCGTCAGAGCTTGTACCCCAGTTCCCTGGGGAATACGTGACCGCCGTCGGCGCACCCTTAACCGACGGAGCGTTCATTTCCACAGCAGATTGTTACGAGCGTCGTTCTGTTTCTCATCCTTGCGAGGGTAGCTTCCCTTCATGCCAGTGCATCAGGAATTCCTTCACGGTTCCATGCGCGTATCGCCGCAAAACCGCACGTGCCTCCTCGCTGCCGCCAGATTGTTCAAACCGAGCGTACTGCGCAGGTCCACAATGATCGATGCTGGCGAAGTTCTTTGGCAAATATCCAACCGCAATATCGCCGCGACCAAGAATGGGGCTCTTGGTGATTTCCTTAACGACCGATTGTGGGCCGTTCTCATATGCGTTGAGCGTCCAAATCAGATCGTAACTGTTCTTGGGCTTGTCCCGCTCCTCGAGGAGCAAACGCCTTTCCGGATTTATCCCTGGCGCAAATCCGCTCTCCTTTAAATTTTGCTGCAGCGTCCGATAGGCCTCTATGTGTGCGCAAAGGTGTGACCACGATGCCCTTTTTTTCCGAAGACCGAGATCGGCGACGCTGACCTCGACGCGCTGGCCGCTTACCTCTCGCAAGGCAAGCGCTAGGATGGACCACGCGAGTGATGAGACTTCATGAACTACCTCGCTTGGCACAGGTTAGATCACGGTTGTCGGGAATGCTCTCTACTAGATCATCGCCAAGGTCAACCGCTCCGTTACCATACCCTTGCTGCCAGCGCAGCGTTCGATTAACGGTGCCGCCCATGCGATGGGGCCTCACGTTCTGTCTCGCGCTCGTGCACGATTCGCATCGCCACACCTGTCAGCCTGCAAACCATCTCCGGCTGCGAAGGATAATCGAAATGCCGCACTGCGTAGCGCGACTGCGGATGTGGAATCACCATGAGCTGCCCCTTCTCGACCTGGCACCAGCAGCAGATGTATCCGTTTCGTAGCTTGGGAATCACCAATACTGCTATCCGCTGACGGTCACCGATCACGCCAGGCGTTTTCCGCTCACCTGTGAAGCCCTGTCTTCCACCAAGGAAGACTACGCTTTCACCGTGCCTGAAGGGCGTTTTGAAGAGCGCGGCCGGCCAACATCCCAAGCGATAACGGTGTTCCCTTCACTTCCGCTCATGCTTTGTTCAACCGGAGCAAGCTAGCGGTCTAGTGGCTCAGGCTGGGCATCGGCATTGAACGAATCTCCATTTTGATTCCTGCTCCCGAAAATCTTGTGAGTTCGCAATCACTTCGTCGCAAGCGCCGGACAGAAGTTCAACAAAGCAGCGATCAGTCTTCTCACTTCAGTGCCTCTTGTGACGAGCAGGCATCGTTGGAGCCCGAGACGGTCCAATTGGGCACCGTCACGGAAGTCGTATTGAGCAAGTTGGCCATGGCCGAATCCCCCACTGGCGTAAGGTTTCCGTAACCCGCACTAATCGCTGTCGGTTGGTTGTTGTCGGCGCTCACAACTTGCGTGATGACATCGCTGGTGCCGCTGATTGTAGGTGTCGCTCCTGGAATTGGGTTAACGCCGTTGTTGGGAGTAGATGTGGCCGAGTCTAAGACAACGCCGCCGTCCGAAGGTGTATAGGCATACTCAAAATAATAGACCAAGTATCCGCTCGTGGGTGCCGTTCCCGTATTCACCGTAATGGTGCTAGCACCGCCCGTAAGACTGCCAATCCAGGCCGTTGCCGTTCCGAGATGGTGCGAGGAATTGAAACAACTCGAGGTACCAGGATTAAGATTCCAAGTTCCTCCACCCGATATGGAGTTGATCGTGACGGAAGAGGTACTGCCGTACACAACCACAATAACCCCGGCATTCCCACTGCCTACGGCTGAAACGCTCAGGCTGCAACTCGCGCTGGAACTGCCACAGTTAAACCCTGAGTTTTTCGACTGAACTTGGCTGAACGTGTGTGTCGTCCCGCCACCACCACCCGACGTGGTGTAATTCTTGTTGTAGTTCCAATAATAATTCGTCCCGTCGTAAATCACGGTCAGCTTGTCCTGAGCATTCGCTGTAGAAGTAAGCGCGATGGCTCCCGCGCCCGCGTTATTTACGTAGCTGTGAGAAGGAAGAGCCAAGGTACGGCTACCCGTAGCATCTTGTTTCGCAATGAGCTTGCCCGACCACCCGCTGGTCGCACCGGTGATCAAGAGAGTGCGATTGCCACCCAATGTGACCTCCGCATTGGGAGACGAGGCAGGCCAAGTTATCGTCGCGCCATCGGTCAATATGGAGAACGCGCTGCTGCCGCTGCTGTTGATGACATATTGAGCGCTGGCTACGGAACTATCCGTATATCCCGTTCCACCAGCCACGGCGTAGATCGTTTCCGTGAAGGAAACTCCAATCGCCCCACTATAGAGCGTGCTGCCAGCGGCACAGCCCGACGATCCGTTCGTCCTTGGAGAGCCCGTAGTGTTCCAGCAAATCACCGCGCCAGAGGACGTGGTTGAAATCGTTACATTCTGCGAGCTAGTGTAGGTGCTCGGAGGAGGAGAAAAAGTTGGCATCGTAGCTTGCGGCAGAGAGCTGATGACATATTGACCGCTGGCCACGGAGCTGTCCGTATATCCCGTTCCACCAGCCACGGCGAAGATCGTTTCGGTAGAAGAAACTCCAATCGCTCCACTATAGAGCGTGCTGCCACCGGCACAGCCTGACGACCCGTTCGTCGAAGGAGACCCCGTGGTGTTCCAGCAAATCACCGCGCCAGAGGACGTGGTTGAAATCGTTACATTCTGCGGGCTAGCGTAGGTGCCGGGAGAGGGAGAAAAAGTTGGCGTAGCCGCTTGCGGAGCGGACGCCCCATAGCAACTAGCTGGATTGAATACGAGTCCCGGACCCGTGCCATCTGGCCTTCCACCCATCGCATTCAAATAGCAATTCATCGCCGGGTTCGCGTTTACGTGCCCGGCATAGGCAGTAGCAAGAGATGTGCCAGTGCATTGTCCGCTCGCCGTCGCTGGCATCCCGGCCTGCTGACCCGGGGTGTTGAGTGTCCCCGAGCACTGCCCGACGTTTCCGCTAGACACGTCCGGTCCGATGGGAGGCCATATCAGCGAGCCAAACCATGATGGCTTGGAGGATAGATAGAACGATGCCGGCAGAGCGCCTTGCCCTATGCCCGTGTCGCCCTTGGTCGGCACAGAGTTTGGATAGCCCGCGGCTCCTGTGGGAACCTCCGAAGTACTTGCACAGGTGGTGGACCAGCCGGTGTCGGATGAATTCCCGCAAAATCTAACTGTGCCGGTAGCAACGTCCCAATTACCCCACATCAATGCGGTTGAATACACTAACGGATCGGCCGGGAACACATTCGGAAAGCCGAACTCGAATGCAACGGCAGGAGTAAAATTGCCCGTTTGATCTACATATTTAGTCGTATAGCCGGGAGTGCCGACCACATTGGCAACAAAATTCCCGTAACGGTCTCCATACGCATCATAAATACCGCCGGTCGCACTATCCTTGAATGTAGTTGAGCCACATTGGCCGTTTGCACACGAGTCCCACCCGAGTACGAAATTGCGATAGAACGTAGCCATGTTTGCGGTGCCGTGATTGCCGTCACCGCCTGCGTAGGAATTACCTACATTGCCTTCCCACAGCTCGAAGTCGTTTACATCATGGCCGAAGCCAGAGCCGCGCATGAAATCAGATTGGTAATTGTCGTTCTCAATAAAGTTGTATGCGATCACATCGCCGGAACTCGCTCCGTCGAGAACGATTGGCGCGAAAACTTGGACGATGATGTTGTTCTCGAATAAGTTTTCACTGCCTATTTCTTGGCGAATGCCGTATGAATCCGCTCCGGTGGAATGGTAGAAGTAGTTATTCTGGACTGTGCTGTGTTCAACTTCGAAGAGTTCGACCGCCCAACGGCTCATGTTAGTTAGCCGACACCCGCTTACCCAAAAGTTGATCGCATTAAAAGCCTGAATAATATCGTTTGTCGCGGCAGAGCTGTCGTCGATGGACAAATTCTCGACGCCCACCGTGTTGATGGGTTGCGCATACCACACTCTTGGAGTTTGACCGGACTGCCAATCAGGATGAATGAGCGGATCCCCAATCGTGACGACGCTTCCGGCTATATTCGTCGCATAGGTCATCTCGAAATGGCCGCGCAGCGCCTCCTCATTGCCAGGACCGTTGTTCGAGCAGCCGACCCCCGTTGATGTCCAAAGGGCAGAACACACAAACATCTGGCTGTTATCCGTGGCAGCCCCGGTACATGCTGCCGTTGGACTGGCTGCCGTGTAACCTGTCTCGCACTGTTCAAGAAATAGCAGCGTTGGATTTGTCGTGTTGATGTTGGTAGTGGAACTGAAAGTAAGAGAATTAGAACCTTTGGAATATCCCGCCGTCCACCCATAGAAAGTAGCGTCTCCCCCGTAGGTGGTATCGGCGCTGGTGGCAGTAATCAAACAAGAGCCAAGTTGACAGCCGGAAGCTCCTGCGCCCGACGCTATGACAATGAACGTGCTGTTGGCCCCCGAACCGCGCAGGGCGACATGACCCGTGGTCGGAAAGGTAATGCCACCGCTGTTGATCGTGAATGTGCCGGGACCAAGCAAGACATAATGATTCGCGCCGCAAGCGGCCAGGGCGCTGGTGATTGTCGAGCCACTTCCCGTGTACGCCGCAATGGTCGAGCCGCATTGAGTCCACGAAGCATCGGGAATCCCGCCAATCACGCCCGAGCCGGACCAGTTCGAGGTGTAACGATTTGAGCTGATAATGTTGGCCTGGGCATGGATACCCATGGTGCACGATAGAATCAGCGCGAGTATCGCGGCGATGTATTTTATGGCTCGTAGCACGCGATCCCCGTTAGTGATGATGTGAAAGTGTAATTCGTCGTGAAGTCAGCCGTGATGGACCCTGCCGACACCTGAACGAAATACTCGGTCGCCATAGAAGTTCCCGAAACTCCTTGCGCTCCGAGAGTCCAAGCAAAATTTGTTCCTGCGCTAGCCTGACCTCCAGAACCTGAAATATCAGAGGTCCATCCGACGCACAAATCATTCGATCCGGTTGTTGTCACCGCGTTCGATGTAACGGCGTTCACCGCCGTGCCAGGAGCAATCTGCATGTTATGGCCGGTAACATCCAGGACTCCTGATCCACTAAAGGTTGCTAGTGCTATTGTGCTGATGGGAATGCCAGTGGAGCCTGTCCACGCGAACGTAATTGTGCAGCTTGACGTATTTGCACCGGCAGTAGCTTTGTACATGCCGCCCGTACCGTTCGTCCCTGTTGGAAATCCGCTTAGAGCCGTGTACGTATCGCTGCCACTTGAGACGTTGCAGTTATCACTGACCGTCAACGTCGAACTGGAAATGTTGATGCTTACGCCGATAAGGATATTTTGACCCGCCGTGACGGAACTGCCGAACGTACAGGTAAGCGAACTGCCGCTATTGTTGCCACAGGCTTTCGATTGCAGGAACGAGGGTGCTGTTCCACCCCCGCCACCGCCACCCGACGTGGTGTAATTCTTGGCGTAGTCCCAGTAAAAATTCGTGCCGTCATACGAGACGGTCAATTCGTCCTGAGCATTTGCCGTAGCAGTAAGTGTGATGGCTCCCGCGCCAGCACTATTCACGTAGCTGTGCGAAGGAAGAGTCAAGCTGCGGCCACCGGTCGCATCTTGTTTTGCAATGAGCGTTCCCGACCAGCCATTGGTCGCACCGGTGATCAAGAGGGTGCGATTGCCGCCCAATGTGACCTCCGCATTCGGAGATGATGCGGGCCAAGTCACAGTCGCGCCGTCCGTCAAAGTGGAGAACGCCTGCCCGAATGCAAGGATCGGGATACTTAGGATACAAACCAAAACCAGAAGTAGGCGTAGAACCATCATCGACCTCCCACGCGACGCTGATCTGCGGAACGTGCAATGCCGGAGAAATCCGGCCCCTGCCCGAACCAGTCCAAGCATTCCTGAGAGAAAGAATTTGTTCCCATCCATGCGACAAGCCTCCGAAAAATCGGCCCTCGGCTCATGGCACCCGCGGCGCCAAACTCTCCGGTCACCAATCGTCTAGATGTTCCAACCTAAAAACGTCTTAGAAGTGGTTTGACTTGGGGTGAACGCCACAAAGCACCTACCAACCTCTGCAATAGTAGTATCGATCCTCCGAAACAGATAACCGCGGGAATATATAACTTGCTTAACAATAGGCGTCAAGTAGAAAGATAAATTTGTAGTAAAGGGTTACCTGAGATATTTACGCAATAAGCTATCCGGTGGTACGACGTTCCAGCGCGAAGCCAAGGCCGTATTTGACCGAGAGCGGGAAGGGCGAGCGGACGAATCGCAAATTGGTTTCTGGGATGCCCTGATTGTTTCATCTGCCTCAAGAAACGGCGCGACTCGGATTCTGTCTGAAGAATTAAACGCGGGGCAAAGGATTGCTGGGATTCTCATCGAGAATCCACTTGTCGGTATCCGCTGAGGCGTCCCGAAAACGGGTATCGCTCTGTAACTAGTGCCCCCGGTGATAAGTGGCGCGCCCAGGGAGACGATTTTAGATCTTTTCTCCGTGAATTCGTGTCAGCGGTGAGCCAAATTGAGGTCCTGGCTGTGATGAGCATTTAGCCGGTTCCGGGGCCCAAGAGTACTTCTCCCGTTATCGAGACTTGGCCGGGCGAGAAGGTGTCAAGCGGGTGGGCCTGCAAGTTTTTCTGAAAGCTCGACGAAATCTACCAGGAGCGAGGTGGCAGGATTCGGAAAAACTTGGCGGTCCGCTTGCCGGTGCTATCCCGCCGGAAAGCCCACATCGAAACAAGCATTCCCAAAAACACGGGCAGCAATCCGACCGTATTCTCGACGAAGGCAGGGGGCAACAATGCCAAGAGTAGAAACGTACTGAATGCCACCGCAAGATAACCCTCTAATAGCGACAGCCACGGGAAGGCCTTTCGCATCATCGTCAAGTCCGTGGTCATCACCCAATACATGACGGACGCAAAGCAAATAGGTCCAAACGCAAGCCAAGTGAAGCTCACGGTGGCGTAGATCAGTGGCAAGAACCAACGGTGCGTCTCTAAGCCGAAGGCGTATTGGGCCAGAATCTTGTTTCCAAAACGCCCATAGTAGAGGGGGATGGCCCAACATACCGTGACAACTGCCGCCCACGCAAAGATGCGCCACTCCGTCAAGAAGCCCGTCAGAATCGCAACCAGCACTTGACGCCAATACCAAGTGACCGAGCGTCCTTGGCTGAACTGCTCCAAAAGGTCGCCCGCCAGAGCTTCGTTCCTGGGCCCAGGGATCAAGTGTTCGACCAACCAGGTCGCCTGTACCGGTGGTTTTGACGATCTCATGCCCGTTCTCCCTCAAATTCTCTCAAGCCTCGCCACAGATTGATCAATGCGCTCCGTGCCTCACGAACCTCGCGGAGGCCTTTCTTGGTGATACGAAAATACCGCTTGGCTCTGCCCCCGCGCTGAGGTGTGGACTCGCCCAACTCAGAAGACACCAAGTCCTTCTCTTCGAGCCGCTCCAGAGCGGCATAGACGGTGCCCGCTGCTACCGCTCGACCGGATTGCTGCTCGATCTCGCGGGAAATGGGCACCCCATATGCGTCTTCCCCCAACCGCATCAGAGCCAGCAAGACCATCAATTCAAAGTCTCCCAGATAGCTGCGTTTCGGCATTTCTTACTTTATAATGAATAAATCGGTCTGGGTCAATCTCTTTTGGGGCGAAGATAAGAGTCGGAATTGGTGTTCCCTGGCGCCAGTGCCTTTATCGAACGCCTTCACCGGAGATCGAGCCGAGATTGGATATAGGTTCGAAGCGAGTTATAGGGTAGCGACAGAAGTCATTGAAAAAAACCGCTTGAAAGAGATCGCGCGCCCGGAGGGATCCGAACCCCCGAACCTGTGCTTAAAAGGTGCGGAGTAGAAGGTTCTAAGTGCCGCTTCTGGTGTCGCTTACGAAGGGCCGCGTCATTTATTCCACCGTTGAACTGGACCGAAGTTGGACTGAGATCGTTGGGGTGAACCCCTCAGATTGCACAATTCGGATGGTTGCAGGCCTCGCAACCGAACCTCCCCTTGCTCGAATTGTTGCCGCAAATCGCAACCGTCCGAATCTGTCATTTCGTTTTGCGAATATGGACGTTGTCCGTTTGTTCGGATTTCCTTGCCCATGTGGCCGTCACATAATTTCCAGTTTGCTCGTCTTCCAACCGGTCGCGAGTGTCGGAGGCTGTCATTTCTCAGAAGCGTTAACTAGGCACTAGACCAGATTTGCCCTTATTTGACTTGCGGGATTTTCTCCAACGTTCCGGCCGGAAGTGCGGGCAGAGCAAGGTGCTTGCGCAAGAATTCGTAGCGGTCGTGGCGGGCCTGTGCATTTAGCGCATGAGCTGAGTCGTAGAATTTGATCTCCTTTGGACCTGAGCTCAATTCGAAATAATGCTTGGCCGCGGAGACCGGGACAAACTCGTCGTGCGTGGCGTACTGAAAGAACGCGGGCGCAGGACCGAGATGCGTCGCATAGGTGCCAGGATCGGTCCAACTATTGGCATCGAGATATTCTTTGAGTTTGTCCATCGGCACTGATTTGCGAAACGCCACGATATCCGGACGATCCGAAGAAAGAACCACCTCCCGAACAGATACGGGGTCGCCCATGAAGACGAAGGCCACAAGACGCTTGTCCACGGCGTTGAGAATGCTGCCGCACTGAGCATCAAAACTGTGGCCGACGTAGGCGACGCGCTTCGCGTCCACATCGTTGCGCGACAATAACAGGTCGAGGCCGCGGCGAAGATCGATCACTTGCTGCGTTGTCACCTCTGAATCCTGGGAACTCAGAGGATTCGGATCGGGCTTGAAGCCGGGCCGGACATAAGGAGCGTCGATCAGCAACGAGACGACGCCAGCCGACGCGAGGGCAACTGCCTCATCGAGGAATTCGGCGCGGTTGGCCGTAGGAGATTTAGGCATCATCCAGTGTCCCCACAGAACAGCGGCGAATTTGCCTTTTCCATTCGGCATGACGAGATACGCGGGCACGCGTCCGTCTTTTGGACTGCCGTAGGTGATGTCATGAATCTCTACGCCAGCACGGTCCTGGATTGAGATTTCCTTAATATCGAGTGAAGCGTGGGCATCGTAGTCAAAGTGCTTTAGAGCTTGAGAATAGGAGCCTTTGGCGAAGCTAGGTTCCAGTAGAAGGAGGACCAGCAGAATTGTGGAGAATTTCACGCCATATCTCCGATTGGGCCACTCAATCACGGATGGTACGCTCCGGCTGCCATCGACACAATGAAATTGGGCAACCCGAGCAGGTGCCGCGCGCTGGTTTCGGAAAAACTGGAGTTTGAAGAACTGGCCGTTTACTCAGTCCCCTGGACCACCACATGTCGCCTAGAAACGGGGTTCGAGGACATTATTGACAGCGCTGAGTAATGTCGCTTTTCCTCGAAGCGGACTTGGGGACCGGAAGAACTTTCGGATGCGCAGTGACACGTCAACGACCTTGAAGAAAGAAACTACCAAACCGGCGGGTTCAAACTTCTTGCAGCAGCAGGCCAAGTTCGATGACTTCATCGAGATCTTTAACCAGGAGCGTCCTCACGAAGCCTTGGACATGAAGTGCCCGGCCGAGGTCTATCAGCCCTCCACACGCACCTACCAGGGATTGCCGGATATCGATTATCCTCTCCACGACAAGATCATCGTCGTGACCAACTGTGGCCGCATCTGTCTGGGTCGCAAAAAGATTAATTTCAGCACGGTCTTTGCCGGCCAGGCCGTGGGCATCAAAGAAATTCACGACGATATCTGGCTGGTCAGTTTTATGGATTATGATCTGGGGTACTTCGATCTGGCGACTCGAGTGTTGGAACCGCTGGAAAATCCCTTCGGCCCAAAAGTGTTACCTATGTCTTAGGTACGTTGTGTAACCCATGTCTCCGGGCTGGACC
>Ga0210395_10000339_pt1 | contig 36582 bp, 32 predicted proteins | sample IncBWH4OmetaG_FD_150861 | JGI IMG/M metagenome (GOLD analysis project Ga0210395, IMG submission 150861) | Forest soil microbial communities from Barre Woods Harvard Forest LTER site, Petersham, Massachusetts, United States - Inc-BW-H-4-O ... | reverse complement strand
ACCAATCGCTCGATCGCGAGGGCGTGGATCAGAGCGCATCAAAGCGCTCGCCTCGCGTTGAGAGCGGCGGTCAAGGTGCCGTCGTCGAGATAGTCGAGTTCGCCGCCGATCGGCACGCCCTGGGCGAGGCGGGACAGCTTGACGCCGGCGCCGGCCAAACGGTCGGCGATGTAATGCGCGGTGGTCTGGCCTTCAACCGTCGCGTTCAATGCCAGGATCAGCTCCTGGCCGGATTCGACGCGGGCGACCAGCCGGTCGATGGTCAGATCCTCGGGCCCGACCCCGTCGAGCGCCGACAAGGTTCCGCCGAGCACGTGATAGCGGCCATGAAAGGCGCCGGTGCGTTCGAGCGCCCAGAGATCGGCGAGATCCTCGACGACGCAGATCGCCGCACCGTCGCGCCGCGGGTCGCGGCAGATGGCGCAAGGCTCGATCGTGTCGAGATTACCGCAGACGGGACAGGGCCGGATCGCTTCGGCGGCCTGCGCCAAGGCGGTCGCGAGCGGCGTCATCAGACTCTCCCGCCGCTTGATCAAGTGCAGTGCCGCGCGCCGCGCCGAGCGCGGACCGAGCCCAGGCAGCTTGGCGAGCAGCTGGATCAGGATGTCGAGTTCGGACAACGCCTGACGCGGGATCAGATATTTTGCGGCACTGTCGCCCTCGCGAAAGCGGGGTCCCAGCCTGCGCGGGAATGACGGGATGAAAATTTCACGGAGCGTTTCACGCAAGGAGCTCAGAACGGCAATTTCATGCCGCCGGGCAGGGGCAGACCGCCGGTCAGTTTTTGCATCTCCGCTTCGGCATGGGCGGAAACCTTGCGCCGCGCGTCGGCAAAGGCGGCGGCGATCAAGTCCTCCAGCACCTCGCCCTCGGCGGGATCGAGCAGCGACTTGTCGATGCGGATCTTTTTCATGTCGCTCTTGCCGTTGAGCGTCAGCTCGACGAGGCCCGCCCCGGCAACGCCGGTCATCTCGACGGCTTCGAGCTCGGCCTGCAGCTCGGCCATCTTTTCCTGCATCGCCTGCGCCTGCTTGATCAGCTGGCCGATGTTTTTCATTCCCGATCCTCTCCCGTGTTGGCCTCGCCGGTATCGGTGTCATCTGCATCATTGGCACCCGGCTCTTCGCCGGCCGCCGGGCTTTCCGCCGCGGCGGCAAAGCGCTCGCGCACCGCCGCGATTGTCGCCCCCGGAAAGGTTTCGAGCACCGCCTGCACCAACGGGTGCGCGGCAACCCCGTTCCGCAATTCGGCCTCGCGCTGTTCCTGGCGCTGGCGCAGGGTGGGTTCGCCCTCGGCCTCCGATACCGCGATCAGCCAGCGCGTACCCGTCCATTCGCTCAACAGCTGGCCGAGGCGGTTGGCGAGGTCGCGCGGCGCGCCCGGCGCCGGGCGAAACTCGATCCGCCCCGGCTCGAAATGCACGAGGTGCAAATGGGCCGCGAGATGCGAGCGCAGCACCGCTTCGCGCCGTTTGTCAAACAGGGCGACGACCTCGCCAAAGCTCTGCGGCATCGGCTCCAACGCCGTGAGCGTAGGGGCCGATGGCGCGCTGGGCGCCGCTTCGAGCTCGGCCTCGGCTCGTTCGACCGATACCCGCAGCGGCCCGCCGGCGGATGGCCTCGCAAACGCCGCGGCAACCGGCGGCGCCACCTCGCGCCGGGAGGGCGGCGGCCGTGCGGTATCACTCGGCCCGGCGGGCGGCGCCGGCGCGGCGGGCGCCGGCATGCCCTGCAGCGAGCGCACCAGTTCGGCCGGCGCCGGCAAATCGGCGACATAGGCCAGCCGCACCAGCACCATCTCCGCCGCCTGGATCGGCGAGGGCGCCTCCTGGACCTCGCCCAATCCTTTGAGCAGCATCTGCCAGACCCGCGCCAAGGCCGACATCGTCAATTTCTCGGCAAGCGGGCGGGCGCGCTCGCGGTCGCCCTCGGCGATCGGGTCGCCGGCGCCGGCCTCGGGCGCTAGCTTCAGCCGGGTTAGAAAATGCGCGAGATCAAGCAGATCCTGCAATACCAGCAGCGGGTCCGCGCCCTCCTGGTAAAGCCGGTCGAATTGTGCCAAAGCGGTCGCCGCGTCGCCGTGCAAGACCGTTTCGAGCAAATCGAAAACGAGCCCGCGATCGGCGACGCCGAGCATGTCGCGCACCGCCGCCTCCGCGACCCGCCCGCCCGACAATGCGATCGCCTGGTCGAGCAGCGACAGCCCGTCGCGCACCGAGCCGTCGGCGGCGCGCGCGATCAGCGCCAACGCGCCAGGCTCGGCCTCGACCGCCTCGGCCTCGGCGACCCGGCGATAATGCTCGGCGAGCATCTCGGCCGGCACGCGCCGCAGCGAAAAGCGCTGGCAGCGCGACAATACGGTAACCGGCACCTTATGGATTTCGGTTGTCGCGAACACAAAAATAGCGTGGGGCGGCGGCTCTTCGAGCGTCTTCAACAAGGCGTTGAAGGCGTTCTTGGAGAGCATATGGACTTCGTCGATGATGTAGACCCTGTACCGTCCGAGATCCGGTTTGCGATACAGTAGCCCCTCGGTCAGCTCGCGGATGTCGTCGACCCCGGTGCGTGAGGCCGCGTCCATCTCAACCACATCGGAGTAGCGGTCCGCGGCAATCTGGCGGCAGTTCGGACATACCCCACAGGGTGAAATAGTCGGCCCACCCGAACCGTCCGGACCAACGCAATTGAGTCCGCGGGCGATGATCCGCGCGGTTGTCGTCTTGCCGACGCCGCGCACCCCGGTCAGAATAAAGGCATGGGCGATGCGGCCCGTCGCGATCGCATTCGCGAGCGTGCGCACGACCGCTTCCTGCCCGATCAGCTCGGCGAAGGTCTGCGGCCGGTATTTGCGGGCGAGAACGCGATAGGCGTTCGCCGGATCGCTCATCGTGGAACCCCGGATCGCGGTGGGAGACCGGATCGGCGACCCAGGCCGCAACTCGTTACGGCTGCTTCCTTCCGGACCTGACCGGGTTGGCGAGAGGCCTGCCCGCCGCCGGGCTCCCGCCCCACTATATCAGCTGTCGCGCGGTGCGGGGCAAGCTTCGCCGTCGGCGAGCTTTCGGCGCGGGCGATGTCGATTTCGCGGAGGCTCGATCGTCGTCAGGATAGGCGGCGGCGATTACGCCCGGCCGCTTTTGAGAGGAGACCAGCGATGCCCGATTTTGTCCTGCTGCTGCACCGCCCCGCCGGCCCGCCACCGACCCTGCCGCCGGAGCGGGCCGCGGCGATTACCAAAGAATATCAGGGCTGGGGCGACCGGCTGCGCGCCGAGGGCCGGCTCAAGGCCGGCGAGAAGCTGACATTCGACGCCGGGCGGGTGCTGCGTCCGAAGGACGGGCGGGTCATGACCACCGACGGGCCCTTTGCCGAGAGCAAGGAGTTGCTCGGCGGGTTTTTCCTGATCGCCGCCGCCGATTACGGCGCGGCCTGCCGCACCGCCGAGAGCTGCCCGCATTTCAAATACGGCGGCAGCATCGAGATTCGTCAAATCGACCCGATGTAAGGTTAGTATCCCGAGCCCAAAGTTCGAGAGATCAGACAATAGTCCGTCATTGCGAGAAGCCCGCAGGGAAACGCGGCAATCCCAATCGAGTCGGTGCGTTGTCGACGAGATTGCTTCGCGTTGCTCGCAATGACGAGACTTTCCATTCGGGACGCTAGTCCAGAGCTAGCTGCTAAAGGAGACAAACACATGCCCGAGCTTCAGATCATCGGCGCGCCGCAGAGCAATTACGTCTGGGTCGCGCGCATCGCCTGCACCGAAAAAGGCGTGCCTTACACGCTCGTGCCGGTGCTGCCGCATTCGCCCGAGGTCGATGCGATCCACCCGTTCGGCAAGATCCCGGCGATGCGCCACGGCGACGTAACCTTGTGCGAATCGCGCGCAATCTCTTTTTACATCGACCATGCGTTTGCCGGCCCGCCGCTGGCCCCGCGAGATCCGGTCGCCGGCGCGCGGACCGAGCAGTGGATTTCGCTCGTCAACACGCATATCGACCCACTGCTGGTGCGCCAGTATCTCGGCGCGTATTTCTTTCCCGGCACGCCCGATGGTGGACCCGATCGCGCGCGAATCGAGAAGATATTGCCGCAGATGGAGCCGCATTTTGCGGTGCTCGATCGCGCCGTCGCCAAAACCGGCCACCTTGTCGGCGACAGCTTTACGCTTGCCGACATCAACCTGCTGCCGATCTTGTTCTATCTCGACAAACTGCCGGAAAGCCGGGCGATGCTGCGGCGCGCGACGCACCTCGACGCCTACTACAAACGCCACCTCGCGCGGGCGAGCGTCGCCGAAACCACCCCGCCGCCTTTCCCCGGCCGCTCCTCGTGGGAAATCGCGGCCTGAGCCGGAGACGCGACCATGCGCTACATGTTCGCCGGGTATTATATCGTCGATTGCGAGAACCTCGGCGAGGCGATCGATGGGGCCAAGAAAATCCGACCGCGTGCAGAGGCGGGGAAGGTTGCGTCGAGATTCGCCCGATTGTCGAAATTCCGCCGCTCTAATGCCATCGCGAGCGGTCATGGCGCCGTCAGCTGAAATCTATGCCACCGCGGAATTGGTGTTTCGCCGCGAGCACGGCCGGATCATCGCCAGCTTGATCCGGCTGTGCGGCTCCTTCGATCGCGCGGAGGAGGCGATGCAGGAGGCGTTTGCCGCGGCCCTCACCAATTGGTCCGCGCGCGGACTGCCGGCCAATCCCGCCGCATGGATCACCACCGCCGCCTATCGTAAATTGATCGACACGCGCCGCCGCGAGCGCACCCGTCGCGAGAAGCAAGTCGAACTCGAGCAGGAAGCCATGCCCTCCACGACAGAGGAGCCCGCCGGTCCCGGCGACCCGCTATCGGCACTTCCCGACGACCGGTTGCGGCTGATCTTCACCTGCTGCCATCCCGCACTCAACCGTGAGGCGCAGATCGCCCTTACCCTGCGCACTCTCGGCGGCCTGACAACGAACGAGATTGCGCGCGCCTTCCTGGTGCCGGAGCCAACCCTGGCGCAGCGGCTGGTGCGAGCCAAACGCAAGATCCAGGACGCACATATCCCCTACGAGGTTCCGGCCGAGGACCGGCTCGACGAGCGCCGCGCCGCGGTTCAGGCGGTGATCTATCTGATTTTCAACGAAGGCTATCTTGCAACCAGCGGCAGCACACTGATCCGCCAGGAACTGTGCGCCGAGGCGATCCGGCTCGCCCGCATGCTGTGTGAGGTCGATACGCCGGAACCGGAGAGTTTTGGGCTTCTCGCTTTGATGTTGCTGCACGATTCGCGCCGCCATGCCCGGACCGACGACGCCGGCATGCTGGTCACGCTGGAAGACCAGGACCGGGCGCTGTGGGATCGCGAGCAGATCGGTGAAGGACGGGCGTTGGTGGAAGCGGCATTGCGGCGCGGCCTTATCGGCCCCTACCAGCTGCAGGCCGCGATCGCCGCGGTGCATGCCGGGGCGGAGAGCGCGGAGGCGACCGATTGGCGGCAAATCGCAGCGCTCTATGGCGAGCTTGCGCAGATCGACCCCCAACCCGTCGTGCTGTTGAACCGCGCGGTGGCGATCGGGATGAGCGAAGGCCCGCAGCGCGGCCTGGCACTGATCGAGGCATTGCGCAGCCTCGACAATTACCATCTTCTCCACGCCGCGCGCGCCGATCTGCTGCGCCGGCTCGGTTCGCGCCAGGCTGCCGCCGAGGCCTATCGCCGCGCCCTTGCCCTGACCGCCAACGGCGTCGAGCGCGCCTATCTCGGCCGCCGCCTCGCCGCGCTGTGACGGCCCGCGCTCGGCTTGCCGCGGTGTAGCGGGATGTGCCACTGTCAGGGCTATGCGACCGCACAATTATTACGCTTCGCCGGGGTTTGAGCGCGCCGCCCTGCGGCGCCGCGAAAGCGGCTGGATCGCCGAGCGGATCGCCGATCCCGCGAGCCGGTTTGTCCCGGTCTGGCGCAACCAGAACCTGGTCATCGAAATCGACGGCGGCGAACCGCGCGCGGTGGCGCTGGGCTGGGCCAGCATCGGCCCGTTGCTCGGCGAGATCGGCGCCCCCGAGGAGCGGCTGCGTCGGGGCGAAATCGTCCTGCTCGGCGTCGTCGAGGAGCGGGCGCATTTCGCGCTCGACTTGTCGCCGATCGAGGCGCCGCTCGACATGCTGCATTCGCCGGCGCGGGCGGCGAGCGGCATCGACGCCGCGACCGTGCGCTTCGCCGATCTGCGCCAATTGGGCGGGCGGCTCGAAGGGCGCGAGGCGGGGCTGCTGGCGCATGCGCGCGCGATGCTTTTTTGGCACGCGCGCCATCGCTTTTGCGGGGTGTGCGGCCGTCCGACGCGCAGCGAGGAGGCCGGCTATATGCGCCGCTGCACCGATCCCGCTTGCAATTCGATGCATTTTCCGCGCACCGATCCGGCGGTGATCATGCTGGTGACCCACGGCGACAATGCGCTGATGGGCCGCTCGCGGCATTTTCCGCCGGGCATGTACTCGACGCTTGCCGGCTTTGTCGAACCGGGCGAGAGCCTCGAAGACGCGGTCGTGCGCGAGGTGCGCGAGGAGACCGGGATCGAGATCGGCGTCGTCGACTACCACTCCTCGCAGCCCTGGCCATTCCCCGCCAATATCATGCTGGGTTTTCACGGTCACGCGCTGACGACTGAAATCACCGTCGATTTCGGCGAATTGGAGGATGCGCGCTGGGTCGAGCGCGGCTGGCTCAAGTCGCATATCGACGACGACAGCTTCCGCCTGCCACGCCTCGACTCGATCGCCCGCCGGCTCGTAGAGGACTGGCTCTACGACCGCGTCGCGGGTGGCGGCAGCTGAAGCGGAGCGTCCTCCTCGGCGATCGCCTCGGGGTCGGCGAAATCGGGTAGCGGCGGCGCGCCGATTTGCCGGCCGATCGCGCCGATCGTCGGCAGGCAGCGCGCCCGGCTAGCCGCTAGCGCTGCGCGGCATTCGTCCGCCCGGCGCCATTTCGCCTCCGGACGCTCCGACGCCGAAAATCGTCGATAGCGCGGGCGCCACTCGGACAGAAACGGCTGGATCCCTTTGGTCAGGAGTTCAAAGCCGAGCGCCTGGATCGTGTTTGCGGCGCCGCGCGGTTGCGGCGGCGGCATCGCTTTGAGCGCGGTGCGGATCTCGCCCGCGAGCGTCTCGATGGCGGCGATCGCGTCGCCGATGGCGCCCGGCGCGGAGCGCATCTCCTGCGCCGGAAGGCGAGCCGCAGCCTCGACATAGATCCGCCAACCCGCCTGACGTGCCATCGGATCGGGCGCCATGGTCGCCTCTGCTTCGGCGGCGGCGAGTTCGTCGGGCGCGATCAGCGCCGCTACCGCTGCCAGCCGCTGGGGAAGCAGGCGATCGAGCCCCGGCAACCCCAAGGCCACGCCGAGCTGCCAACCGCGCTCGACGAGGCGCTCGCGGGTACGCGCGAGATCGTTTCGACAGAGCGGGAGCAGCGCCCAGTCGGCGGTGCGCCGTCCGCTCTGGCACCACGCTTCGAGGCGAGGCAGCCAGCGGGCGAGGCACGGCTGCACATCCTGGGTCAGGATCTCCAGCACAAAGATTTGCGGCGGCTCGCTCCCCTCGAAGACCATCGCCGCCCCCGGAGCATGCATCGCGACCTGCTCCCGCACCCGGTCGGCGGATGTCTCCAGCGCCGCGAGCCCCGCTTCGGGCGCGACATCCGGCCCGGCGAGCGCCGCGATCGTCGAGATCGTCTCGGTCAGGGCATGCCACAGCAGAGCGCGGGTTTGCGAGTCGAACGATGCTGCGACATCGGCCCCGCCGAGGCGTAGCGCCCCATTCGTCAGCCGCGCCCAACCTGCTACCGCCGCAACCCCACGGGCCAATGCGCGGCCGGGCCGCGTCGCGGCGATCGGCAAGAGACGCTGTACGACGGGCCGGCGCACCGGCTCGATCGGGTTGGTCATGATCCCTGCTTAATCGCGCTAGGTCTGGGGATTAGGCCGGCCGATCCTTCCCGCTCGTTGAAGCGTCGTCAAGGGCGGCCGGTCGAGGCTCAATGCTGGTCGGCCGCCAACACCGAGCGCGGGCGGCGCACCAGCGGCATCAGCATCAAGCCGATGACGAAGAACCCGCCGATCAGCAGCAGCACGTCGTTGTACGACAACACCAGAGCCTCGCGCTGCACCAGATTGCCGAGCAGCGTGACGGCGGCCTGGTGCGCGTCGCCCGGAACCAGCGAACCCAGCCGATTGGTCTGGGCATCGATAAAATGCTGCACCGCGGGGCGCGCCGGGTTGACGTCCTCGACCAGGCGGTTCCAGTGAAATTGCATCCGGCTGTTCATGATCGTGCCGACCGATGCGAGCGCAATCGCGCCGCCGAGGTCGCGGGTCAGACCGTAGAGGCCCGAGGCATTCTTCAGCTTGTCGGGCGGCACCGACCCGAGCGCGATCATGTTGGCCGGCAAGTAGCAGAACATCAGCGCGACGCCGCGCACAGCCTGCGGCACCAAGAGTTCGGGAAAGCTCGACTGATTGGTGAGGCCGGCGGTCAGGTACATCGCGAAGGCAAATAGACCGAGGCCGATCGCCAGCATGATGCGCAAGTCGAGCCGCCGGGCGATCTGTGTGCTGAACGGCGACATCGCCATCTGCGCGATCCCGGCGACGAAAACCGTCTCACCGATCTGCAGCGCGCTGAACCCGCGAACCTGGGCGAGGAACAGCGGGATCAGATAGGTGGTGCTGTACATGCCAGTACCCACCAAGAACGTGTAGAACGAGCCAAGCGCGAAATTGCGATTGTTGAACGCGCGCAAATCGACGATCGGCTGTCGATAGGTCAGAACGCGAAAAAAGAACAGAATGCCGGCGAGGCTCGAAACGGTCACCGCCACGCGGATCGTGTCGTCATCGAGCCAGTCCCAGCGCGGCCCTTCTTCCAGGGCGTATTGCAGGCAGCCCAAAAACAGCGCCATCAAAACGAGGCCGCTCAGGTCGAACCGGCGCAACAGCGACAGGTCGGGCTTGTCGATGTCGATGCACAGCCAGACGACGACGGCGACGGCAACACCGGGCACGATGTTGACCAGAAACAGCCAATGCCAGGAGAGGGTATCAGTCAGGAAACCGCCGATCGTCGGGCCGAGGGTCGACGACAGGTTCAGGATGACAGAGATCAGCACCATCAGTCTGGTCAGCTGCAGCCCGCGGAACCGCGTATAGACGACCGGGAACACGCTTGGCGTGATCGCGCCGCCGCTGAACCCTTGCAGCGCGCGATATAAGATCATCTGGCTGAGGTTGGTGGCGGTGGCGCAGAGGGCGCTTGCCGCGGTGAAGCCGAGCGCAGCGGTGACAAACAGCACCCGCGTCGACAGCAGCCGCGACAGGGTTCCGGACAGCGGCACCATCACCACGTCGGCGATCAGGTAGGCGGTCTGCACCCAGCTGATCTCGTCGGCGCTGGCCGATAGCCCGCCCTGGATCTGGGTCAGCGAGCTGGTGACGATCTGGACGTCCATGATCGCCATGAACAGGCCGACGACCATGGCGATGACGCCGAGCCAATCGCGCAGCCTGGGTTCGCGCGCCGGGGCCGCGGCAGTCGATTCGGTGGCGCTCGGCGGCGGTTTTGGTAGGGCGGCGGGGGCCGTCGCGACCGGGCTGCGCCGGGCGCCGCCCGCCCGCCGCAGCGCCGCCGAAGCCCAGGTCATCGCGCCGCGCCGGCGGGATCGGCGGCGGCGGGTCTGGCCTCGGCTGCGCCGACGATGCCGTCGGCCGCGACGGCCTCGCCCTCATCGCGGGTATCGACCGTGACGGTGACCGACAGCCCCGGCCGCAACAGCCGCGCCAGCGGTTCTTTGATCGGCAGGGCGATGCGGATCGGCACGCGCTGCACGATCTTGGTGAAATTGCCGGTCGCGTTGTCGGGCGGAAGCAGGCTGAATTCGGCGCCGCTCGCCGGGGCAAAGCTCTCGATCTTGCCGATCAATGGGTGGTCGGGATAGGCGTCGACCGAAACCTCGGCGCGTTGCCCCGGCCGCATCAGGGTCAGCTGGGTTTCCTTGAAATTGGCGGTGACGTAGACCCGCGGCAGCGGCACCAGCGACAATAATTCGGTGCCGGCCTTGACGTATTGTCCGACCTGCCCCGCGCGATTGCCGGCGATGCCGGAGATCGGGGCGCGGATTACGGTGTTGTCGAGATCGTTCTCGGCAAGCCGCTGGTTGGCGCGCGCCTGCTGCAATCGCGCCTCCTCCTCGTGGCGTTGCGATCGCAGCACGTCGAGCTCGCTCTCCGCCGCGGCGAGCGCGGCGCGGGTCCGGGCCGCCTCGGCATCGGCCTTGCGTGCGTCGGCCTGAGCCTGCTCATAGCGCTGCCGGCTGGCGAAGTCGGTGGTCATCAGCGCGGCGTAGCGCTTGTAGTCCTGCTGGGTGCGAATGAGGTCGGCCGCGGCCGAATCGACCGCCGCCTGCGCCTGCGCGATCATCGCCTGTTGCAGATCGAGCCGGCTGGCATAGGTCGCGACCGCCGCCGCCTCGGTCGCCACCGCAGCCTCGGCCTGAGCGGCCTTGGCGGCAAAGTCGCTGTCGTCGATGACGAACAGCACCGCGCCCTTTTTGACGGCCTGGTTCTCGCGGACCCGCACGTCCTTGATGTAGCCCTCGATCTTGGGGCTGATCACGGATACGTCGCTGGCGACGTACGCGTCATCGGTGGATTGTTCGAAGCGCCACACCGTCCACCAGTACCAGCCGCCATAGCCGCCAAAGGCCAGCGCCAGCACGACGGTCGCGATCACGAGCTTCTTGCGCATCCTCTTCTGAACTAAACGGTTCAGTTCATTGTTGCGCAGAAACTAGGGCGTCTCTAGTAATTGTCAAGCCGCGACGTAGGACGAAGCCCGTGACCAGCACGACGGCACACAGCCAACGCAACGAAGCCCCGGCCGCCAGCAAGGCCGAGAGCATCCTCGCCGCGGCCAAGCGGACCTTTTTAGAGAGCGGTTTTGGCGCGGTCAGCATGGACACGATCGCGCGCGAGGCCGGCGTGTCCAAGGCCACGGTCTACGCCCATTTCGCCGGCAAGGAAGAATTGTTCGGCGCGGTGATCGGCAGCGAATGCGAGCGCTATCTTGCAGACTTCTCCGCCGCCGAACTCGATCCTTGCGATGTCCGCGCATCGCTGACGGTTTTGGGTCGCCGGTTTCTCGAACTGGTGCTGTCCCCCGAAGGGATCGCCCTACACCGCATCATATTGGGTGAAGTCACTCGCTTCCCGCTGCTCGGCGAGGTATTCTGGCGTGCCGGGCCCGAGCGCCAGCGGGTCCAGATCGAAGCCTTTCTGCGAAGCGCGGCCGCTTCCGGAACACTGTCGTTCCGCGATACGCGTCTCGCCGCCGAACAATTCCTCAGCCTGGTGCGCGGCGAAATTCAGCTGCGCCAGCTGCTGCGTCTCGAAGCCGACGCGGACGAGCCCAGCATCCGCGACGTCGTCGTCGGCGCGGTCGACACCTTCATGCGCGCCTTCGGCCGGCGCAACGGGGGCGGTTAGCAAAAGATCGACCGCTTTGCCCGGGCATCCGCGTATTTGATGCCGCGAGCCCGCCGATTACGACATGTCAGCCCACGGAACGAGCCCGTGGGCTGAGGGCCGACGGATCAAATCAGGTCAAGGAAATCGTGCAGCCGCCGCTACGGCCGCGCGGCCGGGCCGCGCGAGTCGGGGACGGTCGCGGCCTTTTCCTTCCAGTCCTTCGACCACGGTGTGATCGGCTTCGGCACCGCCTTGCCGTCGACCCGGATCTCGTCGACGTGCTCGTTGTAAAAGCACAGATACCCCTTGATCTTTGGGCATTCGGGGATCGGGTCGGGATAGCTCCACACGATATCCTCGTAGACCCGATCGCCGATCTTGACCGAGTAATAGCGCGCCTTCCCCTTGTACGGGCAGGCCGTCGCCTTGGCGCTCGGGATCAAGAGATCCATGCGGACGTCTTCGGCCGGGATGTAGTAGCGCGTCGGCAATCGCGTCTCGAACAAAAACCGCGCGCGGCGGGTCTCGGCCACAATCTCGCCGCCGATAATGACCTGCACCGGCCGCGACGACTGGATCGCGTCGATCCGCTTATAGGGGTCGCGCGGGTGGACAAAAATTTCTTCGTCCTCCTCGAACCAATGATCGACGCGGTCCCAATAAAACGCGACGAAGTCGCCGAGCGCCGCGACTTCCTCGAACGGGTCGGGGTAGCCCCACACCGCGTTCTCGGCGACGCGCTCGCCGACTTTGATCGTCCAATACGATGCCGCTCCCTTATAGGGGCAAAAGCTGTGGTGGTCGGTCGGCGCCATCGAATCCATGCGCACATCCGAGCGCGGGAAGTAATAGACCGGCAGATGGCGGGTTTCGAACAAGAGATGGGCATCGGTGCTGTCGGCAATGGTTTCGCCGTTGAATTTGACGCGCACCCGGCGCGGCGATGGTTCCAAAATGACCTTGTAATCGGGGTTGGTCTTGAACCCGGATTCGCGGGTTTGCGGTGCCGCTGCCATGGTGGGGCCCTCCTCTGTTCGCACCGCCCTTGGGCGGCGCGTTGATCGGGTGAGGCGCGGGACGGCGCCGCCGCCCTCGGTTCGCGCCAATTGTAGTCATGATACGCGCCGGGAGGTCGCAGGCAAGCCGCGATCGCGGGGCCAGCCGTCAAGCCTACTCGGCTGGGGTCGGCGCGCCCGCGGTTTCGGCCTCGGTTGCCTGTTCGATCAAATTCGCCTTCATCGCGATCAGCATGTCGAGCAGCAGGCTACGATCGGGCTCCGGGATACCGACGAGCGCGTCCTCGCGCACCTCGGCGGCGAGCGCAAAGATGCGGTCGAGCAGCGGATAGGCGGCTTCGGTCAGATAGAGCAGGTGGGCGCGGCGGTCCTTCGGGTCGGGGCGGCGCTCGATTAGCACCGCCGCCTGCAACCGATCGAGGAGGCGGGCGAGGGTGATCGGCTCGAGCTCGAGGATCTGCGCCAGACTGACCTGGTTGATGCCTTCCTGGCGGGCGAGATTCGCGAGCACCGCGGCCTGCGCCCGGGTCAGCCCAAGGGCCACGTCGCGCGCCCGCTGCTCGAACCGTTTGCGCATTAGGCGGGCCACGTCGTTGAAGACGAAACCCATCGTGCGGCTCGGGATTTCATGGATCATCACTGCACCCCCTGGCGACCGCCACTCGATGTATTCTATGCTGATGCCGAACCGGGTGGGGAGGTCGCATGCCAGGCATGCTTGCCGATTGACAGCGATCGGCGCCGGTGTTGCATTGCGATATCGGCATCTGCCGCCGTTGCGGCGTCCGCGCCCCCCGGTCAAAGCGCTTGGTCATGAAAGCTCCCGCCTTCGATTATGTCCGTCCCCGCAGCCTCGCCGAGGCGGTGGCGCTGTTGGGAAAGGGCGATGGCGAGGCGCGGGTCGTCGCCGGCGGGCAATCCCTGCTGGCGCTGATGAATCTACGTCTTTCAGCACCGGCGCTGCTGATCGACATTGCCCGCTTGCCGGAGTTGGCGGTGGTGTCGCAAGACGACGACGCGGTGACGCTCGGCGCCGGCGTGACCCACGCCATGATCGAGGACGCCCGCGTCCCCGATCCGTCGCGCGGGCTGATGGCGCGGGCGGCGGCGAGCCTCGGCTATCGCGCGATCCGCAACCGCGGAACGATCGGCGGCAGTCTCGCGCTGGCCGATCCGGCGGCGGAATGGCCGGCGGTGCTCGCCGCCCTCGATGCCGAGGCGGCGGTGTGCGGCTCGAGCGGCCGACGCCGGCTCGGCTGCGTCGGCTTCGCGACCGGTATCTACGAAACCCGGCTCGCCGACGACGAGATCGTCGAGACCGTGCGCCTACCAAAGCTGTCGGCCGCCGCGCGCTGGGGCTACGTCAAGCTCGCGCGCAAATCGGGCGAGTTCGCCAACGCGCTCGCCGTCGCGGTCGTCGACCAGGCGCGCGGTCATTGCCGGGTCGTGATCGGCGCGGCCAACGGCGCCCCGCTGGTGTTGGCCCAAGCGTCGCGCGCGCTCGCCGACGGCAAGCACGCCGCCGAGACGATGCACGCCGCAATCGCCGCCGATCTCGACCGCGCCGCCGACCGCCATTTCGACGATTTCCAGCGCAACCTGCATAGGGTCGCGGCGATGCGCGCGGTGCAGCAGGTGACGGCATGACGGCGATCGGCTTGCAAATCAACGGCGCTGACATCGTCGACGAATTGCCGCCACGGCTGTCGCTCGCCGATTACCTGCGCGAGCGGCGCAATTTGACCGGGACCCATCTCGGCTGCGAGCACGGCGTGTGCGGCGCCTGCACGGTCCTTGTCGACGGCGAGCCGGCGCGCGCCTGCCTGCTGCTGGCGGTCGCCTGCGACGGGCGCCGGGTGCAAACCATCGAGGGCTTTGCCGGCGACCCGGTCATGGCGGCATTGCGCGACGCGTTTCACCGCTGTCACGGCTTGCAATGCGGGTTTTGCACGCCGGCGATGCTGATCACGGCTTGTGACCTGATCCGCCGCGGCAAGGCCGGCTCCGAAGCTGAAATCCGTCAGGGCCTCGCCGGCAATCTCTGCCGCTGCACCGGCTACACCAACATCGTCGCCGCGGTCCTCGACGCGGCCGCAACACAGGGAGCGGGCGATGCCGGATGACGCGTTTGGGATCGGCGCGTCGCTCCTGCGCCGCGAGGACGAGCGGCATCTTTACGGCCGCGGCGAGTTTGTCCCCGACATCAAATTGCCGGGGACGATGGAGGTCGCCTTCCTGCGCAGCCCGCACGCGCACGCCCGCATCCGCAGCGTCACCGCGCCGCCCGAGGCCAAGGGCCGGGTTTTTACCGCGGCCGACCTGCCGCGCATCAAGCCGATCCGCGTCGTGACTCAGGCGGCCGGGGCGAAATCCCCGCCGTGGCCGCCGCTCGCCACCGACAAGGTGCGCTATGTCGGCGAGGCGATCGCCGCCTGTCTCGCCCCGACGCGCGCCGAGGCCGAGGACCTCGCCGCCACGGTCATGGTCGATTACGAGGTGCTCGACGCGGTCGTCATCGCACCGCGCGACATGCGCGGCAGCCGCCATCCGGTGCATGACGGCTGGGGCGACAACCTCTTTAGCGAGCGCGTCTTCGAGGGCGGCGACATCGCCGCCGCGGCGCGCGCCGCCGAACTCACGGTCAGCCGCGAATACCGCATGAACCGGCAGTCGGGGGCACCGCTCGAAGGCCGCGCGGTCCTCGCCTACCGCGACTGGCGGCTCGACGAGATCGTGATCTTTGCCTCGACCCAGACGCCGCATACCGTGCGCGTCGCGTTGGGCGAATGCCTCGACCTCGATTTGCGGCGGCTGCGCGTCGTCGCGCCCGATGTTGGCGGCGGGTTCGGGCCAAAGGCCCGGCTCTATCCGGAAGAGATCATCCTCGCCGCATTGGCCCTCGAACTCGACCATCCGCTGCGCTGGGTCGAGGACCGAAGCGAGCATCTGCTGACCTCGGCGCACACCCGCGACCACCATTACAAGGTCACCGCGTACGCCGACCGAGAGGGCCGCGTCCTCGGCGTCGATGCCGAGATAATCGTCGACGCCGGCGCCTATGGGCTGTGGCCGCAGGGGCCCTACCAGGAGGCGGCGATGGCGGCGCGCAACCTGCCCGGCCCCTACGTGATCGCGAATTACCGGGCGCGGGCTTCCACTGTCGCCACCAACAAGGCGCCGATGGGCCCCTATCGCGGCGTCGGCCGGCCGGGAGCGTGCTTTGCGATCGAGCGCACAATCGACGAGGTGGCGCGCGCGGTCGGCCGCGACCCGGTCGAGGTGCGGGTTTTGAACATGGTGCGGCCGGAGCAGATGCCGTTCACCACGGTCGGCGGCATGCGCTTCGACAATGGCGACTACCCACAGAGTGTACGGCTCTGCGCCGAACTCATCGACCTGCCGGCGGTCCGCGCCCGCCAGCAGCAGGGCGAGCCGGACGGGCGGTTGATCGGCGTCGGCTTTGCATCGTTCGCCGAGCAGACCGCGCACGGCGCCGCCGAGTTCGTGGCCCGCGGCGCCTCGATCGTGCCCGGGTTCGAGAGCTGCACCGCGCGCATCCTGCCCGACGGCAGCCTCGTGCTGATGGTCGGCATCCAGTCGCACGGCCAGGGGCTCGAAACCGCGTTGTCGCAGATCGCCCATCACGAACTCGGCATCGACCCGGCGCGGATTGCGGTGCGCCACGGCGACACCGAAAGCACCGCCTTTGGCTTTGGCACCTTCGCCTCGCGCAGCATGGTCATGGCGGGAGGCGCGGTTGCGCGCGCGAGCCGGATATTGCGCGACAAGCTGTGCCAAATCGGCGCGCATCTCCTGCAGTCCGACATCGCCTTGGTGCGTTGTGCCGATGGCGTCGTGCAGGGCCCGCAAGGGTCGGTCACGATCGCCGAGATCGCCAAGGTCGCGCATGTCAGGATGGACGGATTGCCGCCCGGCCTCGACCCGTTGCTCGACGCAACCGCGACCTACGAGCCCTCGGTCGGCACCGGGGTCTTTTCCTACGCGACGCATGGTGCCGTCGTCGCCGTCGATCCCGAAACGGGGTTTGTCGACCTCATTGATTTCGCGGTCGCCGAGGATTGCGGGACGATGGTTAACCCGATGATCGTCGAGGGCCAAATCCGCGGCGGCGTCGTGCAGGGGATCGGCACCGCGCTCTACGAAGAGATCCCGTATGACGACACCGGCCAGCCGCTCGCCGGGACGCTCGCCGATTATCTATTACCGGGTGCGGCCGAACTGCCGGCGATCAAGATCGGCCATCTGCACACCCCCGCCACCGCCACCGAATACGGCATGAAAGGGATGGGCGAAGGGGGTGCGGTAGCCCCGCCGGCGGCGATCGCCAACGCCGTGCGCGACGCGCTGGCCGCGATCGGCGCTCGCAACGGGCCGGAGCTCAACGAAACCCCGATCACCCCTCGTCGCGTGATCGCGGCCATAAGAAAGGCGCGGGCGTAGCGCCGCCGCGCGTCAGGATCGGACGGTCGAAAGACGGTCGCACGCGACAGTTGCCCGGCCGGGCGGCCGTTTGCGGCGGCGGGCACCGCACAAGGTTGAACTCCCCGTTATCGGTCGATTGCTCCTAACGAAAAATTAGCAAGACGCGGTCCACATTGACCGCCTTTCAGAACGCGATCGGCAAAGAATCGCAAATGATCGAGGAGCTGACCGTCATTCCCGCATCTTTGTGTCCTATCCGAAATGACGCGAATGATCTCGGTACCTTACCGTCACCCCGAGCGCCTCTGCCCGCGGCGAAGTCCCGTGGGGAAAGCGGGCGTCGAGTGCCTGCCGCCCTGCTTTCGTCAGGGACAGACTCGGGCCTGAACAGGGGGCGACCGCACGCCTGTGCCTCCGCTTTCTCGGGAATGGCGGTTAACTCTCTGATCTTTTTGCGCTTCTTTGCGAATCGGCCGCGTAGGCCGCCGGCCGACCGTGATCGCAGAGTGACGACAGTAAAGTTGCGGCATCTTTTGCATCTTTAGGAAAGTCGCCGAGCATCTACGGTGAACCATTGGAATATATACAATATCTCACGAGCGCCTAAATGGGCATCAAACACATAGTCAACAAGGCAGGTAATTTTTGCATTGACAAGCCAGCATTGGCGATTTCCCGTCTTCCTTTCGCCAGTTTGACTTTTCGATTATTGATACTGGTCGTAATCGCGGTTTTGCCGGCCATTCTGATCCAGGCCTACAACGAATATGATCTGCGCAAAGCCCGGGAAGACGACATCCGCCAGAGAGTGATTCAAATCACCAAGCAATTTGGCGAGGAAATCGGCGAGCTGCGCGAAGGCGCGCGCCAATTGCTGCTCGCCCTGACGGAACTGTCGGCGGTGAGAGATCGCAACGGCGCTACCTGCAGCGAGCTTTTCGGGTCGTTGAAATCGCGCTTTCCGAATTATGCCGTGCTCGCCGCGGCGGACACGGGCGGGCGCGTCTTTTGCTCGAGCACCCCGGGGGCGTCGGCTTCGGTGCGCGATCAGCCGTTCTTCAAACGTGCGCTGGCGCGGGACGGCCTCGCCGTCGGAAATTACTGGGCCGACAAGGCGACGCATCGCCGGATGATCCATTTCGCCCTGGAATTCAAGGACGTGGACGGGCATACCGCGGGCGTGGTGTTCGCGGGTCTCGATCTCGATTGGCTTTCCGAGCATCTCAGGGAACGCGGTCTCTCGCCGACATCCTCAATTCTGATCGCGGATCGCGAGGGCAACATCGTCGCCCGGCTTCCCCATCCCGGGGCCTTGATCGGCAAGAACATGCGCAAAAGCCATGAAGCCATCATGGACGGAAACACGGCAGGGTGGGAGGAGGCGGTCGGGGTCGACGGGGTTACCCGAATTTTCGGTTATGTTCCGCCGGCTTTGCCGCCACGGGACTTTTTTTTGAGCGCCGGGCAATCAAAAGCCGAGGCCTTCGCCGCCATTGACCACGCCACCGAGCGCGGCATCGCGCTGATTGCGTTCGGGCTGCTGGCCGCGACCGTCGCCGCGATCGCCGGCGGGCGCAAATTTTTGCAGGAGCCGATCAGCGGACTTCTCCAGGTCGCCACCGAGTGGCGCAACGGCAATTTCAACGCGCGCGTCGAGGTGCAGCATCCAAAATCGGAAATCGGAAATTTGGGAGCAACCTTCAATGCCATGGCCGACGCACTCGCGGCCCGCTACATCGCCCAAAAGCAAGCCGAAAACAATCTGCGCGAGTTGAATGCGACGCTTGAGGCGCGAGTTGTCGAGAGGACCGTCGAGCTGGCCAACGCCAGCCGAGCAAAGTCGATGTTTCTTGCCAATATGAGCCACGAGCTGCGCACGCCGCTCAATGCGATTATCGGATTTGGCGAGATGATCCATCGCGAGATCGTGGGACCGATCGGCGTCGCAGCCTATAAGGAATACGCCGGGGACATCCACAAAAGCGGGATGCACCTGCTTCATTTGGTCGAGGAGATGCTCGACCTCTCCAAAGTAGAAGCAGGGAAGCTGCAGATCGAACAAGTGCCGGCGGCGCCGGGGGCGCTTCTCGCCGAGAGCTTAGTGATGCTTCGTTCAACCGCGGCGGCGGCCGATGTCGAAATCGTCGTCGAGGGCGATCCATCGGTCTGGCCGATAATCAATCTCGATCCCGTCAAGCTCAGACAGGTTTTCGTCAACCTGATCGGCAACGCCATCAAGTTCACGCCGGCAAAGGGGCGAGTCACGATATCGGGCGCGGTGCGCGCTGGTGAGCTGGAAATTCGCATCGCCGACACCGGCATCGGGATGAACGCCCAAGATATCCCGCTCGTGGTGCAGCCGTTTTACCGCGTCAGCTCGACGCTGGACAGCAATCACCAGGGCGCTGGGCTGGGTCTGCCCTTTGCCAAGTCGATCGTCGAATTGCATGGCGGAACACTCAACATCGCGAGCAAACCCGGATCGGGAACCACGGTTACGATCAGCCTGCCGGTGGTTTACGATGGCTTCGCGGCCAACCCCGAAATGGCGTCTGTCGAGGCCTTTACCTAAACTGGACAGCACCTGATACCTAAAATGGACGGCACCTGACGGGCAACAGCCACCTACCTGTGGATACCGACCAGCGGGTTGGCCCGTTGCTCGGCCCAAGGAAAGGCCGGGCCGGTATCCAGGGGAATACAGGTTCCGGCCTTCGTCGGGACGATCCTCGGCTAGCTCTCGTCCAGCTCGTCGGTTCGCGCACCGCCCCCGAGACAGGCCTGTGGAGTACCCGAACGCGCAGCCACGCGCGGGCCAGAGCCCGACCCCGATAGGGCGCGAAATGCCCGTCGACATTCACGAAACCAATCCACTTGTGGAGCGGCCCTGGCCGGGCCCGGCCACAACGGCGCGCGAAACTTGTGTCGGTTTCCGAACGCGAACCCGCTTTGCCCCGCGCTATGCCTGTCGGTCGGCGGCTTCCCTGGCTAAGTAAGCAGGTGAGGCGACGACCAATGCGTTGACCGCGCAGCCGATGATCGCGATTACCGCCGAAACCGCCAAATCCGCCGCAAATCCGCCGAACGCGACCGCCCGTCCGCCGATCAGCGACCCGAGCGAGATCCCGAGGAACAGCGCGCTGTTGTTCCAGGCCAACACGGTGGTTCGCCGACCGGGAAAGTCCCTCGCCAGCCCGGCCTGTTGCGCGGGAAAAAACACCTGCGCCACAGCCGACATCAGCCAGAAGACGCAACCGACAAGGACCCGGGCGTGCAGCGCGAGTTGCAGTAAGAGAAAGCAGCCGCTGAGGCTCGCGAGCGCCGTCGTGGTCGCAAATCTTTCGCCAAAACGGTCGGTTATCCGCCCGCCGAGCAGAATGCCGACCATCGCCCCGCAACCATAGAGCAGGATAACCCCCGCTATCGGGCCGGTCGCGTAGCCCGCCAAGCCCAGACCCGTGCCGAGGTAGGTGTAGGTGCCGTAGAGCGCCGTGCTCCAGACCACCGTTGGCGCAAGTCGCGGGGCGAGGGCCCCTATCGCCAGCCGGCCAGGCGGTGCTTCCACACCCGCCGAACCGCCTGGTGCGGGCCAGACCCGGAGGTTAGCCCAGGCGAGAAGGATACCGAGGGCGGCGATGCCGGCGAACACGGCGGGCCAGCCGATCTTTGGCCCAATGAGGGCGGCGCACGGCGCGGCAAGCGTCAGGGAAGCGAGCAATCCCGAGACGACGATCGCGAGGTGGGTGCCGCGGCGGCCAAACGGGGCGCTGCCGCCGGCCAGCGCATACACCGAGGGTGAGACCCCGGCGGCGGCGGCGCCCGCCAGCAGCCTTGCACCAAGCAACCAGGCAAAGCTTCCGGCGACCGCGGTCAGCAGGTTGGCAATGGCGAAAACACCAAGGCAGCAAACCAGGATTCGCCGGCGGCCGACCCGATCGCCGATATGCCCGAGCAAGGGCGCGCCCGCCATGTACACCAGCGCGAACACGGTCACGCACAACCCGGCGGTGGCGGCCGCGACCGCAAAGCTCGCGGCAATCTGCGGCAGCAACGGGGAGACGACAAAAAGATCGCTGCCGATCACAAACATCGTCAGCCAGCCGGTCGCCAATCTCGATCGCGCATCAGAAGACATTTGCTTGTCCCGCGCCCAGCCGGTGTATCGGCAGGGCCATGCGAGCTCAGCCTATCAAGGTGAAATTAAGGAACCTTTACCTCGAAGTAGGACGAGCGCCGGACGGGTTGGGTCGAACTGTTTTCGGCCGTCAGGCATCCGAGATTGACCGCGGGGAAAGCGGCCTGCGGCCAACGGAGATTCGTCCGGCCGAGACGGCGTCGCCGCGCACGCCGAGTCAAGCAAAACGTCCGGTTGGTTTCCGACCGAGCGGTCGCCGCTCGGGAAAGCCAAATCTGCGTTAGCGACGCGTTCTCGTATTCACCTCGAATTTACCCTTTAGCGTTAAATGCCAGTGCAGCGGCAAGGTGGCTGCGCGGTCGTCGCTACTCCGACGGCAGCCTTGCGTACGAATGGAGCGCCCGGCGATGATAGACCAAGCGAATTCGACCGTTCGACCGACGCTTCGCGCCGGAGCTGTTGCGGCTTCGATCGACAATTTTCCAGAGATCATGGCCGACATGCTGGGGCACCATCGCCCGTCGCGAATGCCGTTTTTCGGCCGGCTCGCGGCCTTGCCCCGGCGGGTCGCGCGCGACCCGTCGCTGCTCGGCGAAATTCACCTGGTCTACCAATCGGCGATGCACGCCACCCGGGCGGCGGTGTATTTCCTGCCATATCTCGACAGCCCGGCTCTCCGCAGGCGTAAGCTTCAGATATTTATCGATGACGATGGTCTTCCAGGCGGCGACACCCACCATTACCAGCTGACGCGCGCCTTTGTTAGCATCGGCGCCAAATGCCGGCTCGCCGACGAGGAGTTTTGCGAACCCGAGCAGCTGAGCTGTCATCTCGATGCCGAGACCGCCTCTTTCGTGCGGCTGGCGCCAAAGCTCTATTCGCGTTCGCTCGGGCCATGGTGCGCAATCGAAATCATGTCGGTGGACTGGATGCGCGCGCTCGCCGAGGCGCTGTCGGTTCACTTTCCGCAATTCAAGCATCAGCCCTATTTCGCGGATTGCTTCGCGCAAGAAGTCGAGGAGCGGCACGCCACGGAGGCGGTCGAGGTCACTCAACTGGTTCTGAGGGCGCGGCCGGAATTGCTGCGCGCGACGTTGCGGGATGCGAAAATCATCGCCCGGGCGCTGGATGGAGTATGGACCCATCTCGACAGGATTGTGCGAAAGGCCGGCGACGAGGTCGGCCCGCGCACACGCATCGTCGGCAAATATTCAGCGAGCGCGACGCGGCTTGTTGCTTGAAATCGGCAGTCGCGGGTCAACGGGTGACCGGATTGGTGGTGCAGCCCTGCGATCGGCTTCCGGAGACGACGCCCAACTGGCTGGTGACGGAGCACCGGTTCGGCTGGCCGCGTCAACCCACAACAGTTCAGCCCACAGATACAACCCGTCGGCATTCCGACCCTCGTCGCACCCGGCGGCGCCCGTTGGCCCGCCCGTGGCGACCCGGACTCGATCAGGTCAAGTTCGGGCCTGACGGCTTTGGTTGCGGGCGCCGCGCTTTAACTCGGCTGCTCGGTAAGAAAAACCTTTCCGGATGGCTCTAGAGGAACCCCGCGACCCCGCTCTCCCGGCAACTAAACGATGTCCCGCCGCCCCCAGTTTCGCGGCGGCGGCGGGATCGTCCGCTTCGTTTCCGGGTCGGACAGCGACCAGGATTTACGCTGCGTGGAGGAGTTCCAGATACTCCTCATAGACCGCCATGTTCTTGCCGAATGAAATTGCCGCGGCCTGGGCGCCGCAGACGAGGTGCATCCAGCGCCACGGCTCGCGGGTGGCGTTGTATTCCTCGACGATCGACTGGTGGTGCTTGAACGCGTGCATCTCGGTGAAATTGTCGTGGCACACGATCTCGGCGAGACGCGCGATGAACGCCTGCGGGTCGTAGCCGCATTTCATGTATTGCGTGGCCAAGTTGACCGTGTCCTTGACCTCCGGCACCGCCCGCAACATTCCCAGATTGGTGACCGTGGACCAATCGGTCGGCGGCTGATTGTAGATGCTGTGCCTGATGGCGTCGAGCAACTGCTCCTGCGTCCGTGGCGGCAACGCGGCGACCGCTTCCATGTCGGGCTGCGGGTACGGTTCCATCCGCGTCTGGGTCGAGCGGATCTCCGGGCCCGACTGCCACGTCATCAGCAGCAGCAGCTTGTTCTTGAGGCTGATCCCGTCGAACCGCAGCAGATAGCGCCGCAGATTAACGCTCGTATGCAGATGGACATCCATTGGATTGCCGCCGAGGGAGCGCAGGAACAGGCCGGCTGCCCCAATCGACAGGGCTTCGCCCGCACCCTCCAGGGAAATCCCCCCGGCCAGGGCCTTCGCCATCAGCACCGGAATATCGGCAAACACGTCGACGGCCGCGATCGCCTCTCCGAGTTCGCCGATCGCCGCAGTTTCATCCTCACCGCTGCGCTGGCGGTAGATGCGTTTCAACAACTGATGCTCCTCGATCAGCGCTTCGATCTGCGGCAGCGGCGACGGCATCGGATTATTCGGGGCGACCGGAGAACGGGTCACAAACCGTACAACCGGCCGCATCAGCACCGGCAGAAGCTCCTTGTCGAGAACGCCCGTCTCAAGCGCGCGCCACACCGTGCCGGGAAACATGAAGTAGTGGTCGTCATGGAAATTTTTCGGGATGGCTACGCCCAGCAGCAGATCGAACGCCTCGATCCGGGGGGCGTTATCCCACAGCCACTGGTAGAGGTGGTCTGCTTTGTTCCACTCGCCGCGACCCACCGCAGCAAGGAACGCCGCTTTGGTGGCCTCGACCCCGCCAGCATCCTCCGGCGCGAATTCCAGCAGGCCGTAGGGCCCCATCGCCGGATGGTGGATGTGCTTGTTGGTCAGCGCCACGTGTTGCAGCACCGGGACAAAACGCTCCTCGCCCTCCAGGCGGTCGACCAGCTTCGAGACCGCGTAGAGGCCGGCCAAGGGGTGCAGCGGGCCACCGTGATGACCAGGCGGCATCTCGGTCGAGCGGGTCACCGCGAGAGCGGAGGCGGTCAGCATGGTTTGGGGAGAAACCCCTGCGCGCAGCTTCTCCAGGGCGCGATCCAGGATCTCATCGGGGGACGTATCCTCGATAAACTGGACCAGCGGTTCGATGGCGTCTGAATATTGGATACGTTGCGGCATTGGCATGGTGGTTTCTCCGTAAGTACAGGGGTGTCTAGTTCGATGGTCTCACTCTCTCACTGCAAACAGCGCCATTCCATCGGCGCGACTTCTCTCGCCTCGCCAGGGAGGCGACCGCGGGCTGAAGGAGTGCGCCGCCGTCGTGCTCGCCACGCGGCAGCACCCGCTCGGCGCCGAACCTGGTACGGAGGCTCGTCGGGCCATCAGCGCGACGTACTGTCATCGCATTGCGGCTGCGGTCATGATCCAGGGGCTAACTTCTCCATCGCACGATCTCCTGCTCGCGTGCCAATCGTCAAACAATCCCACCTTGACGGGCCGCGCTCAACCACCGAATGACGCAGCGCAACACGATGCCGTTTCCAATCTCCACGCGATCGTCGGGCGCTATGCGTGGAATGTCAACGCCGCAGACGCTATCTATCGGTGAGTCCTAGCAAAAATGCATGAGTGATACGCGTCCCGAGTATGCGCCTGGCCGCAGACAGGGCGACGCGGGGACGAGCCCAGGAAATTATCCGCGTGGCGGCCAGGTTGCAGCCGCCGAACGGCGCCGCCCGGCTGAGGCGGCGCCCACGCCGCGCGCGCGACGCCGCTTTGGCGTTTTCGTTGCCGGCGACTATGATCGCATGACGAATTTGCGACCGTGGGCCGCGCGGCGGCCCGCATCGCTGCGGGAGGAAACGCAGTATTGGCCTTGCTGTCGGGCGTTGCCCGTCTGCAATTGGGCTGTAACGGCCGGCGCGCGCTATCGGCAAGCGTCCGATGAGAAGCGCGCCACGCCCGCTCGTCGCCAACCGCGGGCCGCTGACCTTTGCGATCATGCTGGCCAACATCATGCAGGGGCTCGACACCACGATCGCCAACGTGGCGCTGCCGCATATCCGCGGCAGTCTGTCGGCCTCGCTCGATCAGATCTCCTGGGTGCTGACGTCGTACATCGTCGCCGCGGCGATCATGATGCCGCTGACCGGTTGGCTCGCCGGCCGGTTCGGCATCAAAATCGTATTTGTGCTTTCGGTCGCGGGCTTCACCTTGGCCTCGGCCCTGTGCGGCAGTGCCACGAGCCTGACCGAGCTCGTCCTCTACCGCACGCTGCAAGGGGTGTGCGGCGCCGGGCTGGTGCCGCTGACGCAAGCGGTGCTGCTCCAGATCAACCCGCCCGAGCGGCATGGCCAGGCGATGGCGGTGTTTGGCATTGGGACGATATTGGGGCCGATTTGCGGCCCGGTGCTCGGCGGCTGGCTGACCTACGACTACAATTGGCGCTGGGTTTTCTATATCAATCTGCCGTTCGGTGTCATCGCCACCCTCGGCATGCTGATCTTCGGCCGCGACAACCGCCAGGCCCATCGCGAGCCGTTTGACTTGCTCGGCTTCGTCACCTTGAGTTTCGCGATCGGTGCATTGCAAATGATGCTCGATCGCGGCGAGCTGAAGGACTGGTTCGGCTCCACCGAAATCTGGATCGAAGCCATTGTTTGTGGTGTCGCGCTCTATCTTTTTATCGTCCACACCGCGACTGCGACCGATCGCTCATTTCTAAACCGAGATTTATTGAAAAACACGAATTTCGTCGTCGGCACGGTGCTGATGTTCCTTGTCGGGTTGATCATGAACGGCACCTTGGCGCTGTTGCCGACAATGCTGCAGGATCTGATGGCCTATCCGGTGCTGACGACCGGTCTGGTGACCGCCCCCCGCGGCGTCGGTTCGATGATCGCGATGTTCGCCATTGCCCGCGTGATCAACCGCCTCGACAACCGGCTGATCATCCTGATCGGGTTGCTGTTGACCGCGGTCTCGATGTGGCAGATGACCGAGTTCTCGTTGGCGATGGGGATGGAGCCGATCATCGTCTCGGGGCTGGTCCAGGGTTTCGGTCTGGGCTGCACGTTTGTGCCGTTAAACACCATCGCGCTGTCTAACTTGCCGCGCCACATCCTGACCCAAGGGACAGCGATTCGCAGCCTGATGCGCAATTTGGGAGGCAGCATTGGCATCGCCGTGCTTGAGGCCTTGCTGACCCAGAACACCCAGATCGTGCATTCTCGGCTGGTCGAGCAACTGCGGCCGGACAACCCGCTGGCTCGTGCGCCCTACCTGGCTGCGCCGTACAGCCTGACCGCTCCTCCCGGCATCGCGGCACTCAATGCCGAGGTCACCCGGCAGGCGGCGATGATCGCCTACATCGACAATTTCGCGCTGCTGATGGTGATCTCGATCGCTTCGGCCGCGCTGTTGCTGTTTATCCGCCCGAGCCGGCCGGGTGTCGGGGCGCTCGCGACAGCCGGCGGCCCGCGGCCGAGCACACCGGCCGCCGCCGATTAGGCACCAAACGCGCTCGCTGTTGCCCCGGGCAGTCGCGCTCTCGCCCCATCGCACGCTTGCCGAGACGGCGCGATCGCGCAACGCTATGCGCGCAACCGAGGAGACTGGCGATGCCCGCGCCCTACGAAACGCACCGCGCCCAACTCCAAGCCATCCTGCTCGCCTGGGGAATGCCGGAAGACAACGCGCAAGCGACGGCCGACATTCTGTCCTGGGCCGATCTGCACGGCGTCGACAGCCACGGCATCTCGATGCTGCCCGGCTACGACCGGCTGCGCCGCAGCGGACGGGCGAACATGCAGGCGCGTCCGCGGATCATCAAGGAAACGCCGGTTTCGGCATTGGTCGACGGTGACGGCGGATTGGGCCATGTGCCGGCGCGGTTCGCGATGCAGGTGGCGATCGACAAGGCAAAACAATCCGGTATGGCGATCGCGGCAGTGCGCAACTCGGCTCATTTCGGCGCCACCGGTTACTACACGCTGATGGCGGCGAGGGAGGGGCTGATCGGCATGGCTTGCACCAGCGCTTCGAGCATCCAGGTCGCACCGACCTTTGGCAAGGAAGCAAAGCTCGGCACCGATCCTTGGTCGTTTTCAGCACCCAGCGCCGACGGGCAGCCGTTTCTGCTCGACATGGCGACGACGACCGTCGCCGCTGGCCGCATCCGCAACAAGGCCAACGAGGGACTTCCCTGCCCGCCGGGCTGGGTGCTCGATAAGGACGGGCGGCCCAGCGCCGACCCGCAGGAGGCGCGCGAGAAGGGCGGGTTTCTGACCTCGCTCGGCGGCTCGCCGGAGAACTCGAGCTATAAGGGCTACGGGCTCGCGGTGATGGTGAATATTCTCGGCGCCTGCCTGTCGGGAGCGACCTTGATCACCGACCCGATGGCCGGAAAGAAGCCGCAGGGCAACGACATCGGCCATTGTTTTATCGCGATCGATCCGGGCCTGTTCCGCGAGCGCGACGAATTCGCCGCCGACGTGACCCGATTCTGCAACGATCTGCGCGCGACAAAGCCGGTCGACCCGGCCCAGCCGGTCATGGTCGCGGGCGACCCGCAATGGAACAATGCGGCAAAGCGCATGGTGGAAGGGATTCCGGTCGGGCCCGGGCTGGTAAACCAGGTGCGCCAGATCGCTCAGGCTTGCGCCGCACCCTGGCTGCTCGACTGAGGCGCACCCCCGCGAGACCGCCGCGGCTGGCGGGCGCTCTTCCCGAAAGAGGCACACCGCATACCCGGCAGCGGGCTCTGCGCCGTCGGGACCGGGATGGGGTTGCCCGCGGCGCGGCGACGACAGACGATGGCGGAATCGGATCGGAGGAAAGGGGCGGCGATGAAATACGATCTTCTGCTGACCGGCGGCGAGGTGCTCGACCCCGCCGCGGGGTTGCGCGGGGTGATGGATATCGGCATCGCCGGCGGCAAGATTGTCGCGGTGGCGCCGTCGCTGCCGGCTACTGAGGCGCGCCGCGCGATCGGCGCCAAAGGTCGGCTGGTGACGCCGGGGCTTGTCGACATCCACGCCCACATCTTTGTCAACGCGCATGACATGGCGGGCGACACCGATCGTTTCTGCCGGGCGAGCGGGGTGACCACCCTGTGCGACGCCGGCAGCACCGGCTCGGCGACCTTTGCCGGGCTGCGTCAAGTCATCGACCGCGAGGTGCGAACCCGCACCCGCGCCTTTGTTAATTTGTCGGCGATCGGCATCGTCGGCACCGCGCGCGGCGGCGAGCTGTCGCACTTCCCCTATGCCGACCCCGAAGGCTGCGCCCGCACGATCAGCGAAAATCCCGACCTCGCGATCGGCGTCAAGCTTCGCTACGGGCCGGGGTTGGTGTGGGAATACAGCGCCGAGCCGGTCAAATTGGCGCGCAAGACCGCGGACATGGCCGGCGGGGTGCCGATGATGATGCACATCACCGACTCGCCTATCCCGCTGCCCGAACTCTTGGCTCACATGAAGCCGGGCGACATCGTCACCCACTGCTACCACGGGCGGGCGCACGGGATCATGGGTCAGGAGAAGCAGTTGATCCTGAAGGAAGTCGTCGAGGCGCAGCGCCATGGCATCATTTTCGACTGCGCCCATGGCCGCAGCCATTTCAGCTTTCCGCTGATCGAAAAGGCGCTCGATCAGGGCTTTCTGCCCGACACGATCTCGACCGACCTGACCTTTGCCAGCGCCACCCACGGGCCGGTCTTCGACCTGCCGACGACGATGTCGAAATTGCTGCATTTCGGCATGTCGCTCGATGACGTCGTGATGCGCTCGACCGCGGCGCCAGCGAAGATCCTTGGCTATCAGGGCACCGTCGGCACCCTTGCACCCGGCGCCAGCGCCGACATCGCCGTGTTCGAATTGCGCGACGGCAATTTTCCGCTGCGCGACAGCGACGGCAACACCGTCACCGCCAAGCGCCGATTGATTGCCCAGCTGACGATCAAGGATGGGCGGGTGTGGTACGAGCGCCACGGCGAATAGCCGAAGGCGAGAGCGGCAGCGCTGCCCAACTCCGGTCTCAGTAGCCGAGGTCCTGGAAGCGGGTCGGGGCCGGGCTGACGACGACGTTGCCTTGCGGCTCGACTTCGAGCACGGCAAGGCCGCGCTGGACGAGACCATCGGGGGTGAAGCGGAACAGCCCGTCGACGCCGCTGAACCCATTCGGGTTCAAGATCGCTTCTCGCGAGAAGGGCGGGCCGCTCTTACCGCTCGCCAACGCCGCGGCGAGGGCGGCGGCATCGTAGCCGAGCGAAGCCAGCCGCGGCGGCTCGCTACCATAGGTGGCGCGGTAGTGCTGCTCGAAATCGCGTCGCGCCTCGGGCGGCGAGGCAGCAAACCAGCCGCCGTCGAGCGTCGGCTCGTCGCCGATGTCGGGCTCGTCCCACAACCCGCTGCCGAGCAGCCGCGTCGCCTTGCTGTCGAGCCCGGCGGCCGACAATTTGCGGACGATCTGTTTCAGCTGGGCGCCGCCTTCCGGCAGCAACAGCGCATCGAAATTCGGCACCGCCGGCGACGGCGGCGCAGGGGCAGCGGCCGGGGCGGCGGCCTCGCCGGGGGCGTCGGGCCCCGGTGATGGCGGCGTTGAGCCCGAGGGCAGCAGCACCGCAATCGCCGTCGACGGGTCGCCGGCGCTCGGGTCGAAAAATGCGGCCTTGCTCACCGTGGCCCCGGTTGAGGAGGCGGCGTCGCGCAGCGCGTCCGTCATCAGATGGCCATAGGGAGTGTTCGGCGCCAGCGCCGCAAACCGGCCGATCCCGCGCTGCCGCGCATAGGCGACCTCGCGCACCACCTCTTGGCGCGGTAGAAACCCCATGAGGTAGGTGTTGCCGCCGGCGAGATCGGTAACTGTCGAAAAGGCGATGACATTGACATGGGCGTCGCTGGCGATCGGCTTGACCGCCTCGACTTCGCCTGCCAGCAACGGGCCGAGGATCAGCGCCGCTCCGTCGCCGACCGCCGAGCGGGCGGCGTCGGCCGCACCCGCGGGCGTGCCTTTGGTGTCGCGCGGCACCAAGGTCAGCTGGTCGCCGCCGGTCTCGAACAGGGCCAGCTGCGCCGCGTCGAGGATCGCGTTGCCGAGCCCGGCATTGGGGCCGGAGAGCGGCACCAAAAGGGCGATCTTGGCCGGCCCGGAGGGGGCGGCCGCCACCGGCGGGAAGGGATTCGCGGCCGGCGAAGGCGGTGGCCGATAGCCATAGGGTGGTTGCGGCGTCGCGAGCGGCGCCGGTACCATCGGCGGGACGCAGGCGGCAAGCGCCGCAAACGCGGCGAGGACAGCCAATCGTGAGGCGAGGCGGGAAAAGCACCAGCGCGGCAAAGGCGACCTCGGGCGGCAGCGGCGAGGAGCGCGAGCCTAACGGCGGTCTGGGTCCGAGTAAACCCGAGCCGGCCCTGCCGCCGATCCCGACCGCATTGCCGGCGTCGCCCGCGCCCGGTCTGCATCTGGTGGCAACGCCGATCGGCAATCTCGGCGATGTCAGCCTGCGCGCATTGGCGGTCCTGCGCGGCGCCGATCGCATCTATTGCGAGGACACCAGGGTCACCGCGCGGCTCCTCGGCCGTTATGGCGTCAAGACGCCGCTCGAGCCCTATCACGACCATAACGCCAAGACGATGCGGCCGGCGATTCTCGCGGCGCTCGGCCGTGGCGAGCGGGTGGCATTGGTCAGCGACGCCGGGACGCCGCTCGTCTGCGACCCCGGCTACAAGCTCGTGCGCGCGGCGATCGCCGAAGGTCTGCCGGTCACCGCCGCTCCCGGCGCGTCGGCGGCGCTGACGGCATTGATCCTGTCGGGGTTGCCGCCCGACCGGTTTTTGTTCGGCGGCTTTTTGCCAAGACAGCGGGCGGCGCGGCGCACCGCGCTCGCTGGCTGGGCAGCGCTCGACGCTACCCTGGTGTTTTACGAAGCGCCGCCGCGGCTCGCCGCCGCCCTTGCCGACATGGCGGAAATATTGGGCACGCGGCCGGCCGCGGTAGCCCGCGAGCTGACCAAATTTCACGAGGAGGTCCGACGCGGCTCGCTCGAAGAGCTGGCGAGCCACTATCGCGCCGCCGGGCCGCCGCGCGGCGAGACGGTGGTCGTCGTCGGGCCGCCCGTGCCCGCCCCGCCGCCCGACGAAGACGAGATCGAGCGGCGATTGCGGGCGGCGGTCGCGGAATTAGGCGTGCGCGACGCCGCGGCCAAGCTTGCCGCCGAAACCGGCCTGCCGCGCAACGCGCTCTATCGACAGGCGCTGACGATCCGCGAGGAAGGGCGATGAAGCCGACCGCGCGAAACCATGCCGCGCGCCAGCGCAGCACGGCGCGGCGGCGGCGCGCCGAGCGCCGCGGACGGCTCGCCGAATGGCTGTGCCGGTGGCATTTGCGGCTGCGCGGTTGGCATATCGTCGCCCGCGGCTGGCGCTGTTCGGCCGGCGAAATCGACATCGTTGCCCAGCGCGGCAAAATACTGGCGATCATCGAGGTCAAATCGCGCGGCGAGGTCGCGGTGGCGGCAAACGCGCTGGCGTCGCGTCAGCGGCGGCGCATCGCGGGCGCCGCCGAAGCCCTCTTGAGGTCGCGGCCGGATCTCGCCAGCTGCGACGTGCGATTCGACGTTATGCTGGTCGCGCCCAGGCGGTTGCCGCGGCATTGGCGCGACGCCTGGCGCGCCGACGGCTAGCACAGCACCGCCATCCTCGCTCTCGGATCGGCCGCCAACATATTGTTTTAGCTAAATATTCGATCGCTAGCGATGTCCTCGGCCGAGCCAATTCCGAGCCCGCGACGTGAAACCTGAAAAGCTCACAAGGCCCGCAATTGGAAAAGCGGCCGATCTACCCGAGTATCCGCCGCGACATCTGCATCTGGGGGGTGATCGATGTCGCGTTTTCGCTTTGCATTGTGGCCGGCGCTCGGTCTTGGGCTGAGCGGCAGCCTGTGCGGTTGTCCGCTGGCGATCGTCGGCGGCATCGCCGCTGCCGGCGGTGCTGGGTATGCCGCCAACCAGGAACGCGGCGTCGGCGGCACCGCCAACGACTTCGCGATCAAGACCAACATCCAGGCGGCCTTGGCCAAAGCCAACCCGGAGATGGCGGCACATCTCGACGTGACGGTATACGGGGGCCGCGCCTTGCTGACCGGCACGGCGCCCGACCCGCAGATAAAAGCCCACGCGGGCGAGGCGGCCGGCGGCATTCCGGGGGTGCGCGCCGTCTATAACGAAATCGAGGTGGCGCCGAACGAATCGGCCTGGAACTCGACAAAGGACGCCTGGATTACCTCGGAGGTGCGCTCGAGCCTGGTGTTCAGCAATGTCCGCTCGGTGAATTACAACGTCGAGACCGTCGACCGGTCGGTTTATCTGATCGGCTCGGCGCGCAGCCAAGACGAACTTAATCATGCCACCGATCTCGCGCGCAACGTGTCGGGTGTCAGTCGGGTGGTTTCCTACGTCGAGGTCCGGCCGGGGGAACCGCCCGGTTCGCAGCAGGCGGAATCGCCCCCGCCGCCGCCTTCCGCGGCTGCGTCCGGCAGCCCGGAAGCGCCCCCTGCCCCGGCGCCGACGACGCCGGTCGAAGTCCAGAAGCTCTAAGCGCCCCGAGCCCAACTGTTGCACGATATATCGATGGGTTGTCCGTCGCCCCGCGAAAGAGCGTGTGAAGAAATGGGTCGCAGAGCAAAACCACAGTTGCATCGGCATCGTGCGTGCTTTGAGACGCGTCGTTCGGACGCTCCTCAGCATGACGCGAGCCGATGATAGCACAGAGGGAATTCCGCATGCTGCGGGCGGGGGTCCAGCGCCTGGGTTCCCGCCCTCGCGACGCCTTCGCGGGGGTGACAAAGAGGTACGGGGGGTGGGGGCTTAGCATCAGAATTGGCCCACGAACGGAGCAGAGCGAAGTTTTCATTCCGAAAAAATCGTGCGCGTGACACTCTTCGGCATGACTCGGATTGCGGATCTGCGAATATCGGAACTGCTGACGGCGCGCCTCTGCCACGAGTTGATCGGCCCGGTGGCAGCGGTTGAAAGCGGCGTCGAGCTGCTCCTCGACCAACCTCTCAATCTTGATCAGGAAGCGCTGGCGCTTGCCGCCGACAGCGCCCGTCGGGCGAGCGCCCGATTGCAGTTCTATCGTTTTGCCTACGGTTTAGGCGGCGAGGGTCGCGCCGCCGGGCCGCCTCCATTCGAGTTGGCGGCGAGCTATTTTGCGACGACGCGGATCGCCTGCCACTACGCCGAGGGCGTGCGTATCCTCGCTCCCGCCGAGCAAAAGCTCGGCTGCAACCTGCTTCTCGTTGGGGGCGAAGCGCTCGTCCGCGGCGGGAAGCTCGTTCTTGACGCAGTCGGTGATGAAATGCACCTCGACGCCGCGGGCGAGGCCGCCCGCCTCGCCCCCGAACAGCTCGACGCGCTGCTATTGAAGACACCGGTCGAAGCGCTCACCCCGCGGACTGTGCAGACCTATTTCACCGGTCTTTTGGCGCGAACCCGAGGGCGGCATCTACTCATCGAGGCGGCGGAGCCCGGCAGGCTTCGCGTCAGGTCGGCGGCACTCACCGTCTAAGCCGCGGCGGTGCTGCGCCGCGCGTCATGGTCTCCGGGACCGATCGCTTGGACCGTGGCGACCGGCGGTTCGGGCGGGTCGCGCAGCACATACCCACGCCCCCACACGGTCTCGATGTAATGTTTACCACCGGTGGCCTGAGCCAGCTTTTTCCGCAACTTGCAGACAAAGACGTCGATGATCTTGAGTTCCGGCTCGTCCATCCCGCCGTAGAGATGGTTCAAAAACATCTCCTTGGTCAGCGTGGTACCCTTGCGCAAGCTGAGCAATTCGAGGATACCGTACTCCTTGCCTGTCAGATGCAATGCCCGGTTGTCGACCTCGACAACGCGAGCGTCGAGATTGACGACAAGCTTGCCGGTCCGGATCACCGATTCCGCGTGACCCTTTGAGCGGCGAACGATCGCATGGATCCGCGCTACCATCTCGCGGCGGTCGAACGGCTTGGTCAAGAAGTCGTCGGCGCCAAAACCCAAGCCCTTGAGCTTGTGGTCGAGTTCAGCCAGACTCGACAGGATCAGGATCGGGGTGTGCACCCGGGCCGCGCGCAACCGCCGCAGTACTTCGTAGCCGTCGATATCGGGGAGCATCAGGTCGAGAATGATGATGTCGTAGTCGTAGAGCTTGCCGATCTCCAGCCCATCCTCGCCGAGGTCGGTCGTATCGCAGATAAAGTTTTCCTTTTTCAACATCATCTTGATGCTGGCGGACATGGCCGAGTCGTCCTCGACAATCAGCACGCGCATTACAGCCTCCGGGGGGTCTCACGGCAACCGCTGACGGCGGTGTCGCGGTTAAACATCACCTATGGTAGTTAACATATCGTTGACCGAGCATCAACACCGTTTGCTCAGCTCAGCGATAGACGGTCGCACGACCGGGATTGGGTTTACGGTTAGCGGTCATCGAAGCAATAGGTAATCTACCCGCCGGAACCGCTCCACCGCGGAGGCGGCGTCTGAACTTTCCACCAATCTTACGTAGTGCGCCTCGCGCATATCCCTGATGGGATCCGGGCAATGTGACAATTGGATGACGCTGCGAAGATCGCCGGTGAATAGCGAGCAAATTCCTCAATTGTTCTCCCCACCCTCCTCGCATTAAAGCCGGCACACTGGTGGTTACCGGGAACCTCTCCGCATCGCAGCCGACGAGCCGCCTTGCGCAACAAGATAGCGCCCGACTTGCCCGATACCAGTGTGAGCCAGTTCACACGCGGCGCGCAAAATTAACCTTTTTTAAAAATTTAGCCTTTTCCGGGAACGAGGCTCGCTCATCAAACCGATCGTCGAGCGTAATTCACTGCACCGAAGCAGCCAAGACCTCGAACTGGATCACGACGCTCTCGAACACCCTGCCGAGATCGGATCAAGCGACCGATTGACAGTCGAGGCGCAGTGACCGACACGTGACAGCACCGGGCTGCGGTCCGCGTCTTCGCAAATCGTCAAGGGGTATGCCGATGGGTAAGCTCGATGGGAAGGTCGCCCTGATCACCGGTTCCGGCCGCAATATCGGCCGCGCTACGGCGCTAAAGCTCGCGGGCGAAGGCGCTCACATCGTCGTCAACGCCCGCGCCAACGAGGCCGAGGCCGAGGCCGTCGCGCGCGAAGTCCGGGAGAAAGGGGTCAAGGCGGTGGCCGTCCTCGCCGACGTCGCTAAGAAAGAACAAGTCGATGCGCTGGCGGCGCGCGCCCTATCTGAGTTCGGCCGCGTCGACATTCTGATCAACAATGCCGCGATCCGCCCGCACAAGCCCTTTACCGAGGTGACGGTGCAGGACTGGGAGCATGTCCGCGGCGTCGTCCTTGATGGCGCGTTTTATCTGACGCAAGCGGTCATCCCGTCGATGGTCAAGAACAACTATGGCCGCATCCTGTTCTTTACCGGCGACGGCGCCTTTACCGGCGGCAGCGGGCGCGCCCATGTCTCGGCGGCGAAAATGGGATTGGTTGGGTTCGCGCGGGCGCTCGCCTCCGAATTCGCGCCGCAGAACATCCGCGCCAACGTGGTCTCCCCGGGCAGCATCGACACCAGGCGGGACAATCCCGAGTGGTATCGGGGGCACACGCCGAATGCCGCAGGCATCCCGCTGGGCCGTCAAGGGCAGGTCGACGAGATCGCCGCCACCTGTCTGTTTCTGGTCGGCGACGACGGCGGCTTCATCACTGGTCAGACGATCCACGTCAACGGCGGCGCCCACTATTACTGACGATCCCCTCGCCGGCCGGGCGGCGCGCCTTCGAGGAATCATCGGGGTTGCTCGTCCCGCCGACTTTGCTGCTGGAGGCGCGTTGGGAGGCGCAGATGGGCGGGATGCGCGTTCTCTACAGCGCTGCGGAGATAGCCGCACGGGTTGATGCGCTCGGCGCGGAGATCGCGAGCGCGATCCCAGGCGATTTCATCATGGTTGGACTACTCAAGGGTGCAGCGGTGTTCGTCGCCGACCTCGCCCGCGCGCTAGACCGGGCGGGCGCCCGCCCTGAGATCGAGTTCATGCGGCTGAGCAGCTATGGTCTCGCGCAAGAGAGCAGCGGTGCGGTGGCGCTTCTGGGCGATATCCCGGCCAGCCTAGCCGGGCGATCGGTGCTGCTGGTCGACGACATCGTCGATACCGGCCGGACTATCGCCTGCGCCGCCGGCCAATTGCGCCGGCGCGGGATCGGCGATCTGTGGACATGCGCGTTGCTCAACAAGCCGCAGCGGCGGGAGATCGAGGTCGCGATCGATTACGTCGGCTTCTCAATCGGCAACGTGTTTGTGGCTGGCTACGGAACAGATTACGCGGAGAAATATCGCCATCTGCCCTATATCGGCGATCCATCCTCGGTGCTGTAAGAATTCATTGAGTTTCCCCAGCAATTCGGCGATCCGGTCGATGAAGTTATCGGCGGCTTCCGGCTTCGGCCTGTGGAGACGGCATCTGCGAACGGTATGGTTGCGTCTGGACCGATTTTGTGAT
>Ga0210395_10000337_pt1 | contig 36788 bp, 20 predicted proteins | sample IncBWH4OmetaG_FD_150861 | JGI IMG/M metagenome (GOLD analysis project Ga0210395, IMG submission 150861) | Forest soil microbial communities from Barre Woods Harvard Forest LTER site, Petersham, Massachusetts, United States - Inc-BW-H-4-O ... | reverse complement strand
CACCAAAAACCGCGCCTTCTACTCAACGGAAAAGAACGCCCGAAAGGACATCACGGCAAAACAGATCGCCAACATCTTTTGCACCACGGACGAGATGATTGAATCACTCGAAGCCAAGGCGCTCGGGTTGCTTCGAAAATCGTTCAAGCATTCGGAAGCACTGGATGAGTACTCGCAGGATTTTCTCGCCAGCCATTGAAAAATACCCGCGCGATCCAGGCGCGAATCTGGTCATCGGTCGCCATGGCTTCAAATTCGTGTTGGTGGTGTTCGAGAAATGCGGCGGTCACCGTAGGCAGCCAAGGGCAAAGCCCCGCCTCAAGAAACAGCAGCGGATTTACCTGGCCCAGGAATTCTGGCGGAACACGCGCCACCACTCCCGGCGTTGGCTTGGTGAACAAATAGCCCTCTGGAAAGACAGCGACTTCTGACGTTGAGTCGAAGTCCCTCAGTCCAGCAACTTCGTGCCATCGGGCGCGAATCTTTCTCCAGTGGCCAGGAACAAACAGTCCTTCCCGGCCCGCTAGCGGAAAAAGCGCGAACTCCACCGCCGCAATGGCGGGCTCATTTTCAAGTACGTCCTTGGACTCCGCGTCGTGCCGCGGATCAGGATGATAATCGTGCGTGAAGTTCAAGCCCACTTTAATCGATCGGTCGAAACCCGGAATTTCTGCCATCCAATAAAGATCACCGCCAAATGAATGCGGCCGCTCGATGATTCTGTCCCCGTCTGTGGCAAGCCACGAATCCAAACGCCTCAAGGCGGCCAAACGCAGCAGCAACCGATCCTTGTCTTCTGCCGGGCCGCCGGCGCTCAAATCGAAGGCCTGCAACGCACGCCGGGCGCTGGTCTCGCCCAGCCGGTGGATTTCCGGCCGCAGTTGCCGCCATTCATCGAGCAGCTTCGGTTCGTGCAGGAGGAGATCCGGCGTCTCCACAAAGGGCCGCAAGCGGTCGAAATAAATCTCCTGGGCAATGACCCGCCTGACCTGATCGAGACAGAGAAACCGGCCCAGAAAATCATAAAAAAGTCGATCCACGTCCGGATGGAGATCGGGTGATTTCATGATGACCGTGTTTTCGATCGGATTTTTTCCCGCGGATTACCCTCCTTCGCTCTGTGAGCTTCGGAGGGCGGGCGCGGATTAGCGCAGATGATCTTGAAAATGTGGGCGGGGTGCCCTCACCCCGCACCGAGGTTGATCGCGGGGTGAGGGCACCCCGCCCACAACCTGAACTTTATTATATTTCCATATTTTCGATCATCCGTGTTTATCCGTGAAATCCGTGGTTAAAGTCTGACTTCAGGTTTAAAAGATAAGTGGAGGACTGTCTTCCACTTCCTCAAAAATTGAAATTAGGCCTTTTTTGACCTCGGCGAGATCGTCCAGCCTGTTCTTGATAAACTTGCCGGTATCCGACACCCGAGTACGACCGGCGGCCATGGCCCGATCCATGGCCCCGGCCACGGCCGTTTCCTTCGCCGCTACATACTCATTGGCAGAATCATTGTAGGCGACATTCAGTCTTTTAAGGTAATCGTTGGGCTCATCATGGTTTTTTTCATGGTCGGCATAATGGATGATCTGCCCGTCCCGGTAAGCCTTGTCATAAAGGTGGCTTTGCAGGGTATAGGGGCGGCCGTGTTCGTCATGTTCAGATATTCGTTCGCACGGTGTGACCCAGTCATAGTTCTCATTGGCCGCACGTCCGCCCATGCTGCAGACCACACCCTGCACCGTCGCTGCGATCAGCCGGTCTGAGAATTTCTCCAGAAGCCGGATATAATCGGTCGAGGTGCGTGACGGATGAAAACCATGAAGAAATCTTTGCATGACAAGATCTGCTTCAACGCACTCGAGGTAGGAAATGTCGGTTCCATCTTTGCCCTGGGTCGTTTGGCCCATGGACGCATGCATATGGTCATAGACAGCGCGCTGCAGCGCGTAGTTCGCAACCGTTGCCGCCCGCACCGTGGGTTCCTCGGAGACGTTGATTTGCTGGCTGAGCGGAACGCTCGCATCGTAGTAAACCCGCTCCACCTCCCCTTTCTCCGTAAGCTGCCGCCCCATCATGGCGTCTGCATAGGAATCCTTCGTTCCTTTGAGCGCTGGGTCCATTCCATGGTCAAATAAACCGCCCAGCTCTTCCGGCGTACGTGTGTCACCGCATGCGCGCATTTCCGCGGCAAAAATATCTCTCGCATGCGCGATGATCGGACCAAACTGTTTTTCGTCGTTTAGCAATTTTTCCTGGATGGAGAAAATTCTTGCCTGAATGGCATGCTGGAAAAGCTCGTCGACCCTCTCGTCCAGTTCGCGGGCCCATGTATAGACAAGGCCATTTTCATCGTAAACCGCACGTGGTGCGTCCGGCAGGTCCGGCTCGGCATGGAGCACTTCATGACACTGATCCATTGGGCACTGCATCAGGTAAAGTTTCGCCTGCTCACCTTGGCCGGAGAGGGAATTTAGTATCTGCTGCCGGTCACGGGCCGCATCAGGAATCCGGACGCGAATCTCCTGCTCCAGGTCGGACTCGCTGGTCGGTAATGCGAGCCAAAACTGCCCGCCGTCGGCAGGGTCGGTGCGTTGCTCGGTAATGAGAAGTGGTGTATTTTTTCCGCCCAAGACCGGTCGCGGTTCGCCCGACTTTCCAACGCCGTTTTCCAGTGCCGTTTTCATGTTTAACCTGGATCGGTCACACGTCCTCATGTGACCGATCCACCCTGCGGGCCGACAAGTCGGGGTTAACCGCGACAAGGTCGCTTGGCCGCGCTCTATAAGTGCGGCCAACGGATGCATCCTCGACTAAAAAAGTGCGATGCATTCGGGTTAATGCTCCGGTTGAAACCACCGCGGAGGAACCACCTCGGTGGCCACTAGGTGAAAGTCCTTTTTGAGCAGACTGAGCGCACCGGCATTTTTTACCTCGATGCGCGGCTCCACCTCTCCCGGCTCAAATACGTAACGCACAATTTTCCGGTCGAGCAGAGTCACGCGGTGCTCATCGGCCCTCACTTTCGCGCAATACCCATGAAAATATTTGCCGAGCTGGGTGGCTCGGAAATGAAAAACATGCGGCGGATTGCCTGTCAGATGCTCCGGCGGGTTCATCGAATGTCATCGTCCGAGGATTTCGGTGGCGATGGTTTTGCCGGTGCCGCTGCCGGTGTCTCCATGGGGCCGGCCCGGCTGATGGCGATGGTCGGAGTGAGCGCTGACTGGGGAACGATAATCCACCCGAGATCGTCATCATAGATGACCACCGGCGGGCCGAATTCTTCACCCAGGTTTTCGGCCTCCCGGCGGGCTTTGGGTTCGTCCGCCCGGTCGAAATATCCGGTGACGCGGATTTGATCCAAGTCGAAAAGTTTTCGCGCGGGAATGAGTTCGGGTGCCGCTGGTAAGGCGACTTCGCCGGGCGCAACCGTTCCCCAGATCACGCCGGGCGCGGCTTCTGGCTTGGGCACGTTTTCGGCCGGGATGTAGGCGCGTTCCGGATTGTGCAGCGCTTCGATGTTCCAATGGCCTTCATCGACGAACACATATTTGTAGGTATCCTGAAACGCCTCGCCTTTGTCGTTGATGTAAGCCGCCACGTGGACTTTGGCGACCCGAGGATTGGTATAAACAGGCATAGGCGCATCATCCAGCGCGGCATTTTGCGCCGGTGGCATTTGCGGTGCTGGCGCGACCGGGATTGAGGCGCTCCCGGCTTCGGTTATGATGACAGTTTGCGATCCCGGCTTGGTTTTTCGATGGGTGCTGGCACATCCCGCGAGGAGTAACGCCAGGGTCGCGATGATATGAATTGGGCGCATGGCCCAGTATAGCTGCCAATGGTCACCGATCCGAAAAAAAATCAATTGCTGAATCTCGCATTTTGGAGTGCCGGCCACGGTAGAGCGGCTTGCCGCAAGACGCTCTGAGCGCGTTAAGGGCAACCGTACCTCCACTTTTATTACTCTATTGAACGAGACTAAGTGGACAATCAGGCACAAGCAGGGGATTGGGCGGCAATTCGAGAAGGAATAATTCTTGCACCAACCAGATTCAATTTCGGGGCAGAAACTGCGGCCAGTTTCAATATCTCGGTGATCGCAATTCGACGCTTTCCCACCGCTTCAATTCCCAGAAGCCCTCCTTTTGCATCCAAATCAACCGCGATTTGCATTGTGGTGCAGGGACGAACGATCGTGCGCGCGACCTTTCCGTGTTTAAACCGCATGTAAACCGCGCCAACCTCGTTATCAACTTCAATGGTGGGTGTGACGGCGGAATTGATCGTGATGTGGTCTGGGTCAGTCTTCATAATAGAGTACTTTCGATTTAATAAGCCCTATCGGCATGCCTTTGCGACACATCCTTTATTTTTTCATTCCGAGCCGAGCGAGGAATCTCTGTTGTTCTTGTCGATTTCAATTTCGGAGATTCCTCGCTCGGCTCGGAATGAAAATTTTACCTGTCATGGATCCATGTAAATCGAAAATGCTAAACCCACCATCTATCCAGCCGGATTCGTTGACAGCAATTTCTGTAATAAATCCCGGAGCGCCGCCGGCGGCTGGGGCGAGAAACCGGACTGGGCCGGGGCCGCGTCAGCCGGCTTTGGTTCCTCTTGCGGCTGGAAAATCTTCCCGGCGTCCAAATCCAGCGCCGTGGACAGCTGGATATAGGCCATCGTCCCTCTTTTGACGATCACGTAGGCGGGGTAACGTTGATCCAGCATGGTCTGTTCACGGTTGAACGTATCTTGGAGCGCTTGCTGTCCTGCCGTAACCAGGGAATTGCGCCAGCTGTTCGGATTTTGAATTGAAGACGTGGTGAGGCCCAAAGCGCTCTGCGTGGTCACTTGTTGAGACTGGCCAAGCGTCTGCAGCGCACCGATGGCCGCCTGGTTGGCGTAGGGGAATAATTGCACCGCAGCCGGCTGCGGCACGTAGTAGCCACGCACCCCCGCCTGTGCATCGCTATCCAGTGCGACTCCGTCGATATGGAGCTCGGTGCCATCGGTGAAAACGATGGTGTTGGCCGTAATCCCGATTCGATCCGCCACATTTTTGGTCGAGGCCGAGCCATAAATTTTTGTGCCGTAGGGCAACCTGATCACATCGCCGTTGAATTTGACGTTTTCCGCGACCTGCATCTCCACCATCCCACTCAAATCAAGGGTGGTAACATTAGTTTGGAAAATCACCGGGATCAGTTGCCCTTTCGGCAGGAAGTTTCCGGTGTCGAATCCGCTGGGGGATTTCGCCGGCCCCGCCGCATCCTCTTCGCGCTTGTAAACGGTCAGCGCCGCAACATCCAGGCTGCCCGTCTGGACTTGCAAAGGCTGGCCGGTGCGAAGCGGCTGGCCGGCTTCGGTTTCCCGCGTGTCTTCGCCTGTGCTGGACCCATCGGCGGAAATGCCGGCGCCGTGTTCATCGATCATCTCCGTCGTCTGCGGTTCGCCTGCCACCAAACTTTTTTGGGCTGGCGGCACGGACTCATCATGAGTTTGTTCGCTTTGCGCGGTTGCCATCCGCACCGTATCGAGAAACCCCATTCCTGCGGGCGATTCGGCAACGGTGGCTTGCTCGGGATGGCTGCTTTCCACCCGTTCCGATTCCGCCAGCGGGTTGTCGCCCTGCGAATTCAACGGGGCGACCGGGATAAAATTCTCGCCCGCATTTACGGCCCGCCGCGTTTCCACTTTTGACGCCGGTGACTTCTGCGCCGATGCCGCGGCCGGAAGCGTGGCCTGGTATCCTTTCGGCCGCATGATTACAAAACCAAGTACCAGGATAAAAACCACCAGTGCGAAATAAAAAAGAAAACCCCAGCGGGTTGTATTGTCCCGCGCCGGCCGCACGAGCAGGCTGCGCAGGAATCGTTTGGTGGCTGGCTTCATGGAAATTCAAGATGCTGGAAAATCGCGCCGTTTTTATCTGCGCGGAAACAGTTTTTGCACCGAGGTCGCATCCGGCGGCAGCAATAGGCGCCATTCGTTGCGGGGAGAAAGACGATAGCCTTGGACGAACAGCCAGATCGTGTCGCCTTGGCCGGGGAAAAGCTGCGCGGCCACCTGCTGCGAACAGGTGATCGGAATCTCGGTGTTGGCCACCTTGAGCCGGACCTGGCCAGAATCCAGGTTCAATACAGTGCCGGTGTTGTTGGACCACTCGATCTTGAAAACCAGCAGGTCGCGGTCGGCGAACTGGCTGACGTCCACCAGGGTGACTGGCGAGTCGTTCCAGAAGACCGTCCGTCCGATGGGAAGCGTCCGAAACCCTGGAATCGTCTGCCGGAAGGTAGGATCGAAACGCGCGCGTTCGATGGTTTTGATGGCGGCAACCGTATCGACCTCGAAGGGTTTCATAATCGGGGCGCTCGCCAGGGCGCCATCAAAATCATCGGCATCATCTTCAAACGTGTAAGACCGTTGGAAGACCGGGTCGCCTGTGTTAAGGATCTTCAAAAGAAATGTATAAATGTTGTCTCCCATCCGGACATTCAAATTGGTCATTCCCTCGGTCACGGTCGGATAGATATCCACTTGGTTTTTTTTCGGATCGAAATCGACCTGGACGATTTTGCTGCCAATTTTGATGTCGTCGATTTTCGTGCCCTTGGGAAAATCGAGGCTCGTGACGATGAGCGGTTTCAAGCCGACGACTTCCACCTTGCCGGCGGAGAGAGGAATCGGGCCGGTGGTTGCGTCCGATGGTTCCGCGCGACCGAGCACGCAGGCCCCGAGAATCAACCCAACGATTGCGCAGATTGTTTTCATGGCTTTTTCTCCGCAGAAAGTTTGACCGCTTCGGCCGTCGTGGCCGCGAGGTCGGCGGCAAAATAATCCTTTTCTTTGATTTCAAAGATATCGTTCAGACGCCAACCGAGCCGGTTTTCCGGCCCACTCGGGAAATTGAAAAACTGCACCCCCCAATAAAACCGATTGGATACAACTCCATCTGGCGACCGGCTGGTCATGACGCCCTTCACCATGGCGCGCGCTTCGAATGCACTGCCAGTGACGATCCGAACACCGTCTTTATCGTCCACCGTGAACACTTGGGCAAAATCGCGTTGATTCAGGTGTTTATTTCCTGACACCTGGGCCCGCAGTTTTCGTGCGCAGGATGGCGTGAGATATCCGGCCAATTCGGGCGCGGATCCGTTTTGGGTCCTCGTCAGCGCCGATTCGACGACGTCGCGCACCAATGCGTTGAATCGTTCGCTGGTCATGCCGAGAGGCGCCATTTTTCCGGTGAGCGGCCGATGCTCCGCCGTAAAGCCCACCACCGGCGGAATTTGCCGCGCGCGAACACAAAGTTTGCCCAAGCCCGCCAGCAAAAAAATAAAACCCAGCGCCTGGGCCGTGATCATGTACAGGCAATAACGACCAAAGTGGGCACCGCGCGAAAGCGGTTCTTCGTCGGTCGGAATATCAAGGAGGGAAAAGCTCATCGGGAAAGCGGCGTATCATCGGCCTTGGCGATCTCCTCGATATAAAACGAGAAGGGGTTGACCGCCGATGGCGTGTTGGGCGTGAGGATGATTTTGGCTGCGTACGGAATGCGCACCACCCCGCGCGCAGGCTCCTGTTGAAAGGAAAGTTCGAAGACTCCTTGCACGAGCACGGACACCCGCTTCGAATCCGCGTCGAACACTAGGTTGTTGGGGTCGACCTCCGAGAGACGGAACGCCTGGCAGATGCCCTTTTTCCGCACGGCCTCGAGGTTCCGCGTGAATGCCGTGTCGGCTGCGGTGATGAGATCCGGTGAAACCATTCCCTTGATGAAGGGACGAAAAGCCGCCCCGTCCGGCGTGAACTGATAGAGGGCGGGCAGCATGGCGTTTAAAAAAAGATTCAGTTGGTCGTAATCCGGCTTGATCCCCTCGCCCACCCACGCCTGGGTCGCCTCCCGCAGGGTTTTGCCCCCGTCGAAAGCCATGGGCGCACTCTTTGGCGTCAGAAAATAAAAAATCCAGCTGCCGCCCGCCGCGCACCAGATGAGCGCCGTCGAAAGCAGCATCCATCCCGCGGTGCGGCGCGACCACGCCGTGCGGCGCCACTCTTCGCGGATGGCCTGGCTCTTAAGGCCGCTTTTGAATGACGAGGGACGCGGGCGGCCCGCGTCCGTTTGCGGCGCAACGATTGGTGGTGATGTATCCACGCCACAGATTAGCAACGAAATGGCTGCGTAATGTTTTAAAGGCTATTTTACCATTTTTTGGCCTTTAAAAAACGCCGGTTTGCCGGTCTTGTGCGCTCCGAGTTTCCCTCGTCAGGTTCGTTTTACCCTACCTCCATGAAAGCAAATCATTTTGGGTGGCTGCACGCCGGCCGCACCGCTGTTTTTTTCTGCGCCGTTTTAATCGCTGCATTGGCCCCGTGGCAGGCCCGCGCCGTATGCGTGACGGCAATCACGGGCGGTATCTGGCAGGACGCCGCCATAACCGCCCAGACAGGCACCTTCACGGCCACTTTCGACGCCACGCCCTCGGCCTCTCCGACCAATTCCGTCATCGCTCTCTCCAACGGCGCCCAAACCATCTACGGAAACTTTGCCTGCCTGGCGCGCTTCAACCCCACGGGTGACATCGATGCGCGCAACGGCGGCGCCTTTGCCGGACCCACCACGCCGATTCCGTATTCGGCCGGCGTGTCGTATCACTTCCGCCTGGTGGTCAACGTCCCCACCCAAACCTATTCGATCTATGTGACCCCGGCGGGCGGTTCCGAATTGACGGTGGGCACCAACTTCGCCTTCCGCATTGCCGACACCACCTTGGATTATTGGGGTGTCTTCGTCACTCCTGGCACCGGCGGCGCGAGCTCTGTCACCGTGTGCAATTTCTCGACCAGCACACCGCCACCGCCTTCCACGATTGCCATCAGGGCCTTGGCCAATAACAAGTATGTCACCGCTGCCAATGCGACGACTTCGCTCATCGCCAATTCTTCCACGAGCAGCGGCCGGGCCCAGCAATTCGATGTGGTGAACTTGGGCCGTGGCATCATCGCGCTCCGCGCCCACTCGGACAATCTCTATGTGACCGCGGAGAACGCCGGGGCCCGCCCGCTCATCGCGAACCGTACAGCCGCCCGCCTGTGGGAAACATTTCAGAAAATTACGGTATCCGGCGGCGTTGCATTGAAGGCCGCGGTTAACGGAAAATACGTGACCGCACCGAACGCCGGCGCCAGCCCGCTCATCGCGAACCGCACGGTCGTCGGCCCGTCGGAAACGTTCGTATTCGAAATTCCAGGATCGCCTCAGCTACCAACCACGCCTTCGTTCAGTCCCTTCGGCGGCACCTACACCAGCACCCAGTCGGTAGCCATCACCAGCGCCGGCGCCACCGCGATCTATTATACGACTAACGGCAGCCCGCCCACCACCGCCTCGACGCACTACACCGTGCCGGTGACGATCGCCAACACCACCGCCCTGCAGGCCATCGGCGTCAACAGCGCCGGCATCAGTCCCGTTGGCACCGCTGTCTACACTATTGTGGAATCAGACTTCTCGTTGTCTGCGACTTCCACTTCACCGACAGTATTGCTGGGTGAAAGCACCGCCTGCACAATAACCGCAATTCCCTCAAACGGGTTTGCTGGCACGATAAACCTTAACGTAAGCGGATTGCCCGTTGGCGTCACCGCCGCGTTCAGTCCTGCATCAATCAATGGTCCGGGCAATTCTTCGCTCACTCTTTCGGCCTCGGTCTCCGCTCCAACCGGCACTTATTTGCTGACCATCACTGGCACCTGCAACAGCCCAAGCTTGGCGCACTCACTCGTGGTGCCTTTGAGCGTCAGCACGAACAGCTCTGTCCAGCAGGCCATCGCCGTCGTTGGACAAATGTCGCTGGCCGAGGAGATCTCACAGGTCCATGGCGCCCAGGATGCCTTCAGCTTCCGCTACATCCCTGCTTCCGCGCACGCACCCATCTATTATTTTACCAACGGGCCAGCGGGAATTGGCAACAGCGGCAACGGCCACGGGGGATCGGCGACAGCCATGCCGGCTCCCATCGCGCTGGCGGCGACGTTTGATGTCAACCTGGCCTACCTCTACGGAAGCATCATTGGCAAGGAAGCGGTCGATTACTCCAATGATATGATTGAAGCGCCGGACATGAACATCGCCCGCGTGCCCCAGAACGGGCGCACCTTCGAAGCCTTCGGGGAAGATCCTTATCTCGTCGGCCAGATTGCGGTGAACAATATCGAAGGCATCCAGGACCAGGGCATCAGTGCCGAGTCCAAGCATTTCGCCGGCAACAACCAGGAGACCAACCGTCTTTCGATCAATGCCATCATCGACGAACGCACCCTGCGCGAGATTTACCTCCCCGCCTTTGAGGCCACCGTCCTCCAAGGCCACGTCGATGCCGTCATGGGCGCCTATAATAAGGTCAATGGCACCTTCTGTTGCGAAAACATGACCCTACTGCATGACATCCTCAAGGGCGAATGGGGCTTCACCGGCTACACCACGTCCGATTTTGGCGCCACGCACAGCACGATTCCCTCCGCGCTGGCCGGGCTCGACGCCGAGATGCCGACGGCCATCTTTTATGGGAGCGCCCTGCAATCTGCAGTGACAGCGAACCTGGTGCCAAAGGCGGTGCTCGATGAAATGCTGATCCGGCGCATCAGCACCATGATCAACCGTGGCGTCTTCCACGCCCCGCTGACCAACACGCCAATTCCTGTCGCCGCCGATGGCGCGACGGCGCGACAGATCGCCGAAGCGGGCATGGTCTTGCTCAAGAACAATGGCAACACGCTGCCCCTGCAGATTCCCCAGTTGCAATCGATCGCGCTGATCGGCCCCTTCGCCACCAGCGCCATGACCGGTGGCGGCGGCAGTTCGCACGTCCCTCCCGTTTATACGGTCACCCCCTTGGCTGGTATTCAAAGCCGGGTGGCTGGGTCCGGGATCACCGTCCAACTCAACGACGGCAGCAACATCGCCTCCGCCGCGACCCTCGCCCAAAATTCCACCGTCGCCATCGTCATGGTGGGCGACAGCGAGACGGAAGGTGTTGACGACTCAATTTCCCTGAGCGGAAACCAATATCCAAACCAGGATGCGTTGGTGCAAGCCGTGGCGGCCGCCAACCCCCACACCGTGGTCGTCCTCAAGACCGGGACGGCCGTGCTCATGCCATGGGTCAACCAGGTGCCGGCCATTCTCGAGGCCTGGTATCCTGGCGAGGAAGATGGCAACGCCGTCGCGGCGGTGCTCTTCGGCGACGTCAACCCCTCCGGAAAACTTCCCCTCACCTTCCCGGTCAATGTGTCGGACTGCCCGGCCAACACGCCGGCGCAGTATCCGGGCATCAACGACACAGAAACTTACTCCGAAGGAATTTTTGTCGGTTATCGGCACTTCGACGCCAGCAATATCACGCCGCTCTTCCCCTTCGGCCACGGACTGTCTTACACCACGTTCCAATATCAAAACCTGGCGATCAACCCCGCCACCACAACCTTTGTGGGCAACCCCGGAAATACCGTAAGCGTGGACTTCGACATCACGAACACCGGCCTGGTGGCGGGCAGCGAAGCGGCGCAGGTCTATGTCGGCAAACCCGCGCTGCCCAATGGCCTCCAGGATCCGCCCCAATGGCTGAAAGGCTTCCAAAAAGTGACCATGACTCCGGGCCAGACCGGCCACGTGCATGTCGTCCTCAATCTTCGCTCATTCGCCTTCTGGGACGTGACCACCCATGCCTGGGTGGTGGCTCCGGGAACTTATTCAATCTACGTCGGCTCCTCTTCGCGCGACATCCGTCTGCTGGGCCAAGTCACGATCAACTGATCCCAAACTGGAGTTCGAATTCAGAGCTTTTTTTCGAAAGGGTCATGTCTTGACTCTTGACAAAATGCGTTGGTAGCCATGTTTGTCTTCTCCACCGTTCAGGCGAAATCTTCGAACGAATTGGCTCACGCTGGCCGGCTGCCCCATCCCCAAGCGCGCGGCAAGCCAGCTGTTGCTGGCCGCACTCGTCGCCTTGAGCAGCGCAGCCAGAAGCACTTTCTCCGTAGCAGACTTGCGCCCAGCGAGTTTCTTCAGGTCGACTTTTATGATTTTGGCCGCCGCTTGCAGGCGCTTTTCCCACTCGGCTTCGCGTTCTTCCTGCCAAGCCGCTCGCCAGCCGCCCAGCAACGCCAGCTTGTCCAGATCCGCCCCCTGCTTTTTTAGGTCTTTTTTTAGTTCCTCACGGAATTCCTTCGAGCCCACGCACCAGCCACGGCTTAGTCGCCCATAAAGTTTCTCTCTTTGGCTCGGGCTCTCCTCTGCCAGCAAGGCCAGGTACTCTATGTAGCGCTTCCACCCTTCCTTGGTGTCGGGCAGGTTTCTGCTTTCCCTAAGCACGGTGGCTGGATCAAGGCAGGCCGGCCTATCTTTCCGCAGAAAATGCCACAGGCTGCTCCAGCGAAACTCCCGCAGCCGCTCTGCCGGCAGCAACTTCGCCTTCACCGGATTGAGATGGATGTAGTGGGCGACCTGAGCCAACGCATGGCCTGGTTCCACATGGATCGCCTTGTAGCGGCCTTGAAACGGTCGTCCGACCTCACCGCGGAACCGGTTGAATCGCATCGCCCACGTACCTTGCAACCATTTCATCCCGTCGCTCAAGTTTGGCTCCGGCGTTTCCACCGCCAGGTGGAAATGATTCCGCATGATAATGAAGGCGTGCAGCCGCCAGCCAAACCGCGCACAGACCTCAAACAAGGTTCGCTCGAATACTTCCGCCGATCCCTTCCCGGCAAATAAATCCCGCCGGTAATTGCCGCGGTTGATGACGTGATAGCACGCCTCGGGAAATTCCAGTCTCAGCTTGCGGGGCATGCCCTCAACCAAGTCGCCACCAGACAAATTTGTCAAGAGTCAAGACATGACCCCATTGCCTTGGCCCATTGCCTTGGCTTGACCCCATTGCCTTGGCGATCGGCTCGACCAATTCGGGGTGGTTTGGCAGATGGTTTTTATGGGTGCTGCTCTTTTAGGGCCGGGTTTGCCGCAGCTTTGGCAAATTCTTGACCAAAAACCCCCCAGATACTGTTGTATATTTCGTCAAGCTTCTCAAATACCGCTACGTCATACTTAGCATCTGCGAGTGGACCGAGCCCTCCTCCCTTCAGATGTTGTCTCCGCCATTTTTCGACTGTTGCCAATTTAATTTTTGCGTCGGCCGACCCGTATTCAATAAAATGATCAAGCCATTGAAAGCCAACTTCCGCTGCAAAGTTAACGGAGAGGTGTTCTATTACCGTAGACATTGGAATTTCTTTCCCCTCGTTCAGCTCATCTTCAAAATCGTCAATCGTATCTGAAACCCCTAAGCAAGCAGGCGTAAGGCCATAGTAGATTGCTTTTATGACAAACGAAGTTGTACATGCTGTCGTTATATAGTTCAAGAGATCCCCCATGACCGCACCTCCAATGCTGTTAACAAATCCATTGCCAAAGTTTTTCCCAAACGCCGACCATGATCGGCCATTTGCACTTACTAAGGACATAGCGGCATTCACGAAACCACCAACAAGCCCTCTAGTTATATATTTCGTGATATTGATCTGCGCGAGCTTGGTGTCGAGCGTATCACTAATGTCTGTGGCGATAGACAGTTCTTCCAAGCCTTCAAAGCCGCTGCGATCAAGGCGGTCAACCGGATCACAGTTTGCGTAAAGATATTTATGCAGACTGTCTGGATCATCAGTGGAACCTTCATAACTGTCCATGTTCCAGAACCGCCCAGTATTCTCATTCATGTACCGCGCACGCAGATAGTAGAGACCGAGATCGAAGTCGAACTGTTCACCGCAGTAGAGATAGTTGTTTGGAGTAAGCTGAGAGTTATTTGCTGAGAGCTGAGAGATTAAGTTTCCAAACGCATCGTAAGCGTAGGTGTCGGTCACGTTGCCGGATTCATCAGTGAGTTGGCTGACGCTGCCGTGGCCGTCCAGACCGTAGTAGCTCGTGGTCCAGCCGGACAGCAGCGCGATCTGGCTCTGGCTGAGCAGATCGTGGCCATAGGAATAAACCCGCGAGAGAGCGCCGTTGGTGCGCTCTTCCAGCACCTGTGCATAGCCGGTAGGATTTTGATCGTCGACGAGATAGGTTGTAGTAGCGGGTAGCGAGGACCCGTTCGGCAAGCTCAGGGCAGGGCCCGCGGTGATGGTTTTGGCGACGCGGTTGCCGTCGCAATCGTAGATCACGTCGATGATCGAGCCATCCGCACGGGTGCGTCGGATGAGGTGGTTTTGAAAATCGTAGACGTCCGTGCCGGACACGGGTTGAGAGCCAGCAGGGGTGCCGACCAGCGTGTTGCCGTTGGCGTCGTAAGTGTCGGAGGTGAGGCGATCATCTGCGTCGTACGATTGAACCAAAGAGGTCACAGAGGCCACAGAGGAAGACCGGGTGAGGCGGTTGCCGACTTTATCGAGGGTGTAGGTGACGGCCCCGGCGGGCGCGGGGTCAGCCGTTCCGGCGGTGATGGTTTCGGAGGTCAGGCGATAAAGATTGTCGTAGGCGTAGGCGTTCGTGCGGCCATTGAGCTCGGTGACCGAGGTGCGATGGCCGGAGGGATCGAGCACGTACGCATAATTGGCGAGGGTCGTGAGTCCCTTCGACGGATTCGACAAGCTCACCGTAGACACGCTCAGGGTCGTCAGACGATTGAGGTTGTCGTAACTGTAAAGCGAGGTGACGTCGTTGGGCAGCGTGACGCTTTGCAGATTGCCGACTACGTCATAGGTGTAATCGGTTGACTGGTTGGTCGAGGTCTGCGGGTCGAAGGCGGTGACAGTTTGCAGGCGGTTGAGCGGGTCGTAGAGATAGGAGAGATTGACGCCGGAGACATTGCTCGACGAAAGCGTGGTGAGGTTGCCGGAGGAATCGTAGCCATAGGTGAGAGACGAGAGCGACCCATTCGGCGGATTCGACGAGCTCACCGCAAGCGAGCTCAGGGCCGGAACCTTAGAAATAATGCGGTTCCGGGAGTCATAGGCGAGGGACTCGGAATACAGGACTTGGGAACTGGCATTGAGTGTCTGAGCGGTCAATCGCTGATCGAGAGCGTTGTAGGTATAAGTGATTTTTGCTGGGGCGTCGGCCAGCGAAAGCGAGGGGTGCACAGGATCGGCATCGACCTCGGTCAGGCGATTCATCACGTCGAAGGTGTAAGTGGTCGTGTAGCCGTTGAAGTCTTTCTTCGAAGTAATATTACCGTCGGCATCATTGGTATAAGTTTCGACCTGGCCGCCAGGAAGCGTGCGCGATATGCGCCGGCCAAGTGAATCGTAGGCGTACAGCGTCACCCGGCCAAGAGAGTCGGTCTGGCTGATTTCGTGGCCGAGTTCGTCATAGCCGTACTGAGTCGAAACTACGCCGGTGGCTGAAGACTGAAGGCTGAAAGCTGAATCGGAAGCAGCTAAAGACTGGTCCAAATACTGGCGGACTTCAATGAGACGTCCGTCCAAGTCGTAGCGATAGCGCGTGATTTTGCCGGCTTGGTCAGTCGTGGCGATTTTTCGGCTAAGCGCGTCGTAGGTGATGGTCTGTGTGGTGCCATCTGGGAATGTCACCTGTGTCTGGTGTCCCAGATTGTCGTAAGTATAGGTGGTGTTGTGGCCCAACGCGTCGGTGAACGCGGTCTGATTGCCAGCCTCGTCGTAGTCGTAGGTGGTCGTGTTACCGAGCGCGTCCTGCACCGAAATTTGGTGACCCGCAGCGTCGTAGCCAAACGTCGTGACATTGCCGAGCGCGTCGGTGGTCGAGCTGACGCGGCCGGCCGCATCGTAGGCGGTTTGGGTGGAGCTGCCATCGGCAAGGCAAGTGACTTGAGTGGCACGGCCAAGTCCATCATAGATCGTGGTGAAAGCATGGTTAGCTCGATCGATGGTAGAGACGGGGTGATTCTCAACATCATAAACAGTCGACTCGAATGTGCCATCGGGATAAATTTTACTCGTGAGGTTGCCGACAATGTCGTAGGTATAGCTGATCACATGTCCAAGCGGATCGGTGACCGACGATGGCTTGCCGATGGCGTTGTAGGCCGTCTTCGCGAACGAACCGTCAGGGAGTGTAGTCTTGATTAAACGGTTGTCGGCGTCATAAACGTAGCTCGTTACAAGCGTTTCCGTGGAGTTGTCCGCCTTAGTTCGGGTTGTGGTCGCGGTGAGGCGGTTGCCATCGCCGTCGTAGGTGTAGCTCGTAGTATGGCCCAGCGCATCCGTGGTCGAGGCGATCCAGCCTTGATCAGTATAGGTGTTATTAATGACAACTTGATTAAGCGCATTCGTGACTTGCGTGAAGTTGCCAGCACTGTCGCAAGCGATTTGGGTAAGATTGCCACTCGGGTCAGTGGTCTGAGTGAGGTTACCGTTCGCATCGTAAACGTTGGCCGTCACATTGCCGCGCGCATCAGTGATAGTCAGAGGCTTATTGAGCGTATTGTAGGTGTAGGTTGTAGTGTTTCCCCGCGGGTCGGTTTGGGTGAGAACGTTATTATTAGCATCATAGGTTGCCGTCGCTGTATGGCCGAGCGGATCGGTCATGCTCGTCTGATTATTATTGGCATCATAGGTATAGCGCGTGATGCCGCCGAGCGGATCGACTTTTTGGACAATGTTGCCTTGGGCATCGTAATAAACCTTCGTCACATGGTTGAGACGGTCAGTGATTTGCTGGAAATCGCCGGTGGCATCCGAGCCAGGAGCGAAAGAAATCTTGTTTCCGTTGGCATCGACTTGGTCGATCAAATGCCCGTTGCTGTCGTAGTCGCTACGGATGGCTTGGTTGCCCAGCGGATCGAGAACTTTTGTGAGATAATCAGGGAAGTTCGGATTATCATAGAAGAATTGTGTTTTATTCCCGGCCCGGTCGGTGAACGAGGTCAGGCGGCCTTGCGGCGTGTCGTAGAAGTATTGAAGCTTCTGGCCGGCTGGATCGGAGATGGATTGAATGCGACCGGTCGCATCGCGAGTGATATTAACCGTGGTCGTGACCGGGCCACTCGGGCCATTGAGAGTCGAGGTGATCGACGTGACGTTGTTGTTGCTATCGCGATTGAGCACGAGCGTGTTGCCGTTGAGATCAGTGACCTGCATGAGCCCGAGGTTCAGATCGAGGATATACTGCGTGCCGTCCTTGGTCGTGAGGAGGAAGCGGGTGGCGTCATAGGGCGTGCCTTCCAGGCTATCAGTGTAAATGGAAGTTTCTCCCGGAGCATCCACCCAAATCGTGTCGTAGAGCTGGTTGTTGGAGTCCAACGGCTCGAGCGTCCCGACGGTGGCGCCTTGCGGATAGAAGTGCATCTCAGCAGCGGTAACGGGCGCATCGAGGCTGGAATTTTCAGGGTCGCCCGGGCGGCGATGGGTCGTGTCAACAAAGACCCCGGCTTCGAACTGATAGGTTGTGCCATCCGGGAACGTAGCGGTAACGGTATGGGAATAGGTGGGAGTAACTTCATACCACCAGAAAAGCTCGGGGGCGATTGGCGGCAGGGTTTGGAACCAGCCGCTGTCGAACGTGTGGCTCTTCTGGACGCGGATATTATTGAGCGCGATATTCCAACCCGGGCCAAAGTCTCCGGCCTTCTGCTGTACAGCAGAACGGCTGTCGTAGGCGCGGGTGACCGTGATGGGGACGCCCGGCGTGGGCACGGTAAGATCGTTGAACGCCAGCGTGAACTGGCCGAGCTTGGCGTTGCCTTCGACGATGACGGAGATCGGACCGTAACCCACCGTGCGGCCGTTGTTATCGGTTGCGGTAAGTTGAATTTCATAGATGCCGTTCAACAGCATGGTGGGATCGAACGTTCCCAGTGTGTCCGGGGCATCCGCCTCGGTACCGGAACCCTGGATGCCGACCGGGCTCGTGCCCGAGCCAAAAGTGATCCATGGATTTGCTGCCTGGCCCTGGTTTACCTGAAGACGATAGCTCACGGTCCAGGACGAAAGGATCGGGCTCGCCACAACGCCGGTCACGGCGATCTTGTTGCCGATCTGGTCTCCATCGTTCGGCGTTGCAATCGATACGTAGGGCTCCCCCGGGTCGGTGATGGCAGTGAAAGTAACGGGAGCCGAGGTGGCCGTGGCGCCGTTGTTGTCGGTGGCGACCGCGGTGATCGTGTAAGCGCCAATCGCAAAGCCGGACGGCATCGTGATGAAATAAGTCGTGGGCTGACCAACCGCGGGCCCGGTAGCCGTGCCCAGGAGTGTTGATCCATTGTAGAAAGCGACGCTCGAGATGGTGCTGCCCGTATCGGTGGCCGTGGCCAGGACCTGGAAGGGCGTATTCGCAACGATCTCGGAGTTGTTCGTGGGCGACGTGATCGACACCGACGGAACGGACGGCGGATTGGTGACGGTGATGGTCGCGCTGCCAGAGCCGGTGAGGACCGAATCGTCGGCCGTGAGGGTCACCGTGTAGGTGCCGGCGGCGGCGAACATCGCGCTGGTGGATAGCGCGGTGGGCGAGCCAAACGTGACGGCGCCGGGACCGGTGGCCGTCCACTGATAAGTCAGGGCGCCCGGTGGATTCGGCAGGCCATCGTCCGAGGCCGTGCCACTGAGCTGGAGCGGCTGGCCGGTGAAGGCATTTTGATCCGGCCCGGCGGAAGCCATCGGGGGATTATTGACATCGAGCGGAGGCTTCCCGCTGCTGCCGGCGTTGTAGATGGCGAGCACCTCAGCGGCGGTCAGCGGCCGGTTGTAGAAGGTGATCTCATCGAGCGAGCCGTGGAAAATATTCGAGAAGCGCGGCTCGTAACCAAAATATAAATCTGTGTTGGTCTGCGGCGTGAAGATGCTGAGGTTCTGCTGCGCCACGGCAACACCATTGGTGTAAAGTATGGCGAGGCCAGTGGTCTTATCGTAGGTCAGGGCAATGTGCGTCCAGGTGCCAGGCTGGATTTGTTGATTGCCGCTATCGATGATGTGGGCTTGCCCCGTGACACTATCAACCAGGGACCCCTGGAAATCGCCGTAGACATATTGATACAAACTCGAGCTATCGGTGCTGCCATTTGACCATTGGACCAAGGGCCCATAGCGATTATCCGCTGCATTCACCCACAGCTCAATGGTCAAGCCCTGCGACGAGGCCCCAATATCCAGATCGGGATGCGCCGGCACCCATCCGTACGCACTAATCCCATCGAAGCCGAGGCCCTGCCCCACTTCGCCCGGGCCGTAAACCATGTTGTTGACAAACTGCACGTCGTGATGGCCGTGCACCACTTCATGCGGCAACCCGTTTAATGGCCACCAATCGGCCAATCCGGTGAGCGGAGGGTTGGCATAGGCCACCCCCACCCGCACGTCGATGATCCCGGCGGCCTGGCTGAGTCCGTCATTGGCATCCAACTCCAGCTCATAGAGGCCGGGAGCGCTGAAGGTCGCCGTGGTGGTTGCTTGGTTTGCATTGGCAAAAGTCGTCGTACCCGGGCCGGAGCGCTGGCTCCAGGTAACCGTCAGCGGGCCGGGACCGCTGCCGGGGGCAGCGGAGCCATTCAGCGTTGCGGGTCCGCCCGAGATCCGGCCCGGGATTGACCGTGGGCGGCACGGCGTTGACCGGCGGTTTGCCGTTGGCGCCGGAATTATAGATCGCGAGGACTTCGGCCGGGGTCAGCGGCCGGTTATAGAAGGTGATTTCATCGAGCGAGCCTTGGAAGATACCCCCGAAGTGCGGATCATAACCGAAATATAAATCCGTGTTTGTCTTGGGCGTGAAGATACTGAGGTTCTGCTGCGCGACAATGATGCCATTGGTGTAGAAACGGGCCAGGCCGGTCGTCTTGTCGTAAGTCAGGGTAAAATGCTGCCAGGTGCCAGGCTTGAGTTGCTGATTGCCGCTATCGATGATGTGGCTCTGGCCAGTGATATCTACTAGAGTTGCCTGGATATCGGAGTTGGCGCCTTGATTCAAATGCACGCCGTAGTTGGTGCCATCCGACCACTCAATGATTGGCCCACCGGCAATGCCGGCGGCGTTCACCCACAGTTCAATGGTCAAGCCCTGCGGCGAAGTACAAATGTCGAGATCAGGATGCGCCGGCACCCATCCGTAGGCACTGATCCCATCGAAAACCAGGCCCTGGCCCACTTCGCCCGGGCCGTAAGCTAGGTTGTTGACAAACTGCACGTCGTGATTGCCGTGCACCACTTCATGCGGGAGCCCGTTCAATGGCCACCAGTCGGCCAGTCCCGCGAGCGGCGGATTGGGATAGGCAACCCCCACCCGCACGGTGATAATCCCGGGCACTGCCTGGCTCAGCCCATCGTTGGCATCCAGCTCCAGCTCATAGAGGCCGGGAGCGCTGAAGGTCGCCGTGGTGGCCGCCTGGTTTGGATTGGCAAAAGTCGTCATGCCCGGGCCGGAGCGCTGGCTCCAGGTAACCGTCAGCAGGCCGGGACCGCTGCCGGGGGCAGCGGAGCCATTCAGCGTTGCGGTTCCGCCCGAGGCCACACTCAGATCCGGCCCGGGGTTGACGGTGGGCGGCACGGTATTGATTGGAGGCTTGCCGTTGCTGCCGGCATTGTAGATCGCGAGCACCTCGGCCGGGGTCAGCGGACGGGTATAAAAGGTGATCTCATCGAGCGAGCCCTGGAATATAGCCCCAAAGCGCGGATCATAGCCCATGTATAAATCCGTGCTCGTCTGCGGCGTGAAGATGCCGAGGTTCTGCTGCGCCACGATGAGGCCATCAATATAAAGACGGGCCAGGCCGGTGGTTTTGTCATAGGTCAGGCTGACATGCTGCCAGGTGCCAGGCTTGAGTTGCTGATTGCCGCCAACGATGGAGTGGCTCTGGCCAGTGGTATCCATCAGGGATGCCTGGATATCGGCATTGGGACCTTGATTTAAACTCAGGCCGTCGTTGGTGCCGTTCGACCACTCCACCAATGGCGCAGAGTTATTAATCGCGGCGTTTACCCATAGCTCAATGCTGAAGCCCTGCGCCGACGTGCCAATGTCGAGATCGGGGTGCGCTGACACCCGTCCGTACGCGCTGATTCCGTCAAAGACCAAGCCTTGATTCACTTCGCCCGGGCCATAAGCCAAGGTATTGGCAAACTGCACGTCGTGATTGCCGTTCACCACTTCATGGGGCGTGCCGTTCAATGGCCACCAGTCGGCCAATCCGGCGGGCAGAGCGTTGGCATAGGACATACCCACCCGCACTGTGACCGTCCCGGCCGCCTGGCTCAGTCCATCACTGGCCTCCAACTCCAGCACATAGATGCCGGGAGCGCTGAAAGTCGCAGTGGTGGTTGCTTGATTTGGATTGGCGAAGGTCGTTGTGCCCGGGCCGGAGGTCTGGCTCCAGCTGAACGTAAGCGGCCCGGGCCCGCTGCCAGCGGTAGCGGAGCCGTTCAGCGTCGCCGTGCCTGCAACCGAGGCCACACTCAAATCCGGCCCGGCATTGACCGTGGGCGGCACAGTATTGATCGGGGGCTTGCCGATGCTGCCGGCATGGTAGATCGCAAGCACCTCGCCTTGGTTCAACGGCCGGGTGTAAAAGGTAATCTCATCGAGCGAACCCTGGAAATACCTCAAAAAATGTGGATCAAGGCCAATATATAAATTTGTTTCGGTCTGAGGAGTAAATTTGCCGAGGTTCTGCTGCGCCACGACAAGGCCATTCACGTAGAGCGTGGCGATGCCGATGGTCTTGTCGTAGGTCAGCGCAAAATGCTGCCAGGTGCCCGCCTGAATTTGGTTGGGGGCACTTATGATGTGGTCCTGGCCAGCAGTATCGACCAAGTGCCCATAAAGATAGTGCCCGGTAAAATCCTGGCTCAAACTCAGGCCGTCGGTGCTGCCGTCCGACCACTGGACAAAGGGGGCGTTGGTGTAGCCCGCAGCATTCACCCACAGTTCGATGCTGAAGCCTTGCTTCGACGCGCCGATATCCAGGTCAGGGTGCGCCGGCACCAGCCCGAAGGTCTGGACTCCGTCGAAGACCAAACCTTGATTCACTTCGCCCGGGCCATAAGTGAGGCCGTTCGCAAACTGAATGTCGTGATTGCCGTTCACCACTTCGTGGGGCGTGCCGTTCAATGGCCACCAGTCGGTCAGTCCGGCAGGCAAAGGGTTGGCATAGGACATACCCACCCGCACGGTGACAATCCCGGGCGCCGCCTGGTTGAGTCCGTCATCGGCGTCCAGTTCCAACGTATAGATGCCCGGAGCGCTGAAGGTCGCCGTGGTGTCCGCCTGGCTGGCATCGACAAAGCTCACCGTGCCTGTGCTTGGGCCTAAGAGCTCACTCCACTTGACCGCAAACGGGCCGGGCAGAGAACCCGCCCTCACGGAGCCGTGCAACGCCGCCATTCCGCTCGCCGTGCCGATATTTATATCCGGCCCGGGATTGACGATGGGCGGCACATTGGCATCGAGCGGAGCTTTGCCGATGTTGCCGGCGCGGTAGAGGGCGAGCACCTCCGGCGGGGTCAGTGGCCGGGAGTAGAAAGTGATTTCATCGAGCGAACCGTGAAAATGCCAGGTATTAAGCGGATTGTAACCTATATATAAATCATTGCTCGTTTGTGGCGTGAAGATACCCAGGTTCTGCCGCGCCACAATAATACCGTTGGTGTAAAGCGTGGCCCACCCGTTGGTCTTGTCGTAGGTCAGGGCAAAATGCTGCCAGGTACCCGGCTGGATTTGATTGTTGTTGCTGGAAAGAATTTGGTGATTCTGGCCATTGGTGTCGGGCATGATCGCCAGCAGACCGCCATTGGATGGATACAAACCAACGCCGTTGTTGCCGCCGTTTGACCATGTCAACCAGGGCCCGATGTTATCACCCGCGCAGTTCGCCCACAGCTCGATGGTGAGGCCTTGGGCCGAAGCGCCGATGTCCAGATCGGGGTGCGCGGGCACGAACCCGTGGGTCTGGGCTCCGTCGCAGACCAGGCCCTGGCTGACTTCGCCCGGACCGTAGTCTACGGACGCAAGATTTTGGATGTCGTGATGGCCGCGCACCATTTCATGCGGCGTGCTGTTCAACGGCCACCAGTCAGCCGGATCACGCGGCAGGCTTGCCGGATACAGCAGCCCCGCCCGCACTTCGGTCGTGTCAGAAGCCGTATCGACCGAATCGCTCGCGGTAAGTTGCAATGTATAAATGCCGGGGGCGCTGAAATTGGCCGTGGTTTGCAGCTGGCTTGGATTGCCAAAGTTAACCGTTCCCGGGCCGGCCACGACCGACCAAGTGGAGGTTATTTGAGCCGACGGGTTCGCATCGGTCACCTTCCCGCTCAAGGTCACTCCCACCGCGGGGTTGCGGCAGGAAGTAAACGGACCGGCATAAACGGTGGGGATGTGATTGACGTCGATCGTGACGTTGAGATCGCGCGATCCCGACAAGGCGCCGTCGCTGGCGCTCAGCCGCAGGACATAGTTGCCGGGAACCAGGAAGGTGGCATTCGTTCGCGCCGTGGCCGGTGAACTAAAGGTCACGGCATCGGGCCCGCTCACTTCCGTCCACTGCATCACTGCCGTAGAAGGAGGCGGCAGGCCGTTTTCCAAAACCACACCAGGCAGTGCCAGCGTGACCGGAGTCACGGCGGGAGGCTGATTAGTGATGCCATCCGGAGCGAACGTGGCCGACTCGAAAGGGTCCAAGGAAGTAAAAAGCGTCGTTGTTTCAAATGCAGCCGTAGCCGGATTCCAAATCACCCGATTCAAGGTCGATGGAACGTTTTCTGAATACTCCCCGGCCACGAGCAGATCGCCCACCGTATCATTGAACGAGGTGCTTGGGACGCATTCGATCTTTGGGTAGGGGCCGGCTGCATCGATCCAATAGAAATTCTGCCCCGGCGGGATTATATTGAATGATTCGATAAGGTATATGCCTAATTTTGAAAGATCATAGGGAGTCACGTTTCCCTGGGTATCGATTGTATAGACTGATGATTGGTCTTCGCTACCGGCGAGAATCTTGCCCGCCCAGGGCCCCCACCTGGCTGGGTCGTTCGGTATCGTGGTCAACGCTTCCCAAAGCCCTGCCGCTGGCAGTTGGCCAACTTTGGTGGCGACGCCCGCCGAGTTTATGCGGAAAACTCCACCAAACGCGGATGTGGCGATCAAATCACCGCCCCAAACCCCTGTGCGGTCGATATAGAGGGCTCCGCCAAAGACGGTTGACGGATTACCGTTGTCATCCGTCAAGGTCACCCATGGATTTTGAACGGTTGAGCCGTCGGGAGAAATCCTGATGATGACACCGCCAACTCCGGAACCACAAAAGACCTCGCCGGGCAGGAAGCCGCCGAGGCTGTGCCCGCCCCCATCGTCCTTGGCCGTGGCCACGCATACCTCCTGGGTGATTCCGCTGAGGCTGGAGAATTGGGGATGGGTGCCCGACGGATTGACCGTCTCCAAATTATACGGGGTTCCTGCATTTGAATTTACAGAAATAATAAGCTGGTGTAAATATTCACTGTAATCGATTCCGGTTGGAGTATTAATCGGCGTTGTATTAACTGGCTGAAGCACGAACGGTGTGGGCGCATAACCGCTGTCCGATTCACGCAGGGTCCCATGCTGGTCGGGGCCGACTTCCACGCTAAGGCCATTGGGATTGACGACGGTGATCGAAACCATCGCGGTGTTCGAGCTAACCGCGCCGTCGTTGGCCGAAAACGTAAAGCTGTCCGGACCGAAGTAGCCCGCCGTCGGAGTGTAAGTCAGATTCGGCGCCGAGCCGCCAAGTGTGCCGTGCGCTGGCTGGGTGGCCACCGCAAAGGTGAGCGGATCGTTGTTCGTCTGCGTGGCGACGAGGGTGATCGCCGCGGCGGTGTTTTCCGCTGTGCTCACCGATTGATCCGCCGCGACCGGCGGATAATTCACTTCGGTCACTGTGATCGAGACGGTCGCGGGTTGGGAACTGACCGAGCCGTCAGTCGCCGTGAAGGTGAAACGGTCCGGCCCAAAGTAATTCGCGGCCGGAGTATAAGTCACATTCGGCGGGGTGCCGCTCACCATGCCATGGCCCGGCGGCGTAGCCATCGCGTAGGTTAGTGAATCGCCATTTGCCTGGGTGGCGGCGAGAGTGACCGGCAAAGCCGTGTTCTCCACCGTCGTCACCGCTTGGTTCGTAGCGACCGGAGCAAAATTCACTTCCGTCACCGCGATCGAGACCGTCGCGGGATTGGAGCTGACCGAGCCGTCTTCCGCCACAAACGTGAAGCTGTCCGGACCAAAATAGTTCGTCGCCGGGGTGTAGGTCACATTCGGTGGGATGCCGCTCAAGGTGCCGTGGCTCGGCTTGCCCATCGTGTAGGCCAGCACATTATGGTTCGCCTGGGTCGCCACCAAAGTGATGGCCAGCGCCGCATTCTCCGCCGTCGTCACCGATTGGCCCTGTGCCACCGGCGCAGAGTTCACTCCCGCTACGGTGATCGAGACCGTCGCGGTATTAGAAGTGACCGAATCGTCGTTCGCCACAAACGTGAAGCTGTCCGGCCCCATATAGTTGGTCGCCGGGGTGTAGGTCACATTCGGTGCGGTGCCGGTCAGGGTGCCGTGCGTCGGCTGAGTCATAACCGCATAGGTAAGCGGATCGCCGTTCGCCTGGGTCGCCACAAGCGTGATGTGCCGAACGGTACTCTCCGTTGTTGTTACCGACTGGCTCTGCGCGACTGGCGGAGGGATTACTTTTGTGATCGTGATCGACACCGTTGCGGCGTTGGAGACCACCCCGCCGTCCTTTGCCGTGAACGTGAAGCTATCCGGCCCAAAATAGTTGGCTGCGGGCGTGTAGGTCAGATTCGGTGCTGTGCCAGTCAATGTGCCATGGCTCGGCGCACCCGCCGTGTAGGTGAGCAGATCGTTATTGGTCTGCGTGGCGACGAGCGTGATATTTATCGCCGTGTTCTCGGCCGTCGTCACCGACTGGCTGGACACCACCGGCGGATAATTTACTTTGGTGACCGTGATTGAAACCGTGGCCGGGGCCGTCGAACTCACGGAACCATCGATGGCGTTGAACGTGAAATTGTCCGGACCGTAATAGTTGGCAGTCGGCGTGTAGATTGGGTTGGACGCCGTACCGCTTAATGTCCCGTGCGCAGGCGAACTGGCTACGGCAAAAGTGAGCGCATCGTTGTTCGTTTGCGTCCCAGTAAGCGTGATTGTCAAAGCTGCATTCTCCGCCGTCGTCACTGACTGGGACACGGGAACCGGCGGATAATTTACTTTGGTGACCGTGATCGACACCGTGGCCGGGGTCGTCGAGCTTACGGTGCCATCGATGGCGTTGAACGTGAAACTGTCTGGACCGTAATAGTTGGCCGCCGGCGTGTACGTCGCACTCGGCCCTGTGCCATTCAACGTCAAAGTCCCGTGCGCAGGCTGGGTCGCAACCGCGTACGTGAGCGGATCGTTGTTGGCCTGCGTGGCGACGAGCGTGATTGCCACCGGCGCGTTCTCCGCCGTCGTCACCGATTGGTTCTGCGCCACCGGCGGATAGTTTACTTTGGTCACCGTGATCGACACCGTGGCCGGGCTCGTCGAACTCACAGTGCCATCAATGGCGTTGAACGTGAAACTGTCCGGCCCAAAATAGTTGGACGCGGGCGTGTAGATTGGGTTGGACGCCGTGCCGCTTAAAGTCCCGTGCGTAGGCGGACTGGCTACGGCAAAAGTGAGCGCGTCGTTGTTTGTCTGCGTCCCGGTGAGTGCGATCGTCAAAGCTGTGTTCTCCGTTGTCGTCACCGACTGGGACACGGGAACCGGTGGATAATTTACTTTTGTGACCGTGATCGACACCGTCGCGGTGTTGGAGCCGACCGAGCCATCGTTGGCCACGAACGTGAAACTATCCGGACCAAAATAATTGGCCGCCGGCGTGTACGTCGCACTCGGGCCCGCGCCGTTCAATGTCAACGTCCCATGCGTAGGCTGGGTCGCAACCGCGTACGTGAGCGGATCGTTGTTGGCCTGCGTCGCAACCAGAGTGATCGTCACCGGAGCATTTTCAGTCGTCGTCACCGACTGGTTTTGCGCCACCGGCGGAATCGTTACTTTCGTCACGGTAATCGAGACCGTCGCGGTGTTGGAGATCACGGTGCCGTCGCTCGCCGTGAAGGTGAAGCTATCCGGCCCGAAATAATTGGCCGCCGGAGTGTAGGTCGCGCCCGCCCCCGCGCCGTTCAACGTCACCGTCCCATGCGCAGGCTGGGTCGCAACCGCGTATGTAAGCGGATCGTTGTTCGCCTGGGTGGCGACGAGCGTGATTGTCACCGGCGCGTTCTCCGCCGTCGTCACCGATTGGTTCTGCGCCACCGGCGGATAATTTACTTTGGTCACCGTGATCGACACCGTGGCCGGGCTCGTCGAACTTACGGTGCCATCGATGGCATTGAACGTGAAACTGTCCGGACCGTAATAGTTGGCCGACGGCGTATAGATTGGGTTAGACGCCGTACCGCTTAAAGTCCCGTGCGCAGGCGGAGTGGCCACCGCAAAGGTGAGCGCGTCGTTGTTCGTCTGCGTCCCAGTGAGTGTGATCGTCAAAGCTGTGTTCTCCGCCGTCGTCACTGACTGGGACACGGGAACCGGCGGATAATTTACTTTGGTGACCGTGATCGACACCGTCGCGGTGTTGGAGATCACGGTGCCATCGCTCGCCGTGAACGTAAAACTGTCCGTGCCAAAATAATTGGCCGCGGGCGTGTAGATCGCACTCGGGCCCGTGCCATTCAACGTCCCATGCGCGGGTTGCGTCACAATCGCGTACGTGAGCGGATCGTTGTTAGCCTGCATGGCCACGAGCGTAATCGTCACCGGAGTATTCTCGGCCGTCGTCACCGACTGGTTCTGCGCCACCGGCGGATAATTTACTTTGGTGACCGTGATCGACACCGTCGCGGTGTTGGAGATCACTGTGCCGTCGCTCGCCGTGAACGTAAAACTGTCCGGCCCGAAATAATTGGCTGCCGGCGTGTACGTCGCACTCGGCCCCGTGCCATTCAACGTCAACGTCCCATGCGCGGGTTGGGTCGCAACCGCATACGCAAGCGGATCGTTGTTAGCCTGCGTGGCGACGAGCGTGATCGCCACCGGCGCGTTTTCGTTCGTCGTCACCGACTGGTTTTGCGCCACCGGTGGAACGATCACTTTCATCACCGTGATCGTGACCGTCGCGATGTTGGAGCTGACCGCGCCGTCCTTTGCCGTGAACGTGAAGCTATCCGGCCCAAAATAGTTGGCCGCCGGCGTGTACGTCGCACTCGGGCCCGTGCCATTCAACGTCAACGTCCCATGCGCAGGTTGGGTCGCAACTGCATACGTAAGCGGATCGTTGTTCGTCTGCGTGGCGACGAGCGTGATCGTTACCGGCGCGTTTTCGGTCGTCGTCACCGACTGGCTAGCCGCAACCGGCGGATAATTTACTTTGGTGACGTTGATCGAAACCGCGGCCGTATTGGAGACCACGGTGCCGTCCTTTGCTACAAAGGTGAAGCTGTCCGCGCCAAAATAGTTGGCCGCGGGCGTGTACGTCGCACCCGACCCCGTCCCATTCAACGTCAACGTCCCGTGCGCGGGCTGGGTAGCAACCGCGTATGTAAGCGGATCGTTGTTCGCCTGGGTTGCGACGAGCGTAATCGCCACTGGCGCGTTCTCCGCCGTTGTCACCGACTGGTTCTGCGCCACCGGCGGCGAATTATCTACGTTCGTGACCGTAATCGAGACGGTGGCGATATTGGAACGCACCCCGCCGCAGTTAGATTTATCGTCGTCGTCCCTCTCCTTATCGTCACTTTTCACCGTGCCGTCGTTGGCATAAAACGTGAAGCTATCCGGGCCGGAGTAGTTGGCCGCCGGGGTATAAGTCAGTTTCGGCGCCGTGCCGCTCAACTTGCCATGCGTTGGTTGACTGGCAACAGTGTAGGTCAGCGGATCATTATTTGCCTGGGTGGCGACAAGCGTGATGGCAACCGCGGTGTTCTCGGTGGTCGTCACCGACTGGTTATGAGCCACTGGCGGCTGGTTTTCGTTGGCTTGCGCCGACGCTACCCAAAGCAAAAGAAATGAGGCCCCGGCAAAAAACTTTGCCAAAGAAAAAACCCTCCAAGGACGGTCGGGGATAATCCGGGCCGGAGCAGTCATGTTAGTTGAGCTGGAAAAGCGCCTATTTGGAATTAGGCGCGGGGCGAAAACCTGAAAGAAGCACCCCGGGTAATACAACCGAAAAATGGTGATTTCATGGTTAAAATTACGTAACAGAAAATCTGCTATTGGGAAAATAAGCCGGCGAAAATTTAGATGACATGGGCGGACAAAGAGGCGCGAAGCGCCAAGCTGTCCGCGTATGACATCTAAAAAAATTTCAGAAACAGGAAATGAATATTGGATCAACACCGGTCATTCGAAATTCGTCATTCCTCCGCTTGGTTTCATGGCTTCTGCACCAACCACCATAAGACATATAGGGAATTCTCCTCTCTTAACTTTTCGCAATTTTGTTGCAATTAACTTTAGGCTTTTTAAGCCACGGGGGTTTTTCGCTGCTACTCTTCCAGCAGACCTCCCGGAATTTTTCCGGCCGTGAGGTGATAACAATCCAGCTCTCAAAAAATATGAATGTCACCGTCCCCTCCCCGCGCCGGGCCCAAACCTCGGCTTTTCGCTCGCCGGCCAATGCCGGTTTTTCTCTTGTCGAACTCCTCGGTGTGATCGTTCTGATCGGGATTATTTCGCTCGGCGCCTACATCTACGTCGGCAACGCCAGCCAGGAAGCCATCATCAACACAAAGGCGCGCAACGCGCAAATGGTTAACCAGCTTCTTTCGATCGCGGCCGCCACGGGGGTCACCATTGGCGCCGGTTCCTCGAATCAAATCGATACCTCGACTCCCCTCTCAGTCATCAAAGCGCTCAACGCCGGGGTTACGGGCGCAAATGTCAATATTCCGATCAAGCTGAACCCACCGATGAACGAAGCGGACGCTGGCAGCTACACAATAACTCCGTCAGTCACTACGCCGACGACCTATACCTTCGCCTCTGACGGCCTCGGGACTACCCAGCCCTAATTTCAGTGCACCGCGATTCCAATGAGAACGCGCCGTAACCGTGAAGCAACCGGATTCACCTTGGTGGAGACGCTCGGCGTCTGCATCCTGATTGGACTGCTTGCAGCCCTCGCCGGCATGGCCGTCTTTGGCCTGTACAGTGCCGGACAGGACAAACAGGCGATCGCCGCAGCGCAGGCCATCGACCAAGCCCAGCAGATATACTTGTTGCGCGTTTCCGGCGCAGCCACGGCCTGGAGCGGCGCTGTCAGCAACACCGGAGCCAACATCAACGACGCCAAATTTGCACTCATTAGCCCCTATCTGCCGGGAACACCGGCTTCCCTGGAGACGTTTGAGCCGAGCGGATATACTTTCACCCTCGGAGGCACACTGGCAGATCCGGTCACAATCACCGCGGGCTCGCGCACGGTAAACTGATTTCTTTCTGCCCGCCATGCGACCACCGCAGCGCCAAGGCTTCACCCTCATCGAGTGCGTTCTCAGCCTGCTAATGATTGGCATTCTGTCCGCCGGCTTTTGCTCCCTTTTATTCGCGGCGTTCGCCACCTCGCAGTTGCCCAGCGTGACCCTGAATGGCGTGACCTACACAAAAGCTCCTGACATCGGCCAGATGAACGCTGCGATCAACACGCAGGTGTTGTTTCAACAGCTCCAGCAAAATGCGGACGCAATTCTCGTTTTTGGAGGCAAAGGCTCGCATCCCACTTTGGATCCGACCGGGCCTTCATCCGTGATTGACTGGGCCTCCTGGCCCACGTCGCTTGGCAACGGACCGACCATAGATCCGGCCCAGCAGTTTTCGAGCTGGGACCAGCGTTCAGCCGCCGCCAGCGTACTGTCGTCGCTCCTCGCAAGCGCGGGATCACCGGCGGATTTTTCAGTCGTCTTCGCGCAAGGACTAAACCGCGTCATCGGAATCGCGAAGCAACGGCGCCTGACAGCAACGCTCAACAACAGCCAGGTCAACTGCTACGATGTCGTGATAGAAAGCTTCACCTACGATCCGACCGGAGCCGTCACCTCAACGCAGACAGAAGGGTATCACGTTTACTACCCCACCGGCGAAGACATGTGGCGAATTTTGCCCGGTGCTTCGCACGTCTGGTTTAGATACGACCCGATTTGGGATCGAGACGAGGAGGCGGGCACGTTTCTTGTATTTGCTGACCCATATGTGGTGGCTGGGGAAAATCCCGGCTCGGAAGTGCGGCCGGTCAGCGAATTTTCTTTCTACGTCCCTGTCGTAAATTAGTGCCATGACCCGGACGAGTTCATTTCCCAGCAATCGCGAACGCGGCATGATCGGCTTCGCCGTCCTGCTCTTGGCCGGGGTCGTGATCATGATTTTCACCATGTCGTTTTTCGTGAGCTGGGCGACTTTTCAAAGCAGCCTCGCCTTCGACTCTTATCATTCGCAGCAGACGGAAATGGCCGGGCTGCAACAAGTGGTCCAGGAATCGATCCTCGCCCTGCGTTCGACCGAGCCAACGTATAACCCAAATAACCTCAACTACGATATCGCCCCGGAAATCAGCAAACGGCTGGGCGGCCTCACCTTTACTCCAGGCGTATCGATCTCGCTCACCAAAGCCACCACGCCGCCTGCGCATATCTTTTATCCATTCGGCTCCGCCGCAACGGCCTCTGCCCTGCCAATGTTTTCGTCCTCAACGGTACAGCCCGGCATCGCCGGAACCGGCAACCGAGCTCTAACGTTTCTGACGCGCGGTCCGGCAGCCGATCTCGGCACAGATCCCGCTGGCACGGCCCCCTACACCTACTCCACCTATACCTTCTCGCGCTCGGTAACGATTAACAACAATCCGACCGCGGAAAGCCGCGTCATTACTGTGACCGCTCGTTTATTCAGCGTGCCGGTGACCAATATCGACTGCATTGCCTATGGGCTGCCAAGCACCGGCTCAGTGGCGCCATCAAGCCCGATGATGCCAAATGGATTTTTTGCCAATGGGATCTCACGGCTGGTCACAACCCTCAACGATCCAACCAAAGATCCAACGTTTTATCCCGACCTGTATGATCCCAACAATCCAAATTCCCTCGGTTATCAATACGAGAACAGCGTCCTGTTTTCATGGGATGCTTATGAGTTTATTTGGGGCAATACTTACCAAGATGCACTGCTCTCTGCGGCAGGCCCAACCGGGACGTTCGATTTTGACGCACCAGCAAATCCGCCCATCGCCGGAGTAACCAGCTCTGGAAACTCGGTAACGATCGACCTTTCAAGCGTCACCGCAACCACGCTGGCAGTCGTGGATGCCTCTGGCACCGGCCGCAGCATCCAGATTCACGGCAGTCCAACAGGAAACAGCCTGAACGCCTCACCTTTGCTGCTATACTTTAAGAACACTGGCTCGGGGCCAACCAATGTGGATATCTCCGGCGACAATAACCGACCAACCATTCTTTTCTCACGCCAATGCGCACTCATCTTTTCCGGCAACCCTCAGTTTCAGGGGGCGATCATCCTCGACCGCAACAGCACAGCCGCCGGCAGCGCCACATTGTTCGGCCATTTATCCTTTTACTGCGGCGCCAATCCATTTCCGGCGTGGAGCCTGACGCTGGCCGATTCGCCAAGTGTCAAGACCGCGTTGGCCGCCTTGGCCCCGCGCGTGTTGCTTGTCTCCACGTCCGCCACCCGATGAGTCGCGCTTAAATTTATAGTGTATTACCATGACCTGGATCGAGTATATCAACGAGATGGCGGCCCGGCCGGGTTTGAGCGATATTTTCATTCGAGACAACGGCGAGGTTACGGCCATGGTCAATCGCCGTCGCGTGGTACTCCCATTGCTCGATAAAGGGTGCGCTTTTGACCAAATCCTGGCGCTGATTTTCCCGCGCGGGACCCCTGCACTCGACCTCGATAGCTTCGAACCGGCGGTCAGTATTGGAACTCATCGCTTCCGTGTTTCCTATGGGCCTTTCCACGGCGGTCGTGAACTGTCTCTTCGCTTTCTGCAGCCGTCCATTCGAACGCCCGAGGAGTCGCTCCTGCCAACCGCTCTTGTACAGACTTTCCTAAAGCAGTCCACCGGCTTGGTCATCGTCGCCGGCGAAGTGGGCTCCGGCAAAACCAACACGGTCGCGAGCCTCTGCCTGCACATGGGACGCAATACACAAAAGCGTTTTCTCACCATTGAAGACCCGGTGGAACTGGAGTATCCTAAATTGGAAGACGCCCAGAGCGAGTTCGTCGCCCATGAAGTCGGCACCTCCTGCCGGTCGTTTGGCGCCTGGCTGCGTGAAGCCCGCCGCAAAGGCGCAAACGTTCTCATTATCGGCGAGGTGAGGGACGCCGAAACAGCCGAGGCTGCCTTGCGCGCGGCCCAAACCGGATTGCTGGTCGTCGTCACCATTCACGCAGTGGATGCCCCGGGAGCGATAGAATCTTTTGTGACCGAGCTGCCCAAGGAGCGCCAGGCGTGGGGGCTCATTTCACTGGCGCGCAATCTACGCATCGTCATCGCACAACGTCTCTACGAAAATTCGCAAACCAACCGGTTATGCCCGATCCACGAAATTTTGTTCAACCTCCGCCATCACACCGGCATCGCCGCGACCATCGCGGCCGGGAAATTCAAGGATCTCTACAACAACATGGACTCTTATCGCTCCGATGGGATGCAGACTTTTCGCGAGAGCCTCGACTTACGCATCCGCAATCGCGAGCTGCCCAACTCCCTGCTGCGCCTGCCCGAGTATTGCGAACAAAAATCTTATTCCATGTAGGCGCATCTCCTCGCTCAACCGCCAAACTTTCATCCATTTATGATTCGCGAAACAACCGCCCTGGCCTTTGCCCGTTCGTTTACGCCCGATCCCGTTGACCGGAAAGTGCGGCTATCCGAGCGCTTTTCCAAGCGCCCGCTAATCGCGGTGACGGTTCATGAAAACGCCCTGGAGGTAAGCTGCGTGGCCTTTGCCGATGGCAAGCCAACCTTCAGCGAGACCGAGCTGTTCAACTTTGGGGAGGTCGATTCGGAAGCGGCCTTTATCCGGACGTATGCGGCCAAACACGACACCACCGACGTCGCCATCAATCTTCAGTATGGATTTACCGCCATGGTTTCCAACCGGGTCAAACTGGCGGGCAGCCGGGCGGAAAACCTGGATCAAATGCAGTATAATCCAGAAAAAATCATCGGTGAACCTGAGCAGATTCGATTGAAACATGCGCTCGCGACCCACCCGACACATAACTTCGCCCTGCGTTTCGACTTTCAGCGGGGAGACCTCGACCGGATCGCAACCGTCATGGCGAAGGCTAACCTGACCGTGGTGCATTTCCACTGCGGAATGGTCGACCTAATCAACTTTATCATCGCCCGGCACTGGAAAGAAGTGTCTTCCGAAACCGCTTTCATCTTTGTGGACACTCGCGCTGTCTTCACCTGCCTCCTCGAACCACGGGCTCTGGGCCAACCCGGTTTTTCCATGGACACCGCCGCGCAGGATTTGCGGGAAGAAGTGGGCTCACGCCTGACGGAAATCCTTCGGCCTGGCCGGAGGGTGATTTTAATCAACGATTCTCCAGTGGATGTCGCGGCCATGATCGCCGAGCGGGAAACGAAAAACGAAATCGTTACTCCCCTGGAGGGCATTGCGTTCCCTGAGCTCTATGCCGTCTGCGCCGACATCTCTGACCACTACGCGTACGACTTGTACCCAAATGAACAGCGGGCCAAACCTTTTGCTCCGCGTAGCTACATCATCGTGCCGATATTATTTTGGGCTTTGATTGCAACCTCGGGGGTTTGCGGCGTGGTAAACTCCTACCGTCGCCTCCGCGCAGAATCCCATTTAAACGAGCTCACCCAGCAGAAGAACGCCATCGCGCTTGATATGATATCGCTGGCGCAGCAGACCACCGGTATCAAGGCAAAGGAGAGCTTGGCCCATGACCTGCGCGACTGGCTCGCGCTGGCTCCGCCCACCCAAGGATTCTGGATCAAAATCAACGAAGCCCTGCGCGGCACTCTACAAGTGCAAAACATGTCCATCGACCGCATTCCCGGCCAGCCACAGATGCGCCTCGTGATCACGGTCAATGCATCGGAAAGGGAAGCGAACGAGGCCTTCAATCAGGTTTCTGCCGTTCTCGGCAAAGAAGGATACAAAACGATTGATTTCAAAACGTATACCGTCCCCAACGGATATCAATATGACCACCTGCTAAATGTCCCCGTAGACTGAGAATTTTCTGAATCCGCCATGCGATCATTTTTTATTCCCTGCCTGACACTTATCAGCCTCGCCCTGCTGGGTGTATTCATCGCCCTGTCCACTTTCCAAAAAGTGGCAAGGCTGCAACTCGATGTATCTACAATGAAACAGCAGGTCGATGATGACAAAACCCAAAGAGCGATCATTGTGTCCACCCTGAGCCGCCTAGACACCGAGTCCCGGCCCGCCGATGAATTCATCAAGGAATGGCAGCGTTCTTTCCTGAGCGAAGACGACACGCAGCGTATCCTGCCGGCCTTGGACAGCCTCGCGGTCGCAAACGTCGTTTCCAGTTCGGACAAACAGAACAAGGCGGATCCCGGTTATACCTTCCGCAACAAAATCATTCCCGTCGAAAGCGTGAAAATCTCGGTCAGTGGAGATTATTATCGGTTGCTGAACTGGCTCGGGGCTGTCGAGCAAGAGTTCCCACTGGCGCGAGTGGAAGCCGTCAGCTTCACGAATCAAAACGGATTAAAGATGACCTCAACCTTTTCGTTTCCCACCTGCTTCAATTTACCAGCCTCTGCCACGCCATGAAGCCATTTTTTTCCCTTTTTTTTGCTGTTTTCCTATCAGTGCACTGTATCGCATCGACCGAGGACACGCCAAACTCGTACGCCGGTTACAATCTGGCCGCGCGAGCCGCGGTGACGCTCGATGAAAATTTCTATAATCCTTTCAAATTGACCTCTGTTCAGGCCGCCCTGCCGCTTTCCACCCAGTCAACGCTGAATAACGAACAAATCGCCCAACTGCTGGGAGAGCGGAAAATCCAGGGCTTGATTTTCGGTCCGGACGGAACGACCGGAAAAAGGGCCATCATCGGCGACGAGGTCTTCGCGGTCGGTGATGAGCTCGCCTTCTACAATGATGATTATGTCCTCACCCGCCTGTCCTCCGCCGGGATTATACGCTTGGTGAAAATCACCCGGGAATCGCTTGAATTTGAAATCTCCGTGAGCGGACAACCATCCCGCAGGATGGATTACTCGCTCAGTGCCTTCTTCACCCCCTGACAACCTGTCATGCACCGCGCGCCTGATAGCTCCCTCGCAACGCCAATAGACAATTCTGTCCCGCCCGATATTCTTTTTTCCAAGCATCGCATCCTACCCTTGCCCAATGGCATTGAGCGCGTGCCCCAGGAGGCGGCTTATCGCTTCCAATGCTGGTGTGACTTTCTCGGCGTTTCCATCCGCTCACTGGTTGAGCCATGGATCCCCATCGGTAACATTGGTCCAGTCCTTCTACTCGCACACCACGATCCCTTTGCCGCCGAAATAGTACTGCCGAGATGGTTTTGCGGTCTTTTCAACATTTCCCGGGAAAACTATCTGGCGCTGCAGAGGGACCTCAAAGGCATGGAGGAGGACGCGATCGGCCTGCAATATGAGCATCCCACCAAAAGCTGGCCTGGCTCCGCTCCTGATTTCAATGAAGATTTTGAAGCCAGCCAGTTTATC
>Ga0210395_10000336_pt1 | contig 36812 bp, 42 predicted proteins | sample IncBWH4OmetaG_FD_150861 | JGI IMG/M metagenome (GOLD analysis project Ga0210395, IMG submission 150861) | Forest soil microbial communities from Barre Woods Harvard Forest LTER site, Petersham, Massachusetts, United States - Inc-BW-H-4-O ... | reverse complement strand
TGCGATTGCCCGTATTGGTCCACGTCGTAGGGATTCGCCGCCGGATGCTCCGGATCGGGAACATCCGGCAACGCGGCCAGCCCTCTGCGAAGTGGCAAACGCGACGGAATCAGCAAATCGCTTTCAGGAATCGAGATTGCCAGCGTGGGACCGTTTTCTGGCCAGTACAGCCGCCGCCCGACTTTGGCTGCTTTGTGTAGAGGCATGCGGCAATCGCGGTCCGGCTCAAAATAGATCGTCTCGATCCTGCCGAAAATGTTGTAGCCCTTGCGCGGGCCCGCGCGCATGCGTTCGCGGCTGATGCGCAGGCACAAATCGAGATCCTTGTCCGCGCCCGTGACGATGTTGGCCTTGCTAATTCCGTGTTCAGTTCCCGCGAGCATTTGGCTCTTCCCTTCCATCGAATTCTTCAGGACTCGAATATTTGTCAATGAACTGACTGAACCGGTCCCGCGTAGCACGATCCGTTTTCACCGCTCGCCGAATAACCCAGAGCGCGAAAAGAAAGCCTAAAGCCGCGCCAATCGCAAGCGTGAGAGTAATCGCCGAGATCAATGACAGAGAAATCAATTCACGATTCCTTCCGGTTCGATCGTGTATTCCCCGCCCACCAGAAACAGGCGTCCTTGCGGGCCGCGGCGGTCGTACATGAGCCGGGGACGGCGGCCCGTGACGTCTCCAAACTGGTGGTAGTAGTTGCTCTCGATCCCGTCTACGTGCGCCTTTTTCGCGCGGTACTCGATTTCCATGCACTCGCCCAGGTCGATCATTTCCTTGGAATTGTCCACGCCCAGGTGCGTCAGTTGCCCGCGCGTCACTTTCTGATCCCCGCCCACGAAATAAATCTGCGAGTGGCCGACGTTGCCCGCGACCTGCACATCCTTGCCGATGAAATCGAATTCGCCCCACTTCCATCCGCCGGTGCGCTTCACCTGCAATTTGCGCAGCACTCCGAGCTGGCCCAGATTCGCGGGGCGCGGCTCCGGTTCGATGTAGGTGTCCACGTGCTTGCCCGGCTCGCCGTGGAATTCTTGGTACAGTTGCGATGCGCCTTCAATGCCGTTACTAGGGTTTAGCTGATATAACTTTTTTCCCGTCTGAGATTCATAGGCGCGTCGCAAGTCCCACCATCTCGAATGAAGGCGCTGTGTCCCCTGATCGTGCTCACCCCATGTACTCACCGATGATGCGTAGGCACGTTCGGCTTCCTTCACTTGGCGAAGTGAAACCTTTCCAGGGTTACCGCCCATCACCACGAGCTCCGAGGGATTGGCGCCCATGAGCACCAGTTCCGACGGATTTTTCTTCGCTCGTGGCATGGTCAGTTTCACCGCAAAAGCGCCCCTTTAGCCTGAGCCTTCTTGCCGAAGGCTTACCGGGGCCTTTTGCTCACTAGGCGCTCGCCGCCTTTTCGTGGCTGCGCAATTTCACCTGTTCCGGCGGGAACGCCACGGTCAGTCCGTGTTTCAGGTGGCCTTGCTTGTAAAGCTGCACGTCCACCAGATTCTTGACCAGTTGGATGGAGCGCACTACGCCCTCGATTTCGCTGCCGCCTTCATTGACGAGCACTTCATCGCCGGGTTGAAACTCTTCGATCTTCATGGCTTTCTCCTTATGTACGGGTGCTGGATGATGGTGCGGTTTCGGATGTGAAGTCATCGGCGCTTCCCCGTGAAATTGTTCAGAAAAACCAAACCCGCGACCGCCGCGGCGATGTAGATGGCGTTCGATTCGAGCCAGACGATCGGATTGCCCGCCGCTGCGTTTGCGGCGGCCACTGCCGCGGGCGTCGACGGCGTGGAAACGAGCGAAATCTGATTCGTGGTCAGGTTGCCCGTGCCGATCACGCTTTGCACGATGGTCACCACGATGGATTGCGCATCGCTGAGTAGCGCGAAGCCTACGCCCGTGACGGCGACTGTAGCCGTGAATCCCGCCGTGCCCACGCCCAGCAGCGATGATCCCGTGGAGTTGAACGCCACGAGCTGCATGCCGCTGCCCGGCAGTTTGGAACTGAGCGCCGCTTGGACGTCGCCCACGCTGCCGTGAATCGGGCTCCATCCGCCGGTGTAGCTGAACTGGCTGCCGGTGGGAAGCTGGCCCTGCGGCTGCGATGGCGGCGCGGGCGTAATCGAGGCCGATGCGGGCGTCACGGGCGTGTTTGTGGCCGTAGTGGGAACGACTCCACCGCCGCCGGGAATCGTGACGCCGTACTGCGCGTAGAGCGCGGTGAGCGTGATGTTGCCATTGATCAGGTTCGTCAAATCCTGATCCGTCGCGCCCAGCGCGTTCAAAAGTTGAATGTCGTTAATGGAATAGCCCGCGTCAACGGCGGCGTTTTCCATCGATGCGGAGAAGTCCCCAAGATCATGCGCGGGCGCGGTGTAACCCAAGAGTGCGTGCGCGCCCGGCTGATATCCCAGGTCGCCCATGCCGGCGCGAATCTCAGCATATGCGGGATGATTCGGGAACAGCATCAGCGGCGCCCTCGTTTCTTCCCGAACATCCAGGACGCGGCGATTACGCCGCCGGCGGCCAGGACTCCGTTGGGCACGCCGGTCCACAGCGTTTCCTCCGTGAGCCAATTCATCAGGGAAGAAAAGAAATCCGTGCCAGGCGCCGCGGCCGCAGGTTGCGCTTGCGCAAATTGCGCGGGCGAGGGCGCGGGCGTGCCCTGAATCAAGTCCCCCTGTGCGGCCAGTGCGGATCCTTGCGGCGTGAGTACATTTCCGCCGGTTAGGAGCGAGCCGGATTGGTAAAGCGTTTGCGCGTCCTGCGTGAGATATCCCGCGTAGGTCACTCCCGTGACGGGATCGATGATGTTTGAAACGTCGATGGGCAGCGCGCCAGATGCGGGCGCGCCCGTCGATCCCCCCGTCGATCCCCCCGTCGATCCCGTGGATACTTGAATCGGCGCGCCGACTTCGATCGGCGGCACGGGCTTTTGCAGCGGTTCCGGCGGCGTAGCCGTGGGCGGCGCCGCTGTGACGGGAAACGTGCGAATCGGGCTTGGCTGCATGATTCGATAATCCGGCGGGGACATCCGCGCGAGCGGATCGACGGAAAGCGCGGCACCAAGGCGAACGTCGTTTATTGCTATCACCGTCGCCTCTTTTTTCCGGACATCATCGACGGAAGGATGAACACCGCCGCGAGTCCTACGCCCAGGATCGCCACGTTCGGGAAGCCGCCAGTGGAACCGGAAAACCATGACGTCAGCGAACTCATGGCGCCGGAAAACGGATTCGTGCTCACCGGAGCGGGCTTGTACAGATTTCCGCCGTTCAAGAGCGCCTGGCCTTGCGCCGTGAGTTTTCCAGCGGCGTTCACGAGCTGGCCGGCGGCCTGCAGCGCCTGCGCCGCCACGGTGAGGTTGTTCGTGTTGACGCTCGACGTCGCGCCGCTGGCATCGGTGATGGTCAGGTTCTGTCCCGTGGCCGTGGTATCCACCGCCGGCGCGCCCGCCGTGGCCGCGCTGATTTGTTCGGCGATGTTGTAAGGAACCGTCTGGCCCGTCTGAATGTTCGTGTAGGTGCCATCGCCGTTGCTGGTGAACTCCGTGCCCACGCTCGAGGGATAGCTGGAATAAACCGATGGGGAAAGCTGATTCGGCAGCGGCAGCGCCGTGGTGTCAACGATCGGCGGAAGCGTTTCGACGGGCGGCGTCAGGTCGATGATCGGCGCTGGCTGATCGATGGCGGTGGGATCGATCAGGCTGCCTGTAGGATCGGTGGACGATGTATCGAAAATCGGAGTGTCGCCCAGCATGCCGAGCAGCGCGTGCGCGCCGGGCTGATAGCCGCGGACTCCACAGCACCGCTCGCCCGTGGGCGAAACGGTGAGTCCGGGAAGCGGCGAGTCTAGCGCAGCGTATGCCATCTTTTATATCCGAGGCCCCTTACCGGGGCCTAGCGGCGCCCTCCGAAAACTTTGGCCACGACAAAAACTCCCGCGGCGATGGCGAAAATCGAATTAGGCATGCCGGGAATGAACGTCGACTGCCCCATCCACGTCAGTGCCTGATCCCAAAGGCTCGTCTGCGTGGGCACCGTGGCCGTGCTGATGGCGAACTGCCCGCCCGGGCCGAAGGAAATATTCGTCAGCGGCGAATCGCCGAGGCCACGCATGCCCGGCCGCAAGCCCGCATCCTCGCGCGTCGATAGCGCGGCGTACGCGCCGAGTCCCCGCAGGTTAGGGTGTAGCGCATTGATGTTTCGCGTATTGAGCCGCGCGTAGGCCATCAGGAAGAAACCCCGTGACTGGTGACTGGTGACTGGTGACTGGTGAAAATCATCCGGCCACCGCCCAGGCGCCGGCTACGGCGAGCGCGATCCATGCCCATGCGGGAATCGCGGACAATCCGGAAGCGCCCGCAGGCGCTGGCGCAAAGATGCCCGGAACGCCGGACCCGCCCTGCGATGTGCCGCTCTGTGCGGCGGATTCCGCAGCCACGGCTGCCGCTTGCGCGGCCTGCGCCTGGAATTGCGCGGTCCAGTAGAGGACCATGGCGTACACCACGAGGCTCAGCTCGCAATTGGAATTGCAGAACGGCGAATCGTTGATGGCTTTGCCGCCGCTTGGAATTCCGCCCGGGCCGGACGCGCTGCCCGACGCCCCGCCCGCCGCCATGAACTGCGAGTAAACCGTTTGCAACGAATTCGCCGCGTCGGCGGGCAGGATATTTCCGTCCTGCACGCCCTTGATGATCACGGCCATGGCGTTGTTTACCGCGGGGATCGCCGAGCAGCCGAAAGCCAGGTCGCGCTTCACGGCCTGCGCGTGATGCTGGAAAATCGCTTCGATCATGCCGATGATCGCGCCGACGCCGGCGATCACCCAGCCCACCACGGGCACCGCCGCCGCGGGAATCAAGCTGGTGGCGGCGAGGACGCCCGTTGTCGCGCCCGCCGCGCTCAGTCCAATGCCGCTGGCCGTCTGCAAAAGATTCAGCGGCTGCGCGGTTTGCCCGGTGCAGTCCGGGCCGAATCCGCCGGTCACGTCGATATTGGCGTTGGCCACGGCGGATTCCGCCGCGGCGAGCCAGGCTTGATTTTGCGTTTGCTTGGGATTCAGGTGTGAACCGGAATAGGCTTTGATCGCGGCATTGATCGCGTCGGTGGGAGAAAGTGGCAGAGACGAATCGCCGAGGAAGCCGAGGCCGCGCAGTCCGGGAGTCATCCCGTTTTCGTTTCGCGTTGAGAGTGCGGCGTAAGCCATGATCAGTCTTTGAACAAGAGCCATAGGCCACCGACGATCGCGCCCACCACCAGCAATTCGCCGATACCGCTGGAAAGAAACGGCTGCGCGGCCGGCGGCGTCATCTGCGCGCTTCCGCCGGGGCCGATCGCCGGGCCGAGCACTTGCTGCACCGTCTGCCCGCCCACGGATTTCAGCGCGCCGGATGCGTCCGTGAGGATCGCGGCCACATCGGAAGTGACGCTGCCGAGTCCGCGTACCGTTTGCGGGCGATACCCGGCCATTTGACCGGCTTCGTCGCTCGAGTAGTCGCCGTAGGAATCGTCGGAGAGACTCCACCAGGCGCGGCGATAGAAGAACGACGGCGCTACGCCGATCGTGGCGTTCGGGCGCGCGGCGTCCAGGGGGTACCACTGGCCATCAATGAAGGCTTCGCAATAGACGTGCGAGAAAACGTCGGGCATGTTCGGGTCGCTGGCCACGGTGACGAGGCGCACTTCAAATCCAATCGTGCCAAGTAACGCGGGCAAAACATTTCCGTTGATGTCGTCGCAGTCCCCGGCTTTCAGTTCCAGAAGGTCGCGCGTGGGGCGGACGGCTTCCTTGGTGATGGGATCGTTCACGAAGTAGAACGAGCGCGCGTAATTGTAAATCGCGCGCACCTGGCCCCACAGGTCGAAGGGCTGCACGCCGGCGTTGCGGATGATTTCGATGGCGGTGCGATTGACTAACGGGTCTTTCCATGCGGAGTCCACGAGGTTGCGCAGCATGGCGATGGTTTGCGCCGTGCCGTCATCGCCGGATTGCAGCGCCGCGGAATACAAAACTCCGGGCGCCTCGGTCGTAAAAATTCCCATGGGGTGCATCGTGCACCTCGTCATCGCTGCGCGAAAGAGTAATGTCATTGTGTTCAATCATTTACTCCAATGATTGCGGCAATCGCTTGTAAGGGTGACAATCGGGTTTCTCTGTGCTTTACTAGCCGATACCTGGCAGGAGAAATGAGGATTTTAGAGTGGGAACCATGACGCAACCCGCACCCGGAACACGGTTTCGCAAGACGATCGAATCCGAAGTTTTGCCGCCGCGTGGTGCTTCCGGTGAAGCACGAGCCGCCGAATTCTACGATCGAGACTTGGATGTAGTCGTAAACTCCCTCACAAAAGAGCAGTGGACCGAGCACATCATGCGCGTATATCGCGCCGGCGAAAAGTGGGACCGCGGGGCCGCGCCCGTCGACAACACGTTCACTGCCCCTTTTACAGAGGAAGATGTGCGCGCGCGCTTCGGTGGCGGAAAATACTTACTGTGGCTGTACGGCCCGCCGAAAAAGCAGACTCTCGTGGGCCGCTACACTCTGGAGCTCGAGGGCCAGCCCATCGTGAACAGCGTGCCGCGCAACGGAAACGGGGCGACAGGTTCCGAGTCTGTCGCCCTCGAAGCTATGCGCATGTACGGCAATCCGGAATTTGTGCGCATGCAGATGCAAATGATGATCACCGCTGCCACGGAAGCGATGGCTCTAATGAAGAGCCAAATCCCCACCCCTCAGAATCCGCTGGAGACTTTGCGCGCGGCGAAAGAAATCCTCGGCGGGGGAAATGGCGAGCATGATCTGCTCAATACGATTCGCGTGCTTAAAGAACTGGGTGTCATCGGCTCGCCTGAGAAAAAGGGTATCGATGAACTTTTGGGACTGATCACCACGCTGAAAACTTCCGGGCTGATCGCCAGCGGCGTGCCCAAGGCGGATTTGGCGTCGACGTTCGCGTCCAATCTGCCCATGCTGGTGGATCGTATGGTGCAGGGACTCAGCGAATTCCGAAAAACGTCCGAAGCGCAGGAGCGCACCGTGCGCCTGCAGCGCGGCGAGATGAAGCCGGGCGATCCGAACGTGATCGATGTGGCGCCTTCTCCTGCCCCCCAGGCCGCGGCGGTCGCCAACGGTGCCAATTCCACCGTCGCCGCGGCTCCTTCCTCGGAATCCACCGCCGTCACGCCGGAAGTGGCGCAGGCGATCATCTCGCAGTCCCACCTGCATCGTTTGGTGATGGGCATCAAGAATCCAAAATCCACCGGGCAGGATATGTACGACTACCTGCGCAACGCTTGGCCGGAAATCCTGGACGAGCTGGTAAAGTTTTCCAAGGAACAGCTACTGGCGTTCTTCAAGAGCCGCGAAGCGCAGATGCAATACTTCGGCGCCGCCCTCCTGACGGAAGTGGCCGACGATCCGCGCCTCCCGGCGATCATCGAGGATTTTCTGAAGATCGCCAAGGAAAACGCCGAACTGGAAAAAGCCGCCACGCCGAGCGCGGGCGTGGTGTGATTCGTAACTAGTGATTGGTGACTGGTGACCCGTGAAGCTCGCTTGGCTCGTTTGCGCTTTCAAGGCACACGACGCGGTGATCCGCGATGACATGATTATCGAAATCCCTTCGCGCGACGTGCCGATGCCCGGCATGATACTGCACTACGTCGGGCGAAGAATCCCCATCGGATACACGTATTGTCTGCGATGCAAGACGCCTGTTTACGTCGAAGGCGTTGTAGTTCGGCCCGTCTAGGTGTACTCTTTCCTCCGGTGCACGGGAAACCGTGCACCGGGTAGATTTCAAGGGGATAGGCAGTAGCAAGCCTCTTTGACCGCCCCGCGCCTTAGGTGGTTCGACCATCGCGCGGGGCGAATTATTTCGTGACTCGTGACTCGTGACTGGTGACTCGTGAAACCATTGACCGTTGCAGAACTGATTGAACGACTGAAATCCCTTCCGCAAGACAAACCTGTCGCAATTGAGACCATCGACCCCTATTTTGGATTCAGCATCACGGATGAAACCGTAATTGAATATGACGCCGAAGAGAGTGCCGTCATCATCCGCTACTAGGTCTTTTCCCACTTCCGCACAGCTTTTCCACAAACTCTTTGGACACAGCCGCCTATTTTTTCTTGACCGCGTACTAGGAATACCGTAGCTTCGTCTCCGCTTGTCGTGCGCGCCGCGCGCGAACGATCAAGTTCGTTAGAGCGAAAGGCCCCGGTAAGGGGCGCTTTCGCGGTAAGAAAGAAGCTGGGGCGCTCAACCTTGCCAGGCGGCGCCCCGGTTTCGTCCTGGCAACCATGGCCCAATCGGAATATCACGTTTTGAATTTAGGCGCCGGCGTCCAATCCACTACGCTTTATCTGATGTTCATGCAAGGCCGAATCCCCGTAAAGCTTGACGCCGCAATCACCGCCGACACGCAAGAAGAATCAAAGCTTACCTACGCACACCTTGAATGGCTGAAATCTCTCAATGGGCCGCCGATTATCGTGCGCACCAAAGGGAAGCTGGGCGATCATCTGGTTCGCGGGTGTAATTCCACTGGCCAACGGTTCGCATCGATTCCCGCTTTCACCACGGACGGCCAACGCGTTTCTAAAACGAAACGTCAGTGCACGAAGGAATACAAACTGGAAGTGATCGGCCAAGCGTTGCGACAAGAAGTGTTGGGACTCAAACCCAGACAACGTGTTCGTAAGGGCGTGATCGTTCATGTCTATATCGGTTTTTCGCTGAATGAATCCGGCCGCGCATGGCGCTTGGAGCATAAAGGAAAGAAACCGCCGAAATATATCCATAGACACTTTCCGCTGATCGACATGCATATCACGCGGAGCCAATGCTCCGAGTTTTTACGCCGGAATGTCCCCCACGAAGTTCCCCGCTCCGCTTGCGTATTTTGTCCCTTCCACGATGACAACGAATGGATCGAACTCAAGAAAAGTCCTAGCGATTGGGCGCGCGCCATAGAAATCGACCGCGCATTGAGGATGCCCGGAATCGTGGCAAATCGAAAGATGGACGAGACGATGTATCTGCATCGTTCATGCCAGCCTCTCGAATCGATTGAGTTTATCGCTTCCACTGATCCGCGGGCCGCACAGTCTGATCTAAACTTCGCAGGCGAATGCCTCGGAATGTGCGGCCACTGATGCCCCGAAACGCCGCCGCCGCGCAGACCGCTCCCGAACTTCCCCACAACATCGAGGCGGAACGCGCCATCCTCGGCGGAATTATGTTGCTGTCAGCCTCCGATCGCCCGCTCGATGCGGGCGCCGCGCTCGAATCCGTGGCCGATAAGCTCGTCCCCGAATATTTTTACCACGTGAATCATAAGAAAATTTATGACGCCATCCTGGCGCTGCACGAGGACGAATTGCCGATGGATTCGATCCACGTGATCGAATGGCTTTCTCAGGCCAAGACGCTGGAGCTCGCCGGCGGCCCCGCCTACATTGACGCGCTGATGGACGGCCGCCCCGCGATCGCCAACCTGGCGCACTACGCGGACATCGTGCAAACCAAAGCGCGCCTGCGGAAACTGATCCGCGAAACGGAATTCGTGCAGCGCAGGGCGATGGAAGGCGCGGTAAGCGCCGAGGATTTAGAAGAACAGTTCAAGGCCACCATGGAAGCCGGCGCGCTCCTGCCCACCAACGGGAACGGAAACGGCAACGGGCATCTGGGCAGTTCCCTGCTCGATTTTTTGAAAATGGAATTCCCGCCGCAGGAGCATTTGATCGAAGGTTTAATTCCCCGCGGGGCTTCGGTGATGATCGTGGCCCTGCCGCACCGCATGAAAAGCTTTTTCACCACGGGACTGGCCCTGGCCGCTTCCGTGGAGACGGACCGCGCCATGGGCAAGCTGGAAGTGAAAAAAGCGATCCGCACCATGCTGGTGCAGGTCGAGGACCCCGAGCAAATCGTCCAGAAGCGCATCCGGGATTTCATGTCCACGTCGCAATTCCTGAACTGCAATCCCGAAAACGTGTGGGTGGTGAAGCGCAAGGATTTTACCGGCTTCACGCCGCAGTGGTGCAAAAAGCTGGTAAAGCAGGCCGTGGAATTCAAGGCCGACCTGATCGTGCTGGACGTACTGCGCCGCATCTTCGAAGGCCACGGGGATCTGAACAGCCCTACCGACACATCGAAATTCCTGGAAATGATCGACGCCATCCGGGACGTGACGGGCGCGGCCATCGTGCTCGTCCACCACGAAAACAAAAAAGACGCGGACCTGATGAACGCCGCCGCCGGCAGCTACAATTTCCCCGGCTGGGCCAACGTGATGATCCAGTTCAAGCGCAAGACCATGACGGGCAACATCTCCCACGTGGAAATCGAAGTGGACAATAAACTCGGCCCCAGCGTCGATCCCATGCGCATGATCCTGGACCTGGCGTCCACGAACCCGGTGCGGCTCGAGTCCCTGGAAGATGGCGACGGCCTGGCGAATGCGATCGAAGAGATGGACACAGAGTGGAACATCCGCACGCTGATGGAAGTGATGAACATCTCCCGCACCAGCGCCCAGCGGCGCATCAAGGCCTGGCTCCTGCAGCACCTGATCCGCAAAGTAAGCGGCGGAAAAAAAGGCCGCGGCGGGTTAGCGATGTACACCGCGTCCGGCATCAGCGAGGAAATGTGATCGTCCCTGCCGATTCTCTTCTCTCGAATCAGCAAATGATCCGCGTGTTCCCATACCGAACCGCTTTTACCCCCAACGATTCTCTCGCCTTCGTTGGCTATCCGCCGTTTGGGGAATTCCGCCCGGCTGATCGTAAGATTCCGCTGCGTATGAGTGTGTGTTTCAAATGGTGGCGCCGTGACGCGGAAGCGATGCTGCGGTCATGGTCGCAATACTACGATGACGTGAAAATTGGCGGGCCAGCTTACGGCGACCTCGGTGACGAATTTGTCCCCGGCCGGTTTCTGAAACTGGGCTGCACGATTACGTCGCGCGGTTGCGTGAAGCACTGCGGCTGGTGCCCGGAGAAAGACCGCCCTTTGCGCGAACTCCATCCGATCCATCCCGGGTGGATTGTCCAGGACAGCAACCTACTCGCGTGCAGTGAACGCCACATCGAAGCCGTTTTTGAGATGCTGCGCCACCAGCCCCACGCGGCTCGGTTTCCCGGCGGGCTGGACAAGGATTTTTTGCGGCGCTGGCATCGCGCCCTCTTTGATTCCATCCGCATCGATGAATTGTGGTTTGCCTGCGACCTAACCGGTGGGCTGCCCGCCCTCGAGCGCGCGGCGGAAATTGTCGAAGGAATCTCGCCCGACAAACTGCGGTGCTACACGATGATCGGTTACGATCCCGACGAGAGCCTGGCTGAAGCCGAACGCCGAATCGAACGGGTTTACGAACTCGGATTCCTTCCCTTCTGCCAGCTCTACAAGCCCGATGACGGAGAGAAGATTTACTCCGACGATTGGAAGGCTGTCCAACGAAAGTGGGCTCGCCCCGCCGCGTACCGCACCCGCAAGTCTGTTCCCGTCTAAATGCCCACCCCCGAAGAAACGGCGAAGAGGCATAGTCCTGCCTCGCGCGCGCGCGTAGAGAGTGGGAAAGTGGGCATTTAGAGCCTAACTCTAACGCGCACAGTAGCTTCCAAATGCCCACCCCCTGTGGGCATTTGGGCTTTTTGGGCATTTGTGGGCATTTAGGTGGGCATTTGGCAAGTGTGTGATTCCACGTCCCTTCGGCGAGTTTTCCATAGCAAAGCCCACCGTTCTCTCCCGCACCCCCCAAGTGACGAAACACGGTAAGAAATACACGATAATTTTCGTCACTCTGTGGAGAGCGAAGTTCACTAACTTTCTCTTTCTTTCTTTCTGTCCCGCAAGGGGTTAGCCGACATTTCCACAACTGTAATTAAAAAGAACTTGACAATATTCGTTGTTACGCGCATACTCTCTCTTGCCTGGCAAGAGGCGGAAAAAAACGGAAATGGCAAAAGCGAAGAAACAGCAAAAACCACGAACGACGGCCACGGGCGAATGGCTCTACTGCAACTTCTCAGCCCGGCCGCAGGAAATTGCGAACTGGAAGGCTTATGCAGCGTCGGAGCAGCGTTCGTTATCGTCGTGGATCCGGGACGTGCTGATGAAAGAAGTGGCCAGGCGGAAGGGAATTTCCAATGGCGACCAAAATTCGGCGGTTCCTCTGGAAACTGTTTCTGAGGGTCGGGCACGATCTGGTCTGGAAAGCTGACGAGTGGTTCCAGGCCCAGGAAGTAGCTTTACGGGGTTCACTAGTCACCAGTCACCAGTCACCAGTCACGAAAGGGGTATATGAAAGCCACAATCGAGAGCACGAGCAAGACGCTGATCTGGCAAGGGCTGAATTTCCGCGTTTGGGAAGGCGTGAGCGCCAAGGGGATCAAATTCGTGGCGCTGGTGAACCGGCTGGAGACGGCCGACGCGGATCAGATGCGGCTATTGATCGCGGAACTCGCGGGAGCGTCCAAGGACCCGGAAGCGACGACGCCGGGCGCGCTCGAGCGCCTCGGCGTGAATCCGCCGGCCGCCGACTACGCGCCAAAACCGGAGCCGCCGACTTCGACCGCCGGGTGATCGCGCGGCGTACACAGTTCGCCGGGATAGTCTTGGCGCACGCTCAACCCGTGACTGGTGACTAGTGACTGGTGACTTGTGAAAATCTGGAAATACCAATTCGAGTTTCCGTATGCGGTGTGGGAAATACCCGAAGGCGCTGAGATTCTCTGTGTTCAGTTGCAGCACGGTAAGCCGTGTATCTGGGCCAAAGTCGATCCCGATGCCAAACCGGTTACGCGCATATTTCAGATTCATCCGACCGGGCAAGACATGGGGACTGGCGATTTTAAGTATGTGCGCACCTATCAAGTGATTGATCCATGGGAGCAGTCTTTCGTGTGGCACGTGTTTGAGGTTTTGCGGGCATGAACTTCCAGCGCGCCATCACGGTCTACGCCGGGCTGAACATATTGGTGCTTCTGATTCTGGCGTGGCGCATAGACCGGCTGTGGCGCTGGAGCGGCAAAGTGGGCACGTGGCTCGGCAGTTTCAATCGCCGCCTTGCGGACTTGGAAAGAGCGCCAAGTAAGTGGACAAGAAAGTGAGAATCTAGCCGTGGAAAATCCCAATAAATCGCTTCGTCACAGCCTTTTGATGATCGCCTTCGGGATCGCCATTGGCGGGATTCCCGGATTGATCCAGGTCGATCAGATGCGCCGGGAATTACAGGCGGACACCGCGCAGGCCCAAAAACTAACAGACGAAGCGCGCAAACAAATCGTGGAAGCGATGGGCGATGCCGTGGAAGCCAAACGGCAAATGGACGCGGCGCACGCAGACTGCCAGAACGCCATCCTCGGCGATTCGGGGCGCACCGTGCTCGTGGACGTAAACCATCCCTACGGCCCGGAGATTCAACAGCTACTCGGCGTGTCGCTCACCATGCCGCCGCGCGGGCAGTTGATGATTCAGGTTCCGCAAGGGCCGATATGGGTGGTTCCGCGCACGATCACGCCGCACGTGGTGGACGGCGTGCTCGGCGGCCTGTACACGCACATCTGGCCCAACGGCCGCAACGACGGCTGGCACATGCCGAGTAGAGCCGAGTGACTGGTGACTAGTGACTAGTGACTGGTGAAAGGATAAACCGATGGCTCAAAAGACGTTCTGTGATGGTTGCGGCGCTGAGATTCCGATGGTCCGCCTTCATCGCGTCAAAACCCTCATAGAAATAAGTTGTGAGGACGAGGATCAAGCGGGAAATATTCACACTGAAACCGAGGGAGCACGAGAATTCTGTAGAGGTTGCACCACGGATATCAAAGAAGCGATCGAGCGAACGATCAAGAAAGTGCGGGCGCGATGAATTCCACCAGTCACCAGTCACCAGTCACCAGTCACGATTCATCTCCCGAGCCCGCCTGGATCCGCGACGTGGAAGCGGCCACGCTGATCGTGGGCGGGCCGAATCCGTCGGCGATGCCTTCGGCGATGGTGGCGGAAATCTGCGCCGGGGAAACCACCTGTTGCGAGCATTGCGGCGCCCCGTTTCCGCTGTGGCCCACGAAGGGCTGGGCGGACCACCTGCTCACCGCGCACGCCGATGCGCTCACGATTCAGGCGCGTACCGGCACGTCCATGCTGTGCGCGGATGAAGTGAACGAAGCGCAAGGCGCGTTTTTCAGCATGATGCTCGGCGCGCGCGTCAGCCTGCGCCGCCGCGGCTGGCATCTCGGCTACCTGAAAGCCGCCGGGGAAGAGAGCCGGATTCATATTCCAAATTAGTGACTGGTGACTGGTGACTAGTGACTGGTGACTGGTGAAACCCAAAACCCAAGAGCGGCATTACGAGAGCGCGCACGAGGAATTCGCGCGGCGGGTCAAGGAACTGTACCAACTCGCGGAGAAAATGGGCTTGCGGCTCACGATCAGAGTGAGGGCTCGCCGCGCCGCAGCAGATTCACAGCGAAGGCGGGAACCGGGGGAAAAGTGAGCCTGGACATCAGTCTCGAAACTCCAACGTCCTGCCCGCATTATGGTGGCGCTCTTCACGGCGGCACGGAAGTGTTTACCGCGAATATCACCCACAATCTAGGGAAGATGTGGAAGAAGGCGGGCGTCTGGGACGCACTCTACGAGAGCGACGGGAAGCGTGCTTCCGATTACATTGAAGATCTCCGCGCCGGCGTAGCCGACTTCGAAAAGAATTACGCCGAATATGAAAAGCTGAATTCCCCGAACGGCTGGGGACTTGCGGAACATGCGTTCCCGTGGCTGAGGCGAGTACTCGCAGCGTTCGAGCAGAATCCTGAGGCGAATATCAGAGTATCGCGATAGGAGAACAAAAGGCCCCGGCTCGTACGGCGAGTGCGACAAAAACGAGGCGCTTTTGCGGTAAAACATGATCTTACTCGGTTGGGAAATCGGGACAGGTCGCCGCGTGGAAATCCCGGAGACGGGGCATCTGGCGTGGTTTGGCCAGACGCAGCTTTCCGGGAAAACCACGGCGCTTGAGGCTATCGCCTATCGCGGTGAACTGCGGGCCGTCGCGTTCATCACGAAACAGGGCGAGGGGGGATTCTTGACGGGGAGAATGATCCCCCCTTATTTCTCCGAACCGACGAACGACGAAGAGCAGCCGCTGTGGCGCTGGGTCAAGTCCATCCTGGAAGCGGGCCAGCAACGGCGCATGAATTTCGAGGAGTCATGGATCATCCGCGCCTGCGAGGATCCCCGCCAGGCGACAACGCTCGCCGAAGTCCATGCGAACATCAAATCGCTTCTCGTGGGGCAAAAAACAGAAGTAATGAGAGGCAGGAAACGGTCTACGGACAAATGGCTGCGCAAACCCGTAACCGGGATCAACGCCGGCGTGTACACGTCTCTGAAAGCGTATTTCGACATCGTGATGCCGCAGCTCGCGCGCCTGCCGTACACCAAACGGCTCGAGCTGCACGACGGCCTGAACGTGATGGACCTGCGCGAATACGCCATGGAAACCCAGGCGCTCGTGATCCGCAGCGTGATGGAGTGGGTCTACCAACATGAAAAAGGCGTCCGCGTCATCGTTCCCGAGGCGCAGGATTTTGTCCCGCAGGGAAAAAACTCCCCGGTGAAGATGGCCTGCGAAACGCTCGTGCGCAAGGCCGGCGCCAACAAGAATTTCATGTGGCTGGACTCTCAAGATATGGCGGCGGTGGACAAAATCATGCTGCGCGCCTGCTCGATCGTAGGGATCGGCGTGCAGACCGAAGGCCACGAAATCGAGCGCAGCCTCGCGGGACTCTTTACGCCGCAATTGAAACCCGTGGACATCGCGCGGTTGAAAATCGGCGAATTCTTCGTGCGCACGCCCGAAGCTAAAGTGTCCAAGGTGTACGTGCAGCCCGCATGGATGGAGAGCGAGCTCCACGCCCAAGCCATCGCCAAGGGCGAGGAACGAGTCGAAAGCGCCCGCCAGATGCTGCGCGCGTTCAAGGATTCGCGTAAGTCCATCATCGTTGATGATGGCTGCCGCACGCCCGGGAAAACTACTCCTCTTGAGCTGCTCCACGGCGCGCCGCACGCCGGCAGGGAATATCCACCGCACCAACTGAAACAAATTCTTAGTCAGGAGTTACCCGATGTCGAAGAGAGTGAATCCCTTCCGCCAGTTGACGCCCAATCAGCAGCGCGCGATCAAGGCGCGGATCGAACGGATCGCCCCGGAGATACAGATGGGCATGTCGGCGCAGACGCTGATTCTGGCGCTGTTCGAGGATTTAGCGACCGTCCCAGTCAGGAAGAAGAAGAAAAAGCGCGCAAGTACGGACTAGGAGACTTTACGCTGCAACCGGGGGATGGCGCGATCTACATGGAAAACGGCCGCCTGAAAGAATCGCTCGTGGGCGGCGACGGCGTTGTGCGGCATTTCGATCATGATACCGGACTGCCGTGGGACCAAATCGACAAACAGGAGCCTGGCAAACATGAAACCCAAACTACGCAACCCGGCGATACCCGTATCGCCGGAAGTCCTGAACGAACTGAAAGCGCAAGCGAAAACTCGCCGCTACATGAAGCCGTACCTGGAACATCTGTACGTTCCGAACGAGGCGCGAATGCGCCAGGAAGTGAGGGCGCGATGCCGGAAATCAAAACGTCGTTCGATTGGCTAACCGACGCTCTGCGCGGCAAGGAATCGATTCATTCCCCGCGATTCCTTGAGGAATTGAGAACCTTCATGCGGGAGCACAAAATCCTGATCGAAGCCCACGACGCGCTCGCCGTTCGCGTGCGGAACTTGGAAGGCCAACTGGTCTCCGACGAACAATTCGAGGATCGCCTGCGGCATCCCGTGCCCGATTTTACGCCGCCTAGATATACGGGCGTTGACTACCCGCATCCTGACGATCCGCCAACAAATGGCGGCCACGGACTGCGCTTTACCGTGCCGGACCTGGACTACATCTACGGCTACGTGAAAGCGCGCGCTGTCGCGGATCCGTCCTACATCGTCGAAGTTCTGGCGCACCGCCCGGAGATTCGCGTCAAGGTGGAGCGCCAGGTGATCCACGCGAACGGCAACACGCTGGACGGCCGCGTGGCCCTGCTCGTCCACGAAGGATTCTTCGACAAACCGAAAACCCGCGTCGACGTCGGCAACGAGCTGCGCCGCCGCGGCGTGATCGAAAAGAACGCCAACCTAAAAGTGCTGTCCCCGCGCCTATCGAGCCTAGCCGAAAAAGGTTTTCTAACGATCGAAGGCGATGCCTACAAGTCGGTCCAAGAAATGAAAGCGCAGATTGCGAAGGCGTGATTCGCTTGCCCTGAACGAAGAAGTGAAGGGTGATTCGTGAAAAGCAAAGGCTATTCCGAATTGGCGCGAAAGTTAGGGGTCAGCCGCCAGTTTGTGTTCCAGCGTAAAACAGCGGCAATGGGCAAGTGTGGTTACTGCGGTAAAGAACAGTTGTTTAGCAACGAAAGATGTAAAGAGTGCTATCTGAAAAATAGAATACGGAACAGGAAGCGCCGAAACTTTAAGCCATGGAAACCCGGCGGACGTGGTAGACCGCCAATCGAATCGCGGTTGCCGTGACCGAGCACTTTCCCAAATCGACGGAGACGGCGACGGCCTGGTGCCGCCCCTGCAACCGCATGACGGAGCATCGCATCGACGGCGGCCGCGTCGGCCCCTGCCTCGATGAAAAGCACCCCAAGCGCGAAGCCCCCGCCAGGCTGCCGGCCCGCGCGGAGCAAAGGGATCTGTTCAACAAATGAAAGTCTCGGAATTTCTACGGCGCTGGCAGATTTCCGGCGAAGTCCCGGACGAAGGCGGCGCAGAAGTTGCGTTCTGGGCTGGATGGCTACTCAACGCGAATAGCCGCTTGCTGATTCAAACACCCGATCAGGCCAGAGATATGGCGATCAAAGCAGCGGAATTTATCGAGTCTCAGTGAAACGGCTCACTACATGCGCGGGCCGGAAACGGAGTCAGTCCAAAAAACGCCGCCGGGTAAAGATGATTTGCGGGAAGTGCGGAGACGAATTCGACACATGGGACGGATTCCAAAGACACGGATGCGTCATGGGCGCATTGCGGGAACTACAGGAAGTCCATCGTGACCAAACGAATCGGTACGCGCAAAAATCCGACGAAGCGCCGGATAGTAGTGCATCGGGATCTGACGAATACGGTTCAGGATTGGAGACTCTTGGACGATTATGAATCTGCCCTGCGCGACCTGCTCCGCTTCTACGATCGCGCCGCCGGCAACCCCGGACACACCGGGCACGGCTGGACCGTCGCCGAAGTCCTGCGAATAAAGGAAATCCGAGAGATGGCTTGCCCTGAACGGAGTGAAGGGTGACGAGGATGCCCCATTCCCGGCGATTGGGACGCCATAGGAAGGGTTTATGAGCTTCCGTAGGGATGTGAAGTGCCAGATTTGCCCGCATCGCGAGGCTCGATTCTCGCCCATACTCGCGAAACCATGCCCAAAGTGCGGCGCTAGAATGACTTACGCCTTCCCGCAGTATGGCGATCCGCCCGTGACGCCGACTCCCACGCCAAATCCCAAATCCCCGGTCCAAAATGAACTCTTCGGACGTTGAATTGATCCAGGCCGATGCCCGGCACCTGCCGCTCGAGGACGAGTCCGTGCAGTGCATCGTCACATCGCCGCCATACTGGGGCTTGCGCAAATACGCCGGCGAGCAGGAATCCGTGTGGCTTGCCCCGAACGGACGTGAGGGGGGCGGTGACAATGGCCACGTGCATGCTTGGGGGGGGCAAATCCCGCCGAGAGGAAAAAGCAACTGGAACACTTTCTTTAAGGACGATGGCGAATCTCAGATGAAGTCTGACGAATCGCTTCACGAATCACTGCCCACGAGTCACGGAGCACATTGCCGCTGCGGCGCGTGGCGCGGCGCGTACGGGCTCGAGCCGACGATCGAGATGTACGTCTCTCACACGGTGGAAATTCTGTGGGAGATGCGCCGCGTCCTGCGGCCCGATGGCGTTCTGTTCTGGAATGTGGGCGATAGCTACAGCGGCGGTGGCGGCTTTTCACCTGGAGCTCCGTCGAATGTCAGTAGTAAAAGCGGTTTGTATGGTGAAACGGGTGCATTGAAGCGCGGAGGACAGAAGCCACAAGGCAGCCTTAAACCGAAAGACCTCTGCCTGATCCCCGCGCGCGTGGCCATTGCCGCGCAGCAAGATGGATGGTGGATTCGCTCCATGATCATCTGGGCGAAGCCGAATCCCATGCCCGAATCCTGCACCGATCGCCCCACGGACGCCTACGAGCACATCCTCATGCTCACGAAATCGGAGCGATATTTCTGGGACGCCGACGCCGTGCGCGAACCGGCGAGCGAGGGGCGTGATCTGGGATTATTGCGCGGCAACATTGGCCCCGGGGCCGATGGCGATCGTGTGGCATGGCATGCGCCAAGTATTCTGAAACGGCAAGCTGATGGCGTGGATTCGCGGACGGCGGGTACTGGATTCCGTAATCTGCGCAACGTCTGGACATTTCCCACGCAGCCGTTTTCCGGCGCGCACTTTGCCACGTTTCCCGAAGAAATTCCCCGGCGGTGCATCCTGGCGGCCACGTCCGCGCGCGGCGCCTGTACGCAGTGCGGCGCCCCGTGGGAACGCATCACGCGCACCGATCGGTCTGGATTCCCCCTTGCGCATGATGGGCAAACGAAAAACTCAGAGCAGTACCTTGACGAGACGAATCAATTAGGCCCCGAAGTTATCCGGGAAATCAAAACAATCGGCTGGCGTCCCACCTGCGAGTGCCGCGGCCAGCACGGCAAGACGCGCCCGTGCCTCGTGCTCGATCCCTTCGCCGGCAGCGGCACCACGGGCCGCGTAGCGCGCGCCCTGCGCCGCCACGCCGTCCTGGCCGATGTAGCCTACGGCGAACAGGACGAATACCGCAAACTAGCCCTCGCCCGCCTGCGCAACGTCGACGTGGAACTGCCGTTTCTAGATTAATCCGCCGTCGCAATAGAATCCGCTATGGCGGGATTCATCGCGCCGTAGCCCGCCATTGTTTCTTGGCGGGCGAAGGCGGGAAACGAAAGTACCAGCCGAACGGTACGTGTGCCCCATTCTGGCCGCCCGTGTGTGGCGCTATCCTCAGTTCAGAGGCAAAGTCGATGATTGTCATGTGCGCGTGGTGCAAAACGGAATCGAATGTGAAAAGTGAGAGCGAGGCTCCCGGCCCGCTCGGCGAGAGCGGGAAAAAGAAGGGGCGCTCGCTCGGTAAGGCTGATGGGATTTGCGCGGACTGCCGTGCGGAATATTTCCCGGAGACGCTGCGCACCGTGCAGGAAAACGCGCAGGCGCTACTCGCGCAGTTTCGCGCTGCTAGTCTTGATAGATGAAGTGATCGCCGATCAGTACGGCGAGAAAGTCGGTGGGGATGTCGGGCTTGCGTTCCAGTTCCAAAATGCAGGTGAAATACTCCATCGTTCGCAGCCGTGAGAGAATCGGCCTTTCACGATCTTCCAATTCCAGAAACCCTTTCCCGTAAGGATGCGGCGGCACGTGCGTCAGCGATCGCGCGTGTGGATTATGAATGTTCGATGTCGGAAAACTCAATTCGATTCTCAGTCCCACCTGCAGTTTTAATCTGCCGGGAAACGGCGCGATCCATTCGCCGCCCTGATAAAACGCGCACTGGATTTCCCGCACGCCAAATTCTTCGGGCGCGGGCAGGCAGCCGCACATCTGCATGTTGGTGTGTTCCAGTTCCTTGATTTTCCTTCCGGCGTAGCAGCCCACGGGGATCACGAACATATTCGATATTTCGTGCGGCATGTTTTCAGGCAGGAAAAGCGTGTCGTACAGATGATCTTTCACGCGGACGAGAGGCTTCGCGGGAACGTAGGGTGGCAATACGACTGGCTCGGACATTCACTCCCCAAAATCGTTGAGGATGTCGGCAAAGGCGCTGGTGAAATTCTGGCAGTGCTGCGCGAAAAGTTCCGGGCTGGTGATGATCTTGTTGTGCCCGGGCAGGTTCGATTCCGCCCAGAGCAGGATGGACTTTTGCACCAAGGGCGCGGCGGCCGTCAGCTTCGCCGAGCCGGTCTTGGCTCCCGCGATCGAGGGATACATCGCCTCGGCGGTGGAGACGATTCCCGCGAACGTGTTCAGGTCGCCCGCCACGGTGGTCACCGTTTGCCCCAGCTTGCCGGGAATCATGCCGAGCAACTGGCTGATAAACGGAAACCCCATGATCTTGGTGATGTCCGCGGCCGCCCCCGCCAGAAAGATGCCGATCTTCTTTAATACGCTCATCTATTTCGCTCTCTTTCCCCTTGTGGGGACATTGCCGCTTGGAATTTTACGGCTGTGTTGAATTTTTACGGCCTAGTTAAAATTTAATCGGGCTCCCGCGCCGGAACCCCGCGACGGGTTTGAAACGGGAGCCCTTAGCCCAGCCTTCGATTCCGGGAATCCTACCACATCAAAAAACTGGACGCCAATCCGTTCCTTGCAGCACGCACAGGATGCGCACTAGCGGCCATTTCCCCTGGTGATCGATTTTCACCTGGAAGTTCTGTTGCGATTCGATCATCACACCCATAACGTCGGGTTGACTTATGGCAGCCCTTTTATCTTGAGGAAACGATGGAACCAGGATTTGATCTGCCGGGATTCCTTCGCCGCACAGAGCGTGTCCAAATCTACGCATGAGCTGCACTTTCCGGTCTTGGTCCAATTTGTTCCACTGCTCCACACTCGTCAAAAGAATTGGATCGACCACTTCGGCGATGATTGATTCCCAGTAGCGTCGGGCCGAAATGTAAAATTCAATCGAAGATGTCCAGTATAGAGGGTGCGTGATCGGGATCAGTTCCCCGTCTGGTTCGAGGAATACGCATTTGATCCCGGTCGCCACGAATTTATCCGGTGCCGGTAGCTGCCCAGATAGCCACATATTCGTGTCTCGAAAGAGTTTGCGCCGGCCGTCCCGTGCGTTTGCGCCCAATGGATTCACGAAGAGAGTCAAACGATCAGTTCCAAGCGGTTCCGTGTCCATCAAAATCTCACGGCAGATTTCAGCAAGTCCTGACGCTATCGGCATGGGGGTTCACCTTTCTTGCCTAAATCCTCCGCATTTTACCCAATCGATGAATTGCGCCAGGAGCACCACGACGGCGACGAACGCGGCATAGCCGAAAATCACAACGGCGGCGGTGACTAGAATCTGTTTGACGAGATGCTGCATGGCATCAGGCATCGAATTGTGAAATGGCCAGCTTATCCCACACGGCTTCGACGCTCTTGGCTTTACACAGCGCCTGAATCTCCGCTGTCGGTTCCGTGGGGATTTCTTCCAGCTCGAGGTGCGGCAAATCGTGCCAGGATTTGCCGTCGCGCAGGCCGTATTGCGGAGCAAGTTCCACGATGCGCTGCCAGGCGGGATGCGTGGCGTCCCAGTCCGGCGTATCGGTGTCCACGTTTTCCACGAACACGTCCACGGCGCAGCCGATCACGTGATTCGATTGGTACAAATCGGCATGAGTCACGATCGGGCCGGGCAGTTCCCTCCCTTTTACCCAGATGGCGTGCTGTTGCTCCGCGGTGCGGGTCCCCGCGTCCACTTGAATCAAGATCAGGTCCGTGGCTAGCGCCTCGGCCAGATTCTCCACGCGCCGAGCCAGCTCCGGATGCACCTTCGCCAGATACTCACGCGAAGCCTGCGACAAAACCATTCCCGTATCGTCGGACATTTTATCCACCGCGCACTCTATGTGCGCTGCTACTCCAAGAGGCTAAAAACAATCCATCCGGCGACTACTGCCGCGCCGATCCACAGCGCCGTGCCGAATGACCATCCCGTTGGCAGCACGCTTGCCTCGTCCACGGGCGTCCCGTCAGCGGCAGTTGCGCCAGGCAAGGGCGCGCTATTCAGAGCCACGGTGTACTGGCTCTGAATGTTGGAAACGATCGTCTGCACGTAGTCCTGCGTCTCGAGAGGCGCGTAATTCATCCAGCCCGCTCCGTGCGCGGCGATGGCCTTGTCCATGTTGCCCGGGCCCCAGTTGTACGCGCCCAGGGCTTCCGCCACGTTGTTCCCATACCTTGAAAGCATTTCGGAGAGATATTTCACGCCGCCCTGAATGTTTTGCGTGGGATCGGTGGGATCGACGCCCAGGTCCGCTGCCGTCGCCGGCATCAACTGAAAAATCCCGATCGCGCCGGCGGAACTCACGGCGGATTGATCGAGTCCCGATTCCTGCATGGCCACTTCCAGCGCCAGCCGAGGATCCACGCCGTAAGCCGTGGCGGTGGAAAGAATCAGCGCGGAAATGTCGGAGGAAGTCATGCTTCCGTGACCCGTGATCCGCGCCCCGTATCCGGTGAAAAAGTGAAAAGCGTCTGCGATTGGAACGCTTCGTGTTGCGCGATCATATTCCAATCCCACGATGGCGGATCAAAAATCAATCTTCCAGACAAATCGGAATAGAATTTCTGAGTTACCGTCGCAAGTCGTGGGCGCACAACTTCAGAGGGAAAGCTGAACACGCGGAACGGCCAGGTGCGCATGGCAGCGGCTGTGGCCACGCCGCCGATCATTGTGCGAAGGAAATGTCTCCGGGTTTGATCTTCACGAGTCACGAATCACCAATCACGAATCACGTCTCCCCATCCTCTTCCCATTCCGGAATCTCGTCCACTTCCTCGGCCACTTCGATCACGCCTTTGTGGCCGCGTTTCAGGGCCGGGCCGAACGCCTGGCATCCCGCCGCGTGCTCGTCGCGTAAGTGCTCGCATTCCTCTAGGGTATCCCCGAAGAACGTGTGCCGCACGCGGATGGTGCCGTCCGCTTCCAGCTTGTCAACAGTGAGGGAAATGGCCATTGTGTCAATCGGCGCTGCCTGGCCGGATACCGTGATCTTGAATGATTCGAGGCTCAAAATCTAAATCTATTTCGTATTGCACCGCCGCCCGATCGATGCGCTTTTCCTTTTTCATTTCGTTAAATCGATCAGCGTAAGTCTTAGCTTTTGCCATTGTGGAAAAAAGCGCGAGTACGTAGGTCTCATCATACTCCCCGGCAGTGACAACAAAGACTTTCACCGCGCCGCCCCGTGGCGCTTTGCGTAATCTTCGCGCTTTTTCCAGTCACGATATGGCCCGACGTTGCTGTGGTTCCCAAGGTGTCCCCTGGCAAGCGCGCACGGCTCGCCATCCTGCGGTGCCATCCCGCCGCACGGCTGCAATTCGTTTTCCGTGCGCATTCCTTCCACAGGAATCGATCGCGCTTGCCCTGAGTCGGCCCGCAGGGACGAGCGAAGGGTGCCATACTCAGCGAGCCAGGCGTCAAGCTGAAAGCCTTTACAGACGCGGTACTCGTCCATTTTTTCCAGACCCAGGGATTCGATGCCCTTGCGCATCTGGGACACTTTTTCGGCCAGCGGCATGCGGTGCGTGTGCCAGGTGTAGACGCCTTTGTCCCCCGATTCCTTGATCATGTCCAGCACGCAACGGTATTTCAGTCCATAGCGCGCGATGTTGCGGGAGAGCACGTAATCGTCGATCAGGTGCTCGCGATCGATCCCCGCCTGCCGCTCGATTACGATAGGTTTGATGGCTTCCAGAGCCTGCGGAACCGCGATCATGTTCGTGTGCATATCCTCGAGTGGATGCCACAAATCGATACACCAGTCGCTGGCCGCAGCAAACCAGTTGCACGCCCCGATGTTGCGCCCGTCCCGGCGGAAATAGGCGTCCGCGCGGAAGCGGTTGTCCGCGAAGTCCCGGCCATAGTGGACTACGGTGTCTTTCGGGATGCGTTCCGTCACGTCAAACATATCCGGAAAAACCATGGCGTCGGAATCGACGTAGACGTTCCAGTCGTTCCCGCGGCCCAGATAGAAGATTTGCAGCTTTTCGTAGGTGACCGGCATTTCCGGGAAGCGCCGCTCATTGATGATCTGGAAGTCCGCGCCAATCTTGCGCGCGTAGCCGAGCAGGAGCGGATACGTCAGCTCGCACAGTTCTGGTGCGTAGTTCCCGATGTTCAAAGTCCACAGCGTTTTACGCATTAGGTTTTTTCACTAATCACGAGTCACCAGTCACGAATCACCAGTTACCAGTCCGTCGGCGATTTTCCCGCTGCCCAGCCCGTGATCGTGCGGTTCTGCGCTTCGGCGATCACGGTTTCGCGCAAGCCTTCGGGAAGCCGGCCGATCACCCAGGCGATGCGCACGATGCGCTCTCCGGGCGTGGCCGTGGCATGCACCGCGCGCAGTATCATGCCGATATCGTGCAGCGCATCCTGAAAATGCTTTTCCACCAGAGGGACATCCTTTCCGGGCGTCCTTATTTCGTCGGGTTTACCCTGAGCGGAATCATCGCGAATGGGCATGGCGTGGTTTTTACCCTTTCAGTGACGTGAAAGTCAAGGGATCGGCGGTTTCTGCCCAGCCGGACCATTCGCCGCCTTGGCGCGGTTGTAATTCGCCGCCATGCGATTCGCGAACGCAAAAATCCACCTGTAAAACTGAGTACTCGCCGTGTTCGGCATGGGCAGCGTATCGACAAACGCCGATCCGATGTGATAGCTCGAAAGAGTGACGCCGGCGGCTACGATCACCGGCCAATGCGCCACGATGAATTGAGTCAGCTTTGCCATGCTTTGTCTCCTGTGCAAAACAGAACAGACGTTGTAACCCTCTTGCCCTACCGCGTGAAGCTGATCGGCGCCGGACTATTTTTCTGGGTGCTCTCCACCTTTTTTTTGATGCCGCCTGCCATCGCGCCATGGCCGCCAGGTGCTGTTCGTAACATTCCGCGCAGAAATGATCCCTACATTTCGGGCAGCGCGTCGAAGCCTCGCGCCCGCATCCGGCGCACGGTGTTGTCTGGCTATCTGGGATCAATCAAGTCCGCCAGGTGCATCAGCTTGCGTTTGTTGATCGGTTCATCCTCGGCCAACGCGCGCAATTGAAATGCGATCGACCGTCCATATTTTCGTCCCAGACCGTTTACATCACCGGCGGTTTTGTTCAACCGCGCGCGCATCGTAGCCCATGCCACCCCCGCGCCGAAGATCCCGCCGGCCGCCGCTCCTAGAAGTGAAAGGGTTTCACTAGTCACCAGTCACCAATCACGAGTCAGTCTTACCGCGAAAGCGCCCCTTGCCGGGAGCCTTTCGCTCAGTCATTCGATTCGCATTTCGTTCCGGGAATCACGGACGTGCGCCCGCACTGGCGATTGTATTCCTCTACGATGTCGATGTGCTTGGCGTCGTGCGGCAGTTTGTCTAATCGCAACAAGCTGAGGGCGAATTCCTCAAAGTGCGTGCAGCACGACTTCACCGGACCCCAGAAATGCGAAGCGGGCACGGGGCAATCGGTTCCGTCCGCCATCTTGAAATCACATTTTGGCGGAAATGTTTTCCCAAACAGTCCGTCTGCCACATGGCCCTCAGTTTCCTGTTCCTCTATCGTACTCCTACTTCTCTATTGCAAACTCGCCTGCCAAGTGCAACCCCCAGTCGCATAAGCGTTAGGAATTGGTTTCAACTGAACAACTGGATGGTTCGTTCCGGATGCAACTGGAGTCGTGAAAGCTGATCCTCCATTGATCGTTTCATTGTTAAATCCACTGATCGTCCACGAAGTCGCGTTTGTATTTGTAATCATTCGATAGATCGGTTGACCGGAGCGTCCCTCGCATGGTTGGAGCGTATGATTCGGTCCGACTGCAGTCCCGCCAAGAACTGCAAAAACATCCGCATCCTGCTCTTGAGCACAAACGCCAGTGCCTTGGACGCTTGCATTTGAAAGTCCCGTCGTATTGTCATAGTAGGTGATTTGCGTTGCGGATCGAGTCAAGATGAGCCATCCGCCCAGTCCAGATCCATTCGCTGTGGTGCTGTTGTACCCGGAAGATGTCACTCCAGCGATGGTTAGTAAATTTCCGACTTGGCAATTGGCCGGCGTAGCGGCAAAGGTTACGGTCACCGTATTTCCTGATTCCGTAAGTGCAGTCGTCGCGACAGGAGCCACAGCGCCCGTTGTGTAGGTCGTTGCTGTGGGCCACGTGGTGTTTCCATACGCCGCATTGATGGCATGCTGAAACATATAAGTTACGTCGCTATACTCAGGGGCTTGATTCAAATGTACGCCCCCAGTCTGAAAAAATACCGAATTTGCATTTGCTGCGTCTGCGCCAAGACTCGCATCGCTCGCGACATCCACAAATCCGTCGGCCATCTGGTTCCAATTGTTCAGCCAGAGATTGTCCATCGTGTCTTTTTGAGATGTGAATCCATTGCGATCGATCATTGAGGCTACGAGAACTTTCCATCCCAATTGCCGGCGCGGGCGCAGGAAATTCGCAGAGTCTTGCAGGCACTGCGCGGGAGTGCGGGAAGCCAAAGCGATGTCGTTCGTGCAAAGCCAATCTGTCAGTAAATTGTTTTGGCCCGCAGGAACGAAAAAAAAGTCAGCGATCTGTGGCTGCGCCGTGATGTTTTCGAACATTTCCTCGCCATCTTGGGCGGGGACATTGATCGTCCAAGGACCGTTATTTAGAGTCAACGCAGTAGGCCACGGGGCAGTGATACCTGAAGTAGTGGATGTCAGCGAATCCCCGACGGTCACGATTTGGTTGCCGCTTGCGTTCGTTACGAGTGTTGAGGGAACGCCGCGGCTGGAATTTGAGTTGGTTATCCAGTTGCTTAGCTGGGATAGTTCCGTCGAATTCAAAACGTGATCATAAAAATAGGCGTTGTAGATCGTTCCCGTGAAACGAGTCACCGAGCCAGCGCCTGATCCAGCCGCATTGCCGCAAAGTTGATAAAAGCCCGTCGTTTGCAGTCCGGCTGATGGACTAAGCGTAATCGAGGTATTATATCCCCCTTCGGATACTCCGAAGTAAAAATGATCCACCGTACTCATCGTCAACGTGAGGAGTCCCGTTCCATAAAAACCTTGTGTTGTTTGTGCATCGAATGCCCCATTGCCAAAAGACCGCACTTGATTTCCGTTTCCGGTCGTCAGTTCTCCTTGTCTTAGAATGATGCCGATGGCATGGCTTGGTGATCCGTTCCCATTGCCCAGGACGGGCGCTTCGTTTTGCGCCAGCATTGGCGGATTAATGCGCATATAAACGGCAATAGTCAGCGCGGAATTTAGGACTGCGGGGAGTTTTGATGCCCCACTGCCAACGCAAACAAGACCGCCGGTGATAGCTGCCACGGTTGGGGCTGTTCCATCCGTCCCGGTTCCATTGTTGCCGTTGCCTGACGTGTCTATCAGGGCCGCCGGATTGTCTCCAGCAGGAATATCATAGCGGGCCATTAATCCCGTTGTAGGCGGTCCATTGATTCCAGGAATGTTTGTGCTACACGTAGGACAGGAAATTGTGCCTGTGGCGATGATCGGGCTGGGCGTTACCACAATGGGAGATGAGGCCGCCACGCTCGTGACGCTACCACTTCCCAGCGTAATATTCGTAAGCTGAGGTGCCAGTGCATTCAGAGCCGTCGTGAGACTTACAGGCGTGCTGCCGCTGATCGTCGTGCCCGTGCTGGTATAAGTGAAACTCTGTGGGCCAGTACCTAGCGGCCCGGCGATCGTAGCCGCGGCGGAATCGATGGTGATCTGCCATTGCGGACTGCCGGGACTGATCAGCGTCACGTCCCCGAAATTCACGGTGAACTTTCCAGCCGAATCGAGCGTCACGGGACCGATACGCCCGGAGTACGGCTGTCCGCTGAGCGTGTAGCCGCCGCCGGTGCTGGGCACGAGGATTGCGTTCAGCACCGCGCCGGCGTAGGGGATGCCGTTGGAATCTTTCACCGTCGCTGTGACCGTTGTGAATTGTGCGGATGCGGGAACGCTGAAAACGAAGACGAATACCGCAAGAAAAAGAAAGCGTCTTGACATTAAGTTCCTCAATTTACGATGAAATAGCTCAGGCAAAGCGGATTGACGGCTGGAGTTGCTCCGCTGGTGATCTGGAAGCTCGTGCCGCCCGTCCGCGCCGTGACGGCCAGACCGCCGATCAGCGTGGCGAGTGTACTATTGCAAGTCACGCTCAGTTTCGTTCCTAAAGTGTCATCCGCGAGCAGGAAAATTTGGCTATTGGCGGTCACTGCCGTAGTGTTCACGGTCACCGTAGTGCCCGCGGCGGCGATCACCACGCTGCCCGCAGCTGCCGATCCGCATACGGCTGGAGATGCACTAGAACTGCAATTCGTCGCTGTGTTGAAACCCTTTGCGTGGACAACCGCAGTAGGTGTCGAACTCCCAAAATACGCATCGGTTACGCTCGCATTGCCTATAGTCGCGGTATTAGACCCCGCTCCTGTAGCTGTGGCTCCGATCACTGTTTCATTTGAATCTGTTGCTGCTCCCAGGTTGTTTGTCGAACCAACGCAAGTATTGTTGTTTGTAGTTGTTAAGTTGAAGCAAGCTCCCCGGCCAAACCCAGTGTCATTATTTCCGGTCGTCAGACTTCCGAGCGCTAATTCTCCAAAGGCTGCATTATTTCCATTACTTCCGTTTTGAAGAATCAAGGCATGCCAGCCAAAAGCAGCAGAGTTTCCCCCTCCTGCTGATCCTGTTTCGGCACCAAGGGCGCCAACGCCCACAGCGGTTTCCTGAGTGTCCGTGCCCGAACCATTTGCCGCCAATGCGGAAGGGCCTACAGCAACGCTACTTGCTACGGAACGCTGTCCGGTGCTGACCGGAATCGTGTTCAGTGCATTGCCTACAATATTTCCCGCCTTATCGACGCTGAATTTAGTCGACCCGACATCTTGTAAATCCAGTAATAAACTGCCAGCGCCTGATGCGGTATCAGTTGTCACGTTTGCGCGTATCAGCGCATCTACAACGCCGGACGTATTCCAAGTATCAACGACATCAAGAAGTGGGGTAGTAGTAGATCCCGTAGGCCCTGATCGGCTGATCAGAAATTTTCCCGGAACTCCAGCAGTCCCGGTTACACCGGCACCGCTAATATTGAATGTGACGGTCCCGCCGCGGCCGGATGTACTTCCAGCCGTCGCACCGCCACCAACGCCAGTGTTGACTATAAAATCCGACCCCGCCCCACCAGTGCCGGATGTTGCTCCACCAGTGCCGCCGTTACCAGCCAGGACGTTAAATGATCCTGCATTTCCTCCGTTGCCCGTTGCAGCTCCATTCGCACCTGCACCGATTCCCCAATTGACAACCCCTCCATTTCCACCGTTATTCCCAGAAGAACCACCTGCCGCCCCTCCATTCCCACCGCCGAGTGTCCAAGTGCCGCCTGTTCCACCGTTCCCAGAAGTGGCGCCTCCAGCAGATCCTGCACCTGCCTGAATAAAAATACCTGAGCCACTGAAACCGTTTTGCGATGTACCAGCGGCACCACCTGCCTGCCCGGTAATCCCTATCGAATTGGGAGCGTTCGCGCCTGCCGGTCCTGCCGCACCTGGAGTGATGGAAAGCGGCTGAGCTGCGGACCCGGTGAGCGTGGTGATTTCCACGATCCGACCAGAAGTAGATGCGCTCGTTTCCCCGAAAATCTCGCAATATGTTGGGCTTGGCGTCGCGCAGTCGAACTCTAAAGTGTTTGACCCTAGGGCGATTGGCGTTATCGCTCCCGTGGCCGATACCACTTGATTGATCGGCACCGTGGAAGAGCTCGTGCTGCAGGTGGGACAAGAAATCGTGCCTGTTGCCGTGATCGGATTGGGCGTGACGACTACGGGAGAAGTCGCAGCAATGCTAGTAACCGTTCCCGATCCGCCGCTGGCGAAGTTCGTCAGCTTAGGTGCGAGGGCGTTCAGCGCCGTAGTTAGGCTTACGGGCGAACTGCCGCTGATCGTGGTGCCCGTACTCGTGTACGTGAAGGATTGAGGGCCGGTGCCCAGCGGCCCAGCGATCGTGGCTGCGGCGGAATCGATGGTGATCTGCCATTGCGGACTGCCGGGAGTAATCAGTGTGACGTCCCCGAAATTCACGGTGAATTTACCAGCGGAATCAAGCGTCACCGGACCGATGCGTCCGGAGTAAGGCTGTCCGCTGAGCGTGTAGCCGCCTCCCGTGCTGGGTACCAGCACCGCATTCAGCACCGCGCCGGCGTAGGGGATGCCGTTGGGATCCTGTACCGTGGCCGTGACGGTGGTGAACTGCGCGTAGCTCGGCGCTGGAAGCAGGAGGCAGGAAGCAAGGAAAAAGCCCACTGCGAGAATTTTATTTTTCATGGGATTCCTTTACTGGCTTGAGATGGTGATGTCCATCGTGGCGCTGGCCTTCACGCAGATGCCGTTATTGAACAGTACGTCGTAAATTTCCGGCGCGGCGGGAAACGTGGACGTGGCCGTGATCACGGAAACCACGTTCGTCGCGGGCGTGCCCGTGCAGCTCGCGGATGCCAGGTCAAACAGGCTGATCGTGCCCGCTGCGGGCGTGCCTACCACGACGGTATGCACCACGCCCGGGCCAGCCTTCACGACGGTGGCCGTCGTGCCCGGGATGTGCGTGTAGATGTTGTTTTGCGACGTGCCCGGAGAGATGAAAAAGTAGTCGAAATTATAGGTCGAAGCTGATGCGCCGCCAGGATTGTACGCGACTGAAACCGTGGAGCACGGGCCGGCGGGAACGGGAAACGACTGTGTTACCAAAGTCGTGGTCGCCAAATTGAAAGTGAAGAGCGGGCCTAAGCCGACTTCATTTTGGCATTGCACGGTGACCGTGGAACCCGTTGGCCCCGCGCCCGTGTACGCAAAGGTGACAAGCCCATAGGAATTGACAAATGGAGGAGTGAAAAAATTGACGCTATAGGATGTTGCTGCGGGCGCCGCGAGCGCAAAAGCCTTGTCTGCCTGAGAAACGAGATAACTCCCCACGTTCACATTTGTAGTGGCCTGAGCGCCGGCGTAGCTAAGCTCAAATGACCCCGTAACCGCGGGAAAGCACGTGATCACGACTTGCACTGTGGGGAAATATCCGCTGCCCAGGAGAGCCTGACTGCCACCCACCGTACTCGACGAGGTGGCCAGTAGATCGGAAATGGTGTAGACGTCGCCAATCGCATCGATACCTTGAATCTTCATCGTCAGGTTCGTGATGAGCGTCGATGCGGCGTACGCGTAGTGCTGCGTCTGGTTTCGGTTCTGCACCGTGAACGTCTGCGCGGAGCCGGTGCAGGCCGTGCCGGCAGGGGCTAGCGTTTGTTGCGTGGGTACGATCGAGACGGGAGCCTGCGCGTGAATGGAAGCAAGAGGCAGGAGGCAGGAGGCAAGGATAAAAACCGCCGTCAGCTTCGCCAGGCGCTTTTTCAGCGAGGGAAGGAATTGCCGCGGCGTCTTGCGATTGGCGATGGCTTTGCGGAGACCACGAATCTGGGCCGCCTTGGGGATGTGTAGTTTTCGTGCCACGTTCCTTGCCTCCCTGCCTCTTCTTTACCGCGAAAGCGCCCCTTACCGGGGCATTTCGCTTCGACTTCCTTTACCGCGAAAGCGCCCCTTACCGGGGCCTTTCGCTCACCACGCCACCGGGTTATCCGCCGCGTCGAACTGATCGTCCCAGGTGCGCGGATAGAAATAGCCGCTCAAGAGCGCGCCGGCGCTCGTGTTCGTGGGCAGCGCGTTGTTGCGCACCACCCACTGGATAATGTCGTTTTCAAAGATGCGGATGCCGGAAATCTGCGTGGGCTGATTGATCAGGCCGAGGGATGCCTGAATGTTTTCGTAGTTCCGTTCCGCGTAGCCGCCCACGTTCGCCTGCGCGCCGGGATTGCGCACGATTTGCCATACGGCGTCCCCGGAAAAGTCCGCCCATGCGCCGCCCACGATCACGTTGGCGATTTTCTTGATCACGCCGTTGCGGCCGGGAGGGCAGAGCACGGAAAGCACGGTGGTGAACGTAGTGGCGCTGATCGCGGGCAGGGCGATGCCTGCGGAACGATGAAACGATTCCGAATCCGGCGGCTCGATCAGCCAGGGCGCGGAAATCAGCCGCGTGGCGCGCTGGATTTGCTGCATCACCGCCTGTAAATCGTTGACTGATGCGATCAGCGGATCGTCCGTAGTGGCCGGGGATGGCGGCGGACGCAGGAGCAGTTTCGGGCCAAGGTTCACGTTCGCGTAGCGGCTGTACGGCCACGTGGACGCGCGAATCGAAGAGGCAGCGGCATCCGTCACGTTCGGTTCTCCCGCTGCGTCCGAAGGATCGGCGAAAAGTTTGTCGTAGGCCATGATTTTACTTTCTTACCGCAAAAGCGCCCCTTTAGCCTGAGCCTTCTTGCCGAAGGCTTACCGGGGACTCTGCTGCTGAATGCGCGACTTGCGCAGCATCTCCGCAATTTCGGCGGGCGATTTGTCCCGCGCCCAGTCCCGCACGTTTTGGGCGGCTGTATCGCTTGGGAATCCCCAGTGCCCATCGATGATGGCGATCAGTTCGTCGAGTGGATTCACGGGTCACCAGTCACCAGTCACTAGTCACGTTTTATTGTCTCCACCACGTCGAGTATCCGAACATGCACAGGTCCACGATGTTCGTGTGGCTGCCGTCCAGATTTTGAATCTTGCAGACCACGGGCGATCCGGCCGGGATGAAGTGCGGGAAGCGAATCAATCCCGGCTCGAGCGCCGTGGGCGCAAAGTTGCCTTGATTCTGGCCGTACTTCGAATATTTGTACGCGCCCAAATCTTCCGTGATCTGGAAACGGAAACTGCCCTGGCCGTTGATGGAATCGCGCGATCCGCGCCCCATGATGGCCGTGACCCAGAAATCCTCGCTCACGGTCACGCGCGTTAGATCGGTTTGCCCGGAGGTGAGCGTGAGCTCCGGGAACTGATACCAGTACAGGTGCGCGCCTTGCAGCGAGAGCCGCACCCACTGCGGGATACTCCACGCCGGCGAAGCCATCTTGCGCTTGACGAGCCATGCGCCCAGCGTGGGATTCATCGGCACGCCCGGCACTCTTCCTTGTGTCCAAGGGTTAATCATGATTACCGCGAAAGCGCCCCTTGCCAGGGCCTTTCGCTTTCTCCTATACTTCCGTCTCGGCAGCGCGTGCGGCCACAAGCCTGAAAATCCTCAAGGTTAACACTGCGACGGAGCGCGCTGCCTTTTCACCAGTCACCAGTCACAAATCACCAGTCACGCTTTTCTTCAGTTTCCACTCGGCAATGCGCCGAGCTGCGCGGCCATGGCTGCCGGGTACAGCTTGTAGCCCCAGAAATCCACCTGCACGGTGTTGGCGCTGCCGCTGGTATCGATCGTGGTCACTTTGTACGATCGCTTTTTCGGCATGAGCTGAGGAATCATTCCCGCCGGGAAAGGATTCTGCGCCGTGCCGCAGAAATTCAGGATGTTCACCGCGGCGCTTTGCCAGGCCAGTCCGCCGGCGCTGCCCTCCGTCACCTGAATGGAGAGCGCGCTGCTCGTGAACGTCGCCATCATCATCAGGAGCTGGAAATCGGCGTCGGAATCAATCTGGAACGATTGGTTTTGCGTGTCGTTCCCGGCGTGCACCAGATTGACGATATAGTGAAACAGCTTGGCGATATAAAGCTGCCCGCCCAGCTCCATAATTTGCGGGTCTTGCTGCAGCGAATTCAGTTGATCCTGCGTCAGTGCCGGCGCTTGCGTTGACATCGTAATTCCCCCACGTCGCGCCGAAGCGCCCGTTTTGTTGGGCGCGAAGGCGGATCGCCACCGTCCGGTGTAATGCGTGCGGGCGAGCACGCCTTCGCGCCTATCGCCCGCAATGGCTTCCAAGCAAAAGTCCCCGGTAAGGGGAGCTTTTGCGGTAAATAAGTTGGGAATCGAAGCTGCTCGATGAAGGATTCAGCGGGGTGTGCGAAGCCCTGCCAGGAAACCTTTACCGAACAGCTTCGACTGCCAACTAGAGCACCGCACGCGCTTTCTGCCCCTCGAGATACACCCACGCGTTGATGCCGGTGCCGATGGGCACGGTATTGTTCGCGTTGGTGGTGAATCCCGTGGACTGCGCCCAGGCCGCCAGCGTCGGATCGACTTCCACTTTGAACGCCTGTTGCTGGGCGATCAAAATGCCGTCGATGTTCGGGAACTGGTCGATACCCGGGGTGCCGTCGCACCCGGGATCCGTCAGGCGGAATCCCTGATGCTCGCTCGGCATGCCGTTGCCCACCGGACCGATGATGGTATTGGCCGCCGTGGCGCCGAATTGCTGCGCCCAGATGCCGCCACCCGCCGGAAGTTTCAGGAAGTGCGCGACCACGAAGAACGACTTCGTGGAGATGAAGAAGTTCACGATGGTCTGGCTTCCGAACTTGATGGCGTCGGTCTGGTTGCAGAGGTTATCCAGCACGCAGGTGATGCCCCGGACCAACATGCGTTCGGGAGCCTGCAACTGGTTCGGCTGCACCATGCTCGTCATCTGCAGGGTTTTGGCCACGGTGGCGCCGCCGGTGATGGTGAAGTTGTTGTTCTGCACGATCGAGAACAAGGTTTGCTTCACTACCGCCGTGGATACGGCCACGCCGTAGTAATCCCATTCCGGCTGGACCACGAAGTCGCCGAGCCCGGCCGCCAGCATGTTCCGCAGGCGGAACCGGGGACGTCCGATTTCGTGAGCCGAAATTTCCTGCAAATGCGCAAATCTTTTTACGTTTTTCAGAAGTTTCATTTTGTTTTGGTTCCTTTCTGATCGACCCGGAGTCGATCGCGATTATCAGACCCAAGCGAAAGGCCACGGTAAGTGGCGCTTTCGCGTTAAGCCTGACCTAGCTCACGAATTTCGAATAGCTGCGACGGGGACCGAGCATTCCCATCGCGGCCGCGGCTGCCGGCGTGACTGCGCCCTTGCTTCCGGATGTCTTGGAAGCGGACGCGGCGATCGCGGGCTGCGCCGAATAGGCCGGCGTCGGGATCGTGAAATTCAACGGCCCGTACTGGCCCATAGACGCGCTGACAAGCGTTCGGCCCGTGACGATGGTGATGGCACGGGAAACCGCCTGCACCGAACCGCCAATCAAGAAACCTTCGCTCGCGTTGCTACTCATTTTGTTGAGCAGCCACGAACCGAGGAAGGCCACGCCGAAAGCCATGCCCACGCCCGCCCAGCCGGTCGAAAGCGACGGGCTGATCATGCTGGGAACGGCGGACGAGGCGACCAGTCCGCCGATGCCTCCGGCGACTTTTACCGCGAGGGCGTTGATGCTGCCCGCGGCAAAGGGATTGCGATGTCTGTGATGCGCCATAGAAATTCCTCCTTCCCCGCCGTGATTTTCCTTACGGACGTGACGACGCCGGCGAGCGTCGTACGTCGGATTGACCAAACGCACGATCATGTGTGTGCGCCTGACAAAAGTGTTTGGACCTCTTCGCGCTCGTTACGCTGCGCGGTCGTTTCTGCGCGCACGGCATTCGGATCGACGTACTCCGAAATGCTGGCGCGGCCGCCCTTCAAAAACATTTCGCCTGTGTAGGGATCAACGATCAGCGCCATCTTCGTGCCGTCAAAACTGGAGAACGAGGAAATCGGCATGGCGGTGCTGCCCAGTGCTGCCCACGTCGCGCTTCCTGAAGTGGGGATCACGATAATTTGCGCCACGGGATGAAAGATCAAAAAGTTGCGAAATTTCGCCGACGCCACTTCCTCGAGCAGTTGCTTGAACTTCGGCGCCTCGTGCTCTTTTTTGCCCGGCCCGAGGTGCGATTGCCCGTATTGGTCCACGTCGTAGGGATTCGCCGCCGGATGCTCCGGATCGGGAACATCCGGCAACGCGGCCAGCCCTCTGCGAAGTGGCAAACGCGACGGAATCAGCAAATCGCTTTCAG
>Ga0210395_10000335_pt1 | contig 36900 bp, 30 predicted proteins | sample IncBWH4OmetaG_FD_150861 | JGI IMG/M metagenome (GOLD analysis project Ga0210395, IMG submission 150861) | Forest soil microbial communities from Barre Woods Harvard Forest LTER site, Petersham, Massachusetts, United States - Inc-BW-H-4-O ... | reverse complement strand
GCCATGGCAAAAGCCTTCTTTAGTACACGGGTCGCCGTTTCGGTCAGGCGGTAGTTCCAAAGCTGGTCTTCGCTAGCAAAAACCACGTCGGTGACATCGCTTCCAGCGCGCGGTTCCCCGCCAGTGCGCTCGCACAAATAGTCCACAATGACGAAATGAAAGCGAAGCCGCTGCTTGGTCCCGGAAGACAGCGCGCCATCGTCCGGAAATATCCGATCAAAAACTTCAATGAGCTCAAGTACGCGCACCTCCAGGCCGGTTTCTTCGCGCAGTTCGCGTCGAACGCCCTCTTCTAGGGATTCTCCGAGCTCCAGCGTTCCGCCAGGGATAGACCATTCGCCACGGAGGGGCTCGCTGCCGCGGCGGATCAGCAGAGCGCGGCCACCGTCAATGATCACGCCGCCAACGCCGACGACGGGACGCTCGGGGTATTCGCGGGAGGAGGCCAATTTAGGAAATCTGCCCTAGAGCGGTTTACAATCGAAGCCGCCGCGCATTAGAGTTGACTTACGACAACGCGGTATATAATACGCCATGGTGGCGGCGGCGCAATCTATGGGGCCCCGCCCTGCGAACATTTCTACGGAGGATGGAGCCGTGATCCGCTGCCCTGAATGTTCCACTGAAATCGATGTGGACGAAGACGAAGTCGAAGAGGGTGAAATCTTGAGTTGTCCCGAGTGCGAATCCGAGCTCGAGGTCTCGCAGACGCATCCCGTGCATCTGAACCTCATCTCCGACGACCTCGATGAAGAAGACGACGATGATGATGATGAAGCCGCGGAAAACGGCGACCTCCTCAAAGACGATGAGGAAGAGGAAGACGAAGAAGAAGAGGAAGAGGAGTAAGCGGCTTCGGGGCAGCCCATCCAGTATCCCCTATCCTCAACCCAGGCATCGAATATGATAGGAGCGGACTTATGATGAGTCCCCGGTGGTTTATTGTCGTGGGAACGGCAGCGCTATTTATTTGCCTCGCGCCGGCCTTTTCCCGTGCGCAGCAGCCCGCACCTCCCACGCCCCAAGCGCCGCCAGCCTCTGGGGCCCCGGCCGCGGAAAAGTCGCAGAAAGAGAAATACAGCCACGCCAACGACTTTCTGATCATCGGAACAATATTCGATCCCAAAGGGTATGCGTTTGCTGGCGTGGAGCTGCGGATCCGGCGCAGCAACGAGAAAAAATATCGCTGGGACAGCTACACAAATTCACGAGGGGAATTTGCCGTCCGCGTGCCGCAAGGCTCGGACTATGAAATGGTAGTCCACGCGAAGGGATTCGCAGATCAAACGCGCGCGCTCGACGCCAAGACAGGCATGAGCGAAGCACGTATAGTGTTTCATATGGAATCCGGAGAGGGAGCGAAGAAATGAACGCGCCAAAACGAGCTCTGTTAGTGGCGGCCATTCTGGCATTGGCGAGCGTATCGATCGTTGCGCAAGACGCCAAAAAGGAAGCCCAGCTTCGCACAGTACATGGAGTGGTGCTGGACAAATCCGAAAACCTGATCTCGGAAAGCGTGGTTTTTCTGAAGAATACGCGCACAAATGTAGTACGCAGCTCCTATACCGACAACACCGGCAAGTACCGTTTCAGCGGTCTCGATCCAAACGCGGACTATGAAATCCATGCGGAAAAAGAAGACGCGCAATCAGCAACTCGTACAGTTTCGAGTTTTGACAGCCGCAAGGACATCACCCTAAATCTGAAAATCGACAAGAAGAAGGGTTGAGCAAAGCGGAACGTCCCCGGCTTCGCTTGTCTGGGATCGCGGCTTGGCCGGATGCTCTTGCCGGCGGTGGGCCGAGCTCCGCACTTGTCCAAAAGAACCGGGGATTAATTTGCTGCTGGCGGCAGAACTCGCACCGCCTGCGGCACTACTTCGATCATTGCCGGCGTGGGACCTAAAATCTCGCCATCTCCGTGAAATATACAGGGCCGATCTGTGATGAACTTTACCGCCTGTACCCTCATCCGATGGACATGCGGAGTCCGTAGCTCGCCGCTCTTCAACAGGCGTGGCAACAACTTCAAGACTTCTAAAGCACTCAGGTCTTCCACCATCACAGCGTCGAGCCAGCCGTCGTCCAGGCGCGCATCGGGCGCCAGCCTTATTCCCGATCCGTAGGTCGGGGTATTAAGGACGGCAGCAAGCAGAGCGTTGACTTCCATCGACGGCAAGTCGCTCCCCGGAAACTCCGCTCTCACTCCGATGGCGCGGTGCCCACAGAAAGCCCACAGCGCTGACGCAATATAGCGAGATCGTCCGGGCATCCGGCGAAAGGTTTCGTTGGCGTACCGCGCGGCTTCCGCATCTATTCCCAATCCCCCTCCGCCTAAATACAACCGCACACGGCCGTCCGCGGTGCTTGCCCTGGCAAGATCCACGCGCATCGGGTGCCCTCGCAGGATCGCCTCGGCGGCTGCCACTGGGTCCCGAGGCAACTGTAGTGCAGCGGCAAAGTCGTTCCCGCCACCGGCTGGCAAAACGCCCAAAACAACGTCAGATCCGTACGTCGCATTCACCAATGCTTGCATCGTGCCGTCTCCGCCCAGGGCGAGCAAGAGTCGGTAGCCACTCTTTATCGCGGCAAGCGCATGCGATTCGAGGTCCTTAGCAGTCCCAACGGAAATAAATTCTGCGGGAACGGAGGCCGCTTCGAACACTTTTCGGATTCGCGGAAGACAAGGGAGGGCGCGCCCGCTGCCTGCGTTGGGATTGACGTACACGACCGCCGACAGCAAGCGAGAAATGGGACTGGAGTCGGCCACTGGCTCTTGAATCCTGCCCAACCAGTCGTAGGCCTGTCAATCAAAACCAGGAATCCTCGCCGGCGAGCGTCGCGGAGGCGTCAACTCCCAGGCCCGCCCGGAGCCGCCGCGGCGGCAGTTATGGCAGCCAGGTTGTTTTCAGTAAGAATGTGGTTGAACGCGGGAAGCTCCGTTTCGATGAGCTTCTGGAAGTCCGCGACCGCTGCCGTAAGCTCCGTCTCAATCGTCTGAAGCAAGTCCAGAGCGGTGTCCGTCGGTCGAAAGTCGGCCCCACCGGCGACGTCTCCGCCGCCAGGACCAACCTCGGCGTTGAGCCAGATAAGGTTTAGATAAACCTTGTCGGCTTCTACGAAGTATTTGTCGTCACTGTTGATCTGCGAAGGCGTGACGAGCTTAAGCTCCACGGATTGGAGCTTCTTGTCCATCTCCTCGACGGTTTTTAGAAGCTCAGCTTTGCGCTTGGATTGTGCTTCATCCTCGGCTGGTGCCGGCTCGGGCTCGTCGAAGTCGTCCGGTTCAGCCGATGGCGGTTTTTCCTTCTCTTTTTTCTTTGGCGGACGAAGCATTGTTTCAATCACCTCGATTTGTTTCCGCAACCACTCGATCTGGTTGAACATATCGGAAGCGCGGGTGATGTCGTCGCGGATTCGCAGCTGCGTCTTGACCGACGATTGAATGTCTGCTTCCGAAGCCGAAATGCGTGGGTCAGGCAATATAGTGATAGGCTCGGTGAAAGACTGGCCCGCCACCGTCAGGCGAACGGAATACTTGCCGGGCGCAACCATGGGGCCAACTTCAGCTGGGCTAATTCCCCAATGTGTTATGGGCCGAGAGTCGGCGTCGCGGAAGCGCGGCTCCTGCCAAATGTGCGGGTTATCAGAAGTCGCCGTACGCAGCGCGATCAGTCGCGGTGACTCATAGCGCATATCCCACTTCACGCGATTGATGCCCACCTGGGCCTTCGTTTTGAGCTTACGAATGGTTTTGTCTTCCGGGCCCAGGATTTCGATTTCCACCGGATCTTTAGGTGCCGATTTCAGCGAAAAGTTGATCAGCGCCTGCCCGCCGTGAACGAAGCGATGGGTGGGACGCGGCTCGAAAAGTACCGTAGGGGCATCCGAGTGGCTCTTGGCGAGCTGTTCTAGCGGGGTAATGTCGTCGAAAATGTACAGCCCTCGGCCGTAGGTGGAAATAACCAAGTCGTGGAAATCCTTCTGGACAACCGCCCAAGTCACCGGAGCGTGAGGCAGACCGGTCTCTATCGCCGTCCAGTGCCCTCCGTCGTCCAGCGAGTAATGCAGACCGTTCCCCGTACCCGCAAACAGTAAGCCTCGGCAGTTTGGATCTTCGGCGATGGCTCGCACGTACCCTAGCGGATGCTTCGGCAGATTGCTGCTGATTGGTTTCCAGGTTGTGCCAAAATCCGTTGTCTTGTAAAGGAAAGGATCCCGGTTATCCATCAAATGAAAATCGACGGCGATATAAGCGGTGCCGGGATCAAAATTCGAAGGCGCAATGCTGCTGATGGTTCCCCATGAAGGCAATCCGGAAATATTCTTGGTTACGTTCGTCCAATTGGCGGCGGCGTCTTTCGTATACCAAAGCTGACCGTCGTTGGTGCCCGCCCAGATCAGACCTTTTTGGATTTTGGAAGGGGCGATGGCGAAAACCACTTCTCCATAAAACTGTCCCAGATTGTCGCCGACGATTCCGCCTGAAGAGACAATGCGACTGGCATCCTGCGTCGAGAGATCCGGGCTGGTTACCGCCCAACTCTGCCCGGCGTTCGTCGTTTTGAAAATGACTTGGCATCCGTAGTAAACGACGTTGTGGTCGAAGGGGTCGACGGCCAGCGGCGCGGTCCAGTGACATCTATACTTAATATCGGTCGGCGGCGAATCCAGAGTATGAAGATAGGGGCTCACGGAACGAGCCGTTTTTGTTCGCGCATCCCACCGCGTCACTTCATCTCCATAGCAGGTGGCCCAGACGATGTTGGGATCGGCCTGATCGGGGATGGTAAATCCGGATTCACAACCGCCCATGTGACGATCCCATCCCGTCTCCTGTGCATCGATCGGCACGCTCGGTCCACGCATGTTCCCGTCATCTTGCATGTTGCTGTAGAAGTAGTAGGGAGTCTGGCCGTCCACGTCCACGTGGTACATCTGGCCGATCGGAAGGGTGACGCGGTGAAACCCCCGACCGTGCACCGTAGTAATGATCATCCCGGCGTCGTCGGTAATCACAAAGCGATCAGGATTTGCAGCATCAATCCAAATATCGTGAGTGTCTCCTCCCCAGCGCACCTCTTGAAAATTTTGCCCGCCATCGAGCGACTGATGAAACGAGCTGTTGGCCACCAGGACTTCATTGTCGTTCCCGGTGGATACCGCGATGCGAATGTAGTAACCAGCCCGGCCGATCAAAGACCTCTGATAATTGACGGCTTTCCAATGGACACCAGCGTCGTCCGATCTCCAGAGCGAACCCTGGTCTTTGGTCTGAATCAATGCGAAAACACGGTTCGAGTTTGTTGGCGCGACAGCCACATCAATCTTCCCGAGCGGTGAGTGCGGCAATCCGTGCTCTTCGATGCGCGACCACTTCGTTCCCCCGTCGCGGGAGACATACACTCCGCTCCCGGGACCACCACTAAGCTCGGCCCAGGTATGCATTTCCAACTGCCACATCCCGGCAAAGAGCACGCGGGAATTGTGGGGATCCATGGAAAGGCCAGAGCATCCGATGTTCTCTCCCGCAAAAAGCACACGTTCCCAATGCTGGCCGCCGTCAAGGGTTCGGAACACGCCGCGTTCCTGCTGCGGTCCAGTCGCGCGACCAAGCGCACAAGCGAAAACGATATCGGGATTCGAGGCGCTGACGATAATTCGGCCAATCCGCCCAGTCTCCTGCAACCCCATATTCGTCCATGTCTTACCCGCATCGGTGGACTTATAGATTCCATTTCCTATGACGTCGCTATCGCGGATGACCCAAGCCTCGCCGGTTCCAGCCCACACCACACTGGGATCAGACGGAGCGACGGCAAGAGCCCCAATGGCCGCAACAGGCTGCTTGTCAAAAATGGGCGCCCAGCGGTTGCCGCCGTCGGTCGATTTCCAAACTCCTCCCGAGGCAGCTCCGGCATAGTAGGTGCTGGGATCCCCCGGCACTCCAGCGACGGACGCGATGCGGTTTCCCACCCGCGGCCCAACAAAGCGAAATCGAAACTGGCCGTTCTCCTCTGCGTCCGGTTGCTGCGCGGGCGCCGGCGAACTCCAACACAAAACCGTGAGCAGTGCGAAACAAACCTTTCCGCTTCCGATGAGCGCCACGAAAACCTCCAGCAAAAAAGGGTATGGGCATACGTGGTGCCGGCGGAGGGAATCGAACCCACGGCCTAGGGATTATGAGACCCTCGCTCTACCACTGAGCTACGCCGGCACTGAGACAGTTCTTAATGCTACGGAGTCGGTCGCAAAGGTGTCAAGCATTCCCGCGAAACAACGAAAACAGTGCTGTCCGCTTTGCATTGCTTTCCTCCTACACAGGCGGGACTAGACCGCCAAGCTGCTAGGAATGCGGCTCTCGTTTTACCCTAGCGTATCGTAGTTTCTGTATAACATTGCGCGTTGCCCCACTAGCGCCAACAAGTTGCTGGCGTTTTTGTTTTCGGCAGCTAGCCTGCGGGCTAACTCTTTTGTTCGCAACACCTCAGAAACGACGCGCATCTTGGCAAACCCAGCCAGCTCGCCGCGCCCGTGACCCTCTTTCAGATCACAGCCACGAGCTGTGGAAAAAAGGGATGCAGCCCCGAGGATGCCGGATGAGAGTGCTCTAACAAGGTCCGTCCGCACCTGAACTTACCAGAGCACCCACCTGTCCTGAAGTCCCAATGAGCCTAGTACTACTGTACCGTTGACCCTATACGTACTAAACCCTATTCTCGTCGTGTTGGTGAAGGAGTTGGTGAACGAGCGGCCCTATCTCACTAGGCGAAAGCCCAGCGAAGGGACGGGCCGGACTGGTGTGTACCAATACGGAACAGATCCGTAGCGCGAGCTACTTGACATCCCTGCAATAAGGGTCATAGTGCCTTTGGGTATCTTTCCATCCCCGGAGGCAATCTTAAATGTCCAGGAAACTCGCAGTGGTATCTCTAGCCATGCTCATTTTGGCTGGTGCTATGGGTTTGAAGACCATTGTTACGGCGCACGGCGACGGCACCGTAATTATGGCAAACGGCTGTGCACCGCCACCACCGACGCCGTATCGTAATGGCTGCGCACCGCCACCACCGACGCCGTATCGCAACAGCGAAGCACCACCACCACCGACGCCCTAAGGGTAACCGCAGAGTATCCGCAGCAGTCAACATAGCCTTCTGCGGAGGCGGGGTCAGGGCGTAGGTAGATAGGTAGGAAACGTGCCTGGTCCATTTGCATACATCATCTGGTTGGTTGGTCTCCTTTGCGAGGCAGCGGTTGTGGTCTGTGCGCTCAAGAAGCGCGCATTCCGTCGCTATCTGCTCCTAAATCTGTACATGGCAAGCGCAGCTCTTAGTGAGCTTGGGCGCTACAAGATTCTCGCGTTGTATGGCTTCGACTCGAGGCAGTACCAATATTTTTACTATTACTCTGACGCGATCCTGACGATTTTCCTATATTTCGCGCTCTGTACACTTTACGTTCACGTCTTCAGCGAAATGAAGGCGGAGCGTTACGTGAAAATAGGCACCCTGCTGCTTCTTGCGGGGACAGCGTTATTCACTTACGCCGTGGTGCTGCAATCCTCGGCAAAACTTGTCACTCATTTCGTCGTGGAGCTCTCGCAGAACTTGTATTTCGTTGGCCTAGTTCTCACCTATGTTTTGTGGGCGGCCATCCTCAAGCTTCGAGAGACGCGCACGCGACTCGTACAACTTGTGCTTTCGTTGGGCGTTTATTTCAGCTTGTTTGCGGCCGACTACGCCATCCGGAATTTATATCCGCAGATGAGTTCGGTGTTTGTACCCATCGTGCAGGTTTTTGGGCTATTCCTCCCACTGGCTTGGGCATATGCCTTTTGGCGATTGCCTGAAGAAGCCAGACTGGTGCCTGCGCGCCTTGCGGTGATCCCCCGATGATGGCCGCAATCATTCTGGTTTGCTCGATCGTTTTCTTGCTGCAGTTCTTCGTGTCTTATTGCCGCTCCCTCATCGCGGCTTCGATCAAGCACCCGCTTTCTGCCGAAGTGCAGGATGTTACGGGGATTAAGAACTCGGCGAGCGGCGACGATTTTGCCCGGGTTGTGCAGCTTTTGCAGCTCTGCCCGGACCGCCCGGAAGATCGCAGCGGGATCCAGGCCATTGGAGCCTATTTCGGACTTTTGGGGGCTGTGCGCGCCAGCGTTGCGCGGCTCATCCCCTCGTTGCGCGCCTGGACCGAGACAGAGCGCGGGCAGTGCACCTATTTCGCGGCCGTGACCCTGGAGCGCCGCATTGCCTTCAGCCGGGACATGTTCGCCCAGCAGTTGGAAACGTAACCATAAAGCTGTTGCCGGGCTTTCCGTCCAGCGCCCCGCTGCCTGATTAGCCACATCGGAATACCACTCGCTGCTTGACTTTTCGGGGCCTGTGGTATTCTGAAGCCGTTTCCCTCCTCACCGGAGTGGACGCGTCCGCAGCGCAAAAACGACCGGTGACAAAAACATGTCTGCAGTGTGGCGCTGTACTGCCTTCGCGCGTACGCGTCTGCGATTTTTGCGATTCATCCCTAACGCTTGATTGGTCTCAAGAAGCGGAGGCCTCCGCTCCTGATCCGCAGCCAATGCCTGGCCTCGAAATGGGCCGGGTCAAGGTCGAGGCCGCGCCCAGCGCGGATTCGGATCTCGCCTGGCGTGGTGAGCTCGCCCGGCGTCTGGAAACCTATCGCTCCCGAAGACGGAAGGTGGCGCCTAACCTGGCGCAGTCAGAACTACCGTTCCAAGAGCCTGTGGCCGAGCCGCCCGTTCAAGCTTCTGTGAGTGTCGCTGAAGTTTCGCCCGTGGCCGATGACGATTTTTCTTTCACCCTCGCGATCGGCCGGAACGCGGCGACCCGGGAAGAAGCGCGAATGGTAATCGACGTATCCCGGCCTCCGGCTGCAGAGCAGGTCTTCGAGGCAACACCCTCGACCGACATGCGTTCGGAGGAGACCGGTCTGTACCCAGTGGCCGCTATCGAAGAGCGCCGCATTGCTGGATTGATCGACGCCGGTTGCCTGCTCTTCGCCTACGGTGCTTTCCTCACACTCTTCGGTTCACTTGGCGGACAGTTTACGTTCAGCAAGCTGAGCGCAGCTGTGTGCATGGCAACCTTCGTCATCGTGTACTTACAATATTTTGCCCTATTCACGGTTTTCGGCGGCACAACTCCCGGCATGATGCTTCGCGGCTTGCACGTTGTCAGCTTTTCCGGCGAAACTCCGTCGCCGCGGCAAATGCTGTGGCGCAGCGTGGGTTACATGCTTTCGGCTGGCACTTTTTTCATGGGTTTTCTTTGGGCCTTGTGGGATGAGGATGCCCTAACCTGGCACGATCGTTTGTCTCACACCTATCTTTGCCCGGCTCCCACGCTCGCCGACATGGAGGCCACCCACGTCGCTCCTAGCCGCTGAACCCGGCGCCGGGCCATTTCTTTTCTTTTAGAGATCTCTTTAAGCGCGGCACTCTCGCGCGATGCGCAGGATGGTCCGAAGGCTGTGCTCGACATCGGCTTCCGTCGTCGCCCAGGAACAGACGCTCACTCGCATCGCGGACTTTCCTTGCCACTCCGTTCCGCCACACCAGCAGGTGCCGTCTTCCTGAACGGCGCGAATCACTTTCTGCGTAATCGCCGCGCTGCCGAAAGAAACAAGCACTTGGTTGATCACCACGTCGTTTAGCACTTCGAAGCCTGCCTCGCGAAATCCTTCTTCGAATCGTTGCGCGTAGGTGCAAGTTCGCTCAATCAAGGAGCTCAGGCCCGCGCGCCCCATGGATTTCAGCGCCGCCCACAATTCCACACCACGCGCTCTTCGCGACGATTCGGGAGTGTGGTGCATTGGCTCGCGGCGCGCGCTTGCCTGAAGGTAAGCAGCCGTAATCGCCATCGCGGAGCGTAACGCCGCGCCGTCTTTCACCAGGACAATCCCGCTGTCGTAATTGACGTTCGGCCATTTGTGCGCATCCGTGGCCCAGGAGTCCGCTTGCTCGAATCCTTTCGTTAGGTGCGAATACTTCGGCGAAACGGCGGCCCACAAACCAAACGCGCCGTCCACGTGAACCCAGGCCCCTTGCTCCCGGGCACGAGCGCAGATCTCTGTAGCCGGATCAAATGCCCCGGTGTTCACATTGCCCGCCTGCATACAGAGGACTGTTCGTTCCGTGAGTCGCGGCAGTTTGTCGGCGCGCATTCGCCCTTGGCCGTCGACTTCTACGCGCTTCAGACGTTTTTTCCCGAACCCTGCAAGACTCAGCGCCTTGAGAATGGAAACATGCACCTCGTCACTGACAACCACATCGATCGGGGGCGCACCAAACATCCCATCGTCCACAACGTTCCACCCCGCGCGTGCAAGAAGGGCGTGCCGCGCCGCCAGAAGGGCCGCAAAATTCGCAGTCGTCGCACAGGTCACCAGCCCGCCCTGGCAGTTCTCCGGCAAGCCAAGCGCCTCCGATACCCAGCCGAGCACCACCTCTTCCAGCTCTGCCGCCACTGGGGACATGACTCGCAGTGACGCATTTTGATCCCACGCTCCCGCCACCCAATTTGCCGCCAGAGACGCGGGCAGGGTCCCGCCATTTACGAAACCGAAGTATCGGCCGCCTGTCGTCGCTACCGTTGCTGGAGAGCCGATTTGATCTAACCTCTCGAGGACCTGCCTAGGATCGCTCGGCGATGCGGGGAAAGGTTCGCGGAACTTCAGAAGGTTCTCCAAGTCCTTTTGAGCTGGCGCAACTCGGCGTTCACCGATTCCCAGTGCGTATTCGCGCGCAATCTCTGCTGCTTGCTGTAAGAGTTCATCTCTCTTGGATAATTCATTCACACCAGTTTCCTTCGCCATTCGGCTCCTTTCCAGGTGGCCACGTCTCGAAGCAGCAAAACATGTGCCCGTACGGCGCGGGGCGGCGGTCTCGTCGAGAGTAGAGGATTGCCAAAGGAAGGAAAGAGCCGAATTGTCTGCTACTTCTTGATGACAGCTTCGTCGGAAGCGATCTTTCCATCGCGAATGAAGATGATTCGGTGCGCGTGCTGCGCGATATCATTCTCATGCGTGACGAGAATAATGGTGTTGCCTTGCTGATAGAGATTCTCGAACAACGCCATGATCTCTTCGCCGGTCTTCGAATCGAGGTTGCCAGTCGGTTCGTCCGCCAGGACAATCGACGGCGAATTGACGAGGGCCCTCGCAATGGCTACGCGCTGCCTTTGACCACCGGAGAGTTCGTTGGGCTTGTGCGTCATCCGATCCAGCAGATCCACGCGCTCCAGAGCCTTTTTTGCTTTCTCGATGCGTTCCTCGGCCGGCGTACCGTTATAGATCAGCGGAAGTTCCACGTTGTGCAGCGCCGTCGCCCGCGGCAGCAAATTAAATGTTTGAAAGACGAACCCAATCTCTTTGTTCCGAATGTACGCCAGCTCGTCATCGTCCAAATCGCTTACCAGGCGCCCCGCAAGCCAGTATTTTCCCGCGCTTGGTGAATCCAGACACCCTATGAGGTTCATCAGCGTGGACTTCCCCGAACCGGAAGGCCCCATGATGGCGACGTACTCGCCCTTGCGAATTTGCAGGTCAATACCGCTGAGAGCGTGCACCTGCTCCGCGCCCATCTCATATACTTTTGTGAGGGCTTCCGTCTTGATCACGATACCGGAGTTGACCAAATCCTCGCGGTACGTATCCGTTGCTGTGGTCTCCACGGGCATTCGAGTTTCTCTCGCAACTCCAGCTTCGACAGCTCTAACTCTGTTGATCGTCCTGTTTCTTGGGCGCGGAATTATCTATCTTCACGCTCGCTTCCGGCTTCAACGTTCGGAGCGCTTTGTAGCTCCCCACAACGATCTCGTCACCAACTTGCAAGCCCTTAGTGACTTCGATGTCGGTAACGCCGGTAATTCCTGTTTCCACCGGCCGGAAGAAGGCTTTCTTGCCGTTTACGACGAAAACGCCCTGTACCTCGTCCTTCTTAGGATCGCCAGGCGCGGCCGGCGGGGGAGCTGCTAGTGTCACTCCCGAGTTGCTTTGGCCTTTCGCATTCTTGGCCGCTTCTTCAAGGTCCTTGCGCGTGCGCACTGCCAGCGCCTGAATCGGAATGGCAATTACGCTCTTCTTCTCGGCAGTCTTAATCTTCGCTGTTGTCGAAAGCCCCGGACGCAGATTGTCCGGAGGATTATCAAGCCTCACGACCACCTTAAAGTCCTTCGCCTCTTGCGTGCTGGTCGTGGACTGCGTCGTGGCAAGGCCGGAGCTCCGCAGCGTCGCCTGCGAACCAATCTCAGTCACCTTGCCCTTGAAGATTTTTCCGGGCACGGCGTCGATGGTTATATCCGCATCTTGCCCCAGCTTCACGTTAACGATGTCCGTCTCGTCCACTTTGACTTCCGCGGTTACCACGGACATGTCCGAGAGCGTCATAATGAAGCTGCCATTCGCATTCTGCATGCCCATTACCACGTAGTCGCCAACGCGCTCCGGCAAATAGCTCACGATTCCATTAATAGGTGACGTGTACGTGGTCTTTGACAATACGTCCTTGGTCCTTACCAGCATTGCCTGGTTCTGATTTACTTGCGACCGAGTTTGATCGAGCTGTGCTTTCAGCGATTGCACGCGAGCCTTCGCCGAGTCCACCCCCGCCACGGCGCCATCATAGGTGCTCTTCCGCTGATCAAAGTCCTGCTTGGGGATCAAACCGTCCTTGAAAAGTCCTTGTCCGCGCTCCCAATCGAGCTTGGCCTTTTCCATGTTGGCCTGCTGAGAAACTAGGTCTGCCTTCGATTGTGTATAACTCGCTTCAGCCGCCTGTACGCCGGATTCTGCGGTATTGACTGCCGCTGACTGCGCTTGCACGTCGGCATTCGCCTGCACGTTCTCCTGCAGGAGCAGTTTGTCGCCCTTCTTGATATGGTCGCCTTCCTTAACGAAGATCTCCGTGATTCTTCCGTATCCCTGGGCTGTGACATTTGTGTAAGTGGTAGGCTTTATCTCTCCCGAGGCCGTCACGATCGAAACCAAGTCGTCCGACGTCGCGACTTTAGCGGTCTGCACCGTCACCACACCCTTGTTGGCCTGGTTGACGCTGAACACCACAATCCCGGTCAGCACCGCAACCGCCACCAACCCGATCACTACCTTTTTCCACGTCTTCATGTGATTCCTCTTCAATCCACCCTGGCAAGGTCACCCTAAGCAATCCCTGGATAGACGCCCGGGGATAGGACACGATTTCTTTGTTTTCTGACCCGTCCGCTACAATACATACGCCCGTATGGGCCGAAATGTTTCGCGAGAGGTCGCTGCGTACTGCGCGGTTTGAGCTCCCGCCAGGAGCACTTGGGCCGACCGACGGGCGATTCGACCCAACTTCTTCAAGTCAGGCGTGGATCTCCCCTATATTCTAGATTCAAAACAGCCTAAAGGAAAGAACTCCCTCGAAATCTGCCCAATACCCTCACGGCAACCCGACCTACCCCCTTATGACGTAGCACTCCGCATTTTGTTAACGACAAGGCGCACCTTTCGCGGCATTTGGCCGTTTGCTCAAACTAGTTGGATGCTATATTCCTGCTCACTGGTGTCCGGGGAAAAGTTGGTCCCTGCCGGCAATCTATTGTCCGTGAAGAGCTTGCAGCAATTGGAGTCGGGAACGATTGGAAAACTTGCCTACGCTTCATGCAGAGCAAGCTGTATCACATGGGCTTCCGCGGTAAGGTGTCCCGGTCGACCGTCGCCGATGCCAACGAATTGCGCGACTGGCGAATCTATGCCGACTTCGCTCAGGTTCTTATCGGTATCGCGCGCCCCTGTATGCCGACGACCCCCTGGGCGGTGGAGTTGGATCAAAACCTATATGCCCTGGATTCCACGACCATCGATCTCTGCCAGTCGCTGTTTCGCTCGACCCGATTTCGCCGGCACAAAGCCACGGTCAAGCACCACAACCAGCGACCAGATTCGTAGAAGCGCTCTTTGGCTTGCATGACGTTGCCGAAAGAACGACGCGCGCTTGCTCGAGCCTCCTCTTAGCTCAGCCCCTGCTCCCGCAAGCGCCCTGTCTTGAGCCGTAGGTGCGGGTCAATTTCGGAGGTGAAGTCATACAATTTGCGCTTGCGTTCCGGCATGGCTGTTAACCTTCCGCCGATTCTGGCTCAATGATCCGCGCGATGGCATTCGCCAGCCGCTTCCACTTTGTGGTTTCCTTGACCAGTTGTTTACGACCGGCTGCGGTTAGCGAATAAAACCGGGCCTTACGGTTGTTTGAAGAGACTCCCCACTTCGCTGAGATCCAACCGCGTTCTTCCAGGCGCTGAAGTGCAGGATACAGAGCACCATGCTCGACCAGCAGCTCTTGCTCCGACGTTTCCTGGATGGCGCGCGCGATCCCTTGCCCGTGCTGTGATCCAAAGATGAGCGTGCGAAGAATCAGCAGGTCCAGTGTGCCCTGCAGCAATTCCAATCGTTCTTTTGTGTCTTGGGTAGACATATAACCCGAGAATGCGCCCATCCGGGTAAGTTGTCAACCTGAAAAATCCGGGAAAAATTCCTCCCTTTCTGACCGTCCCAGCGCAAGCTGGGTCGCGGGCCCAGAACACATTCCACGGATTCACCGGAAGTTCCAGGGTTAGTCTGGTCGCCACATTCGTCGTCCTCGACAAATCTACCGGAGTATGATCCGCATTGCCCAACTGTTCGTTCTAAAGGATATCTGCGAAGGGAATTTAAGCCGCCCACCCGCGCAGCAGCGCCTCGCTCCCGTCGTCCATCGGGTACGACATCTCGATTCGCAATTCTTGCAACGTCACGTCTTGCGGCGTACCGAATGTGGTCAGCGTGTTGAACAGCCGCAATAGGCCACCCCCTGTTTCGAGCTCGAGCGGCACTGAAGGCGACAGTGGCGCGTCGTTCAACCCGGGAATGAAAGCTCTGGGGGCATTCGGAAGCAGCTCGCGCAGCAGCGCCTCTGACGGAGAATCCGGATACGCAGCGGCTTCGCGCCGCAGTCGCGCGATCAGGATCGACGCTGTGCGTTCCCAGCTCCTGATCCGCGGCCGCATGCCCTCGGGCGCAAACATCATTCGCATGAAATTCAACTCCCCGTCCGACGCAAGTCTCGCTAACGCCGCCTCCGTTACGCAGTACTCGATGATTCTCGCCGAGGCTCTGTTCTTCATAACCACGTTCCAAGATCGGTCCAGAACCATGGATGGGTACGGCTCGTGGTGCTCAAGAATTCTTCCTAGGGCGTCCGTCGCCCGCTTCATCTCGGCCACGTCCAGCGGCCTCTCGGGATAAAAGGCGGCAAATCCAGCGGCGCCGAGAAGATCGTTGCGGGCGCGCAAGGGAAGGTCCAGGGCCTCGGTAATTGCTAGGACCATCTCGCGGCTTGGCTGCGCTCGCCCGGACTCGATGAAGCTCACATGCCGTTGTGAGACTTGCGCATCCATCGCAAGGTCGAGCTGGCTCTTGCCCCGGATCCCCCTCCATTCCTTGAGGAGCGCGCCCAGCCGATTTCTCCGTTGTCCTGCGGTCACGGCTCTTTGTGATTCGATCATGGGCTTCAAGCCTAACCCGATCGAAGGCCGCCGCTTTTTAGGGGTGTGACTCACAGAATTGGCCGCTAATAAATTTCTACGAATAGCCAACCATTCAACCAGGTAACCGGGCTTGCGTTATCACGAAATCCGATTCGCTCACTCAGCAAACGAGCACATCACGCGTTGGTGCCGCTGAGATGGCGGTAGGTCCGCCCCCACGCCCTGCCACGGGTTCACTCATTCCCAAATCAGGAGCGATGGCAGGGAATCGGGAGCCGCCAGGCGCAAGAACTCGTACCCAATCCCGGCCATCCCCTGATGAAACGAGGCGAGAAAAGGAGCTTTTTTCCAGCCTAGCGCGTATTTTCCTTCCTCTTGGGCGCGTCGAAGGACAGAGGACGCCATCTTTCGCGCGTCCTGTAGATAAGCCGGATCGCCGAGCTCTTTGGCCGCCACCACCAGCGTCTCGACGCGTCCCATCGCGCCGCAGCACAACGTATCCTGCCCCTGCGTTCCCGCCAGCCGGGTGGCCCGCAGCCCGTGGTAAATATCCTGGCGGACCTGCGGAGTATCGAGAATTGGAAGCGCGGCCAAGCGGCTCAGAGCAATCCCCGGGGCCCCGTGGCACCAGGACGTCATATAGCCATAGCCACGTTCGCCAGACTGCTGGCGGAAGTCGGGCCAGTTGGAAACCTCGGACAGGAAAACACTGGTTTCATAAGCCTGTGCCTCCAGCGCCGCTTCCCGGAATGAATTCTCGCCGGAGGCTTCATACAGCTTAAGAAGCGCATAAGCGATCCCGGCGGCGCCATGCGAAAAACCGGTCAGGATCTCTTCACTCTTAATTGTTTTCCAGGCCCGGGGCCCTTGTCGGCTTTCCCACCGGTGTTGCAGGAGATGCTCCCCGCACAGGACCGCCTTATCCAGAGCCTCCGGAAGTCGGGTCACCCGATAGAGTGCCAGCAGAGCCAATGCCGCTCCCGCCGCTCCCGATATGAGATCAAGTTTGCGGTCCGACGCAATGCGCTCGGCATCGAGCATTTCGGCAAAACGCTGTGCATGGTGAAGCCATTCCTCGTCGCCCAGGAACTCACTGGCACGAACGAGCGCATACATGACGGAGGATTGGCCTGCGGCAGCGCCGATTCCCAGGTCGAACAGCGCCGATGCATACTCCGGCCGCACCGCCTCCCGGACAACCGTTTCCAGAGCGGAACGAGCCAGGGTGGCCAAATTCGGTTCCGCACTCAGCTTTTGCGCCCCCGCCAGAAATAAGGCCACGCCAGAGAGGCCGCTGTAGAAGCATGTGCCCATCGGCTCCAACCGGCAGCGCTGGGCCTCCGCGTAATACGCAAGCGTGTTCCAGCTTACGCCCTCCTTGAATGAGCGTGCGGCGTGGCGAATCTCCTGGGCGATACGGAGCGCCTCGGCCAGGAAATCGTCGGGGCCAGCCTCGTCTTCCAGAGGGACCTCGGAAGGCTCGGGGGCTTTGCTGCCCACGGTTTTCGGCTCGCCTTCTTGCAGCTCGAACGAAGCACAAAGGAAACCCAATTGGCGTTCCAAATCTTCCTCGCTCAAGGTTCTGAATCGCCTTTGCACCTGAGAAAAGCCGGATTCCCGAAAGAATTGAGGGATCGAGCCACCGCCTTCGAGCATCAAGCTGTCGCTCTCCGCTGCATATTGGAACATGGGTATGTCCCCTTGCAGGAGGCTCCTGCGCTCATCTGCCAGAATCGGCCAACTGGATGGGCGGTGTTCGGCGTAAAGCAAAGGACGGCTGAACAACTCTAGTTCTATGCTCGCATCCACGCCATCGCCAAGGCAGCGTGGAGAATATAACTGCTTCAGCATCAAAGCATATATGGCTGTGCTCCTGAAGACGAAACGCAGGCCCGACCAGTTGCGGAGAGGACTGTTCGGGCTCAACAATTCGGGCCCGCGCGCCTGGAGAAAGCGATACATCTGCGTGAACCCAGCGGCGATCTCGTCCACATAATGAGCCGCCTGCACCTTCTCGCCGTCCAGGATCACGACATTGTGGGTCAACCGAGTGAAAATCGGTTCCGCTCCAAGTCGCATGGCATCGGTGTTAACGTTCTCCCAGATTTTTCTCCACCGGTGCGTCAGTTGAACCTCGCTTCCGCCCAGTCCGCTGACGTCGTAACTCTCACCCGAAGGCCGGATCTCCCAGCGCGGCAGCAAGCCGGTGCGGAACACCGAGTCCTCATAGAAAGACCGGCCAGCAAGGGAGAGCGGGCCTTCTTTCCCTTGGCGTCCGAAGTATTGGATGCGAGCCTGGAGCAGGGTTTCATGGTCAATGAGCACCGGTTGGTCCGCGGTGGCAATCAGGTTCTCGTGATGGCAGTCGCTTCCTTCCAGCGCATAGATCAGGCACAAAAGCATTCCCGCACGGTAATAGAAAGTCTTGACGTCACGTTCATGTGGGCAGGGGCGAGGCTCGATTTCCTCTACCCAACCGTAAGCGCCTCGATCGAGCACCTGGAGGGTCCGAAACGCTGGCAGGTCGGCGTTGCGGTTGATCCAACTGAGCAAATCCCAATAGGCAGCCTCGGCCGCGATCATCTTGGGTTTGTAGATCAGCCTGACGCCAGCGGCGAAGTGCGCACGCAACACAGTGCGTCCTGCCCGGTGCCGGTCCGACAGGTCGGTGTCCAACTTGACGACGGGCCCCAGGGGATGGCCTTGGTTGAAGCGAGCTGCGAGTTCCGGCTGGTCAGCCTCCAGCCGGAGGAGAAACTCCCGAGCTGCAGCGACCCACTGGGAGAGCCTGGTGGCCAAGAATCTCCCCAGCACCGGATATTTCAGAAAGAGTCGGACTAGCCCGTCTCCGCGGACGGAACATAGGAAGGCTTCGTAAAGTTCTCGGCCGCCAGTGCCGGGAACAGATCCCGCAGAGCGCGATAGTGCCACGGTGGAGGAATCCTGGTGAGCGCTGCGGAAATCCGTGAACTCGTGATCCAGAGTCTCTCGCGCAATCGCCTCCAAGGAAAGCAGCAGAGATTTCTCCCACTGCCGATGTGCCGCGTACGCCAACAAGGAATAGGCTTGCCCCGACTCTTTCCGCAGGGCTTCTCGGGCCAGCCGAAGGAAGGGATGAAAAAGTCCTTCAAAGGCGACGGGCCGTTCCCCTCGGATGGAACCGAGGTCGTTGTTCACCAGCGCCTTGTCCCAGGCTTCCCCGGTGGACTCGATCATTTGTCCCAGTAGCCGCGCCCAATACGGCAACTCAAAACTAGCCCGCCGGACTCGCCCCACGAGGTCCCGGGCGCGACGCTGACCCAGCCCGTCCCACTGCAGACGCTTTAGGAACACCTTCTCGTCGCCCTTGGCACAGTTTTTTCGCCACGCGGCCATACGTTCATTTAATACTTCGGAATCCTCGGCGCGCGTTTCCGGCAGCAAGTTGCCACCCAGACGCTCCTCAAGAAACGCCGACCGTTCCACGATTTCGCGGAGCGGTTCTTTTGAGATGGACAGTGCAGTTCCGATGGCAGGGGGCGCAATCTGCAAATCCGCAGCACTGACCGCCGCTTTGAGTTCCTGGGGCACCGGGATGCTCGCCTCCCGCAAGCTGCACAAGCGTTGACTTAAAATTGTCGGCGGTAGAAGATCCCGCCAAAGCAGATGCTCATCTTTGTAGACGACCGCGAACCCTCGGAGAAGATGCGGGGGCCCAATCAAGTCCGCACTCTTACGGGAGGAGCTGCAATGTGGGCGGAATCATGTAGACGGCGTCATGCCGCCGAATTGAGTTTGTAGTCCCGCAAGAGTGCGTTTATGCGATTATGTCTGTATTTCTTTTTGAAATCTCGCCTGGGTTCTTGAGTTCCTTCTTGCTATCGTCGATCATGTGCTTACACCTCATCTGAGTCCCACCCCGTCCGCAGGGGTTTCGTGGGTCTAAGCAAATCAGAAATCAACCAGGATCGTGCTGAATGCGGATCAGCGGAGTCTACTTCTTCCACGGAGGTGTTGATCTGCCGCGGTCTCGGGCCAGGGCAGATGTCAACACCTCTGGGACGCAATTCGCATACGACTCTAGCGCCTATGGTGCCCGTCGCGCCCTTTGTAGAATGCGCTCGCCGTTTGTTATTCTGGCTACGCGGTTAGTGGATCTCATGGCAAAAGGCATCATTGCATGTCAACGCTGTAGTCTCCAGGCCCTCACCACCCGCCACTTTTTCCAAATCCGCCTCGGCGAGGTCGCGGCCCGTTTCTGGTGTCGTTTCCTTTGAAACTTGGATTGGCTTCTTGACTTCCTTATCGTCGGCCATGTGATTCCTCCTCATCCTCATCTAAGTGCCACGCCCCGGTGCCGGTTCGCGGGCCCGACGCGCGTTTCTGGTCTCTACTAGCTAAATCGGAAACGGAAGGCAAAAGACGACAGGATAAAATTCAAAGGGCGCGACGACAGCAAGGCAGGTGCTTTGCGAAGACAGGGTGGGGTGTTGTTTAATGCGCGGACACACCGCTTGGCTTTATTACGGCCCAATTCCGGTAACCGTCCTGGAATGTTTAGCAAACTACCGCGGGGCGGCTGGCTTTGCAGGTTGCCACAATTCGATCGGATTTCCCTCAGGGTCGTGCAGGCGGGCAAACCGACCGTAGGGATAAGACTGCGGGTCAATCTTGACTTCGGTTCCCGCAGCTTGTAGCTGGGCCGCCATTTTGTCGAGATCCCGGACTCGAAAGTTCAGCATCCAAACCTTCTGGGCATCCCCGAAATATTTGCTCGTCTCAGGGAAGGGAGCGAAAGCGGTTGCTCCCGCCTCTTGCTGCCACGAGGTTTCCCCGTCGCTCGTTGGTATCGTCAAAATCCCGAGGTGTTGCTGGTACCAAAGCGCCAACGCTTTCGGATCTTTGGCTCGAAAGAAGAATCCTCCGATTCCGATCACTTTTTCCATTTCCGTTCCTTCAGCGATCCCATCGCGAACAGCGGCCTCCGCAGGGAGAGGAGAGGTCTTTGGCTGTACGGCTGTCTGCGCCGCTATGGCGAGTTGTTTCCGCCCCAAGATGAAGCTCGACCCGAAAGCAAATGGCAGAATTCGAAGCAGTTGGCGTCTTAGAAAAAGCATCCCATCCTCCTTGCGAGAAGAGCGCGGCCCGAGCTACGATACCTGCACAAACGGAGTTCTGAGAAGCGTAAAGATGAGGTTCTGGGCGATTTTGTCGGCCCTTACCTTACCGGGTCACGGAAGGGTTGCCCGTCAACCATCCAAGGCGAAGCGACAGGCTACATCATCGGTTAGCCCATCGGGGCGTGAGTAATCGCGGATGGCTTGACACCCGCGAGCAATGCCAATTCGCGCCATTTCCAGTGGCAGTCCACATCGATGAAGCCAATTTCGCACAGCCACGCCAACTGAGTTTCAAGATCGAGAAGCTTGTTCGAGGGATCCTCATTCGCCCAGGAAATCGCCTGGAGGAACCCGGCGTGCAGACGGGAACTTCGAGAAGCGACGTGCTCAAGATTACAGAATGCGCCGCCTGGAGCGAGAAGCTCGAAAATCTCCTGGTATAGTGTGCGTTTTCGTTCGTCTGATACGTGGTGAATCGCAAAACTCGAGATCACTGCGTCGAACAGCCCCATCGGAGGCATTTCGTTTTCAAAATCGTGTGACACGATCGTGACACTGCCATCGGTGGCAAACAGTTTGTGTAGCGCCTCCAGCATCGTTGACGAGAAGTCAAGCCCGACAAATTGGGCACGCGGGCGAGCCGATTTCACGAGCGCAAGGAGCCTCCCCCCACCACTGCCCAGATCGAGAATGCGGCTTGCTTCAACGGGCACAAACTCAAGCAGAGTAGCTTCGCCCTCGACGCGGTGCGGAATCGAATCTGCGCGCCGGAGATAGTCCAAGGCGTGTTCCGCGTCGGGCCAAAGATTGACGTCAGGTAATGTCGGCACGGGAGTCCTCCCACTTGCGATTAAGCCGTGCGCCAGCGCTTAAGTCCAATTTCCAGTTATTTACAGAAACATAAGGCCATCTTATGCAGCGTAGACAGGGATGCTGCGCATGCTGCTTCTCGCCGCTCAGAGCAGGCTGGAAATGATGAGCGCGCCGGAACCCAGAAGGTCGTCGCAACCCGCACATTCCGGACGCCCATCCGGAGACTATCCGGGATCGGCGATGTGAGAAGCCACGGTCAGGTTTTGGGTGAATCGTCGGCAACCCTTGGCGTTCCATGCGTAAGCGACGGAACTACACAGAAGAAGCAAATGGTATTCTTGAAAAGCTGCTGTAACGGTCATTCTCTTGTCGACCTTCGCCAACACGAGTTCCTGAAAGAGGAGCTTCTCGATTTCATGGAAATGGTCGATTGAATCCCAATTGCGGAAGTCCTGGTCGGGCCAAGCCGTATTCCATATTGCCCTAGCCGACATCCGGTAATGGTCAAAGATGCTGGTTACATCCTTCACATCGGACTTTAGATTCGTGTTCTGTGCACCTGTCATGTGCGGCAGTATACACGCACAAGAACCCTCCAAGGCCACACGGTCCCCAATCGTCAAATTCTTTTTGAACCTGTTCGGCGCTTAGGATGGCGTCGTCTCCATTCCGCCCGAGCTTCTCTCAACTCGATTAGGTTTTTCTTCTCGTCGGCGTTCAAAAACTTGTCCCATCTATCGCGCAGTGCTTTTCCAAACTCGACCAACTCTGCTTCGGTCATGTTGCGGAGTTTAGAGCGGAGGGATTCAAGCCCGTCATCGCGGAAGCCAATCATAGAGTACTCTCGGGACTTCCGCATTTCTGCACCACCCTGTTTACGGACGTCCTGTGATTAAAGCCCCGGAAGCAATCAATACTCTGGGTCTTCTGGGGCGCACCAGGGAAAATTGGTTTGGTGATGCTCTCGGACGAGTCGACTGATTCCTCGTGAGCACGCGATACCCGAGCACCTTCCGGGGTTGTAAATCGCGACGGAACACCGGCTAGCGAATAGTTTCCAGGGAACCAATCCAACCTTTGCAGCGTCATTAAGTCATATACTCCAGAATCCCTGCCGGAGGCCGCACATGGCGATCTTTCAGGACATCCGCTACGCGCTACGCCTGCTGGTCAAAAGTCGTGTGTCCACGACCGTAGCAATTCTCTCTCTAGCTCTAGGTATCGGTGCGACCACCGCAATTTTCAGCGTGGTTTATGCCGTTTTGGTCGACCCGTATCCTTACGCAGGGGCGGAACGCATTGGGGGTGCGCACGTCCTGAATCCCAAGGGCGACCACTACATCGGCTACACCATGGCGGAGTATCTCGAGATGAAGGCTCGCGCCAAGAGCGTCGAAAGCATGATTCTCAACAACCGGCGCAGCGTGGTGATGACCGAGGCGGGCCTCCCGGAAGCTGTCATTCAAGAGGACTTCTCTCCAAATGCGTTCCAGTTTTTCGGCGTTCCACCTCTGTTCGGCCGCACGTTCTCGCCACAGGACGCGGGCAATGAATCGAAAGTCGAACCCGTCGCGGTTCTGAGCTATTTGTTCTGGCAACGCCATTTCTCCGGCCGGCGCGACGTCCTGGGACAGCAAATCCGCCTCAACGACAAGTTCTTCACTGTAATCGGCGTCCTACCGGTCCGGTTTACATGGAACGATGCAGACGTGTACGTTCCGGTGGAAATCCATCCCGGTACCGAGGAGCGCTTCGGCATGGTGCTTAAGGTGAAGCCCGGCGTCCCCAAGCAACAGATCAACACCGAGTTTCAGAGCTTCCACGAGAAATTTGTGAAAACAGCTCCTTCGTTCGCCTATCCCGAGCCTCCCTTCCGCACGGAATTCATGTCGGTCAACGAGGGGATCCTCGGAAAGTTCGCCAACACCCTTTTGGCCCTGCTCGCCGCTGTGGGTTTCCTGCTGCTGATCGCGTGCGCCAACATCGCGAATCTCCTGCTGGCGCGGGCCAGCGCGCGGCAAGGCGAAATCGCGGTGCGGGTCGCCTTGGGTGCGGGCCGCAAGCGTGTCATCCAGCAGTTGCTAACGGAAAGCGTGATGCTGTCCGTGACAGGAGGAGCGCTGGGCGTAGCCTTGGCGTATGGCGGGGTGAAGGCAGTGGTCGCCCTGATGCCGGAATACTCGGTGCCGCACGAGGCCGCGATTGCCATCAATGTGCCGGTGCTGTGTTTCGCCGTGGCCGTTTCAGTTCTGACGGGGATTTTGTTCGGTCTCGCGCCTGCACTTCAGCTTTCCAGTCAGCACCAAGCGACCTTCCTCAAGGACGCCGGGCGGGATTCCGCCTCCGGCACGATAGGCCATCGACTGCGTGATGTCCTGATCGTTTCTGAGGTAATCCTTTCGCTCGTGCTCCTCACCGGCGCTGCGCTTGCAGCCGCCGGTATGCTCGAGCTCACTGGACAAAAACTCGGCTATCAGCCCAAAGGCGTCCTGACCATCTATGTCCCCGTGCCTGCAGCCCGCTATCCCCAATGGAGCCAGCGTCAGGCCTTTTTCACCGATATCATCGAACATTTGCGCAAGCTTCCGGGCGTGGAATCGGCGGCGGCCGCCGCCACCGGAGTACCCCCCTATTCCGGCGCCAACTTGAAATTTGATATGGACGGACTACAGTCGCCTGGCGCGCAGATTCGCGTAAACCTGGTGAGCGACGGCTACTTTAGCACGATCGGCATTCCACTTCTGAAGGGCCGTTATTTTGACGCCGCGGACGTGACCCGGGCCACTCCCGTCGCTGTCGTCACCGAAGATATGGTGAAGAAATACTTTCCGCTCGGTCAAGATCCCATCGGCAGGCAGATTCGTCTGGATTTACCCATCGAAGGGCTGCCCGCTGGTTTTGTGAAACCTCCCCAAACATCGAATGCGTATCAGATTGTCGGAATCTGTGGCACCGTTCGGAACTCCGGGCTCCGTGATGAGCCGGAACCTGCCGTCTATGTGCCCGTCTCGCACCTGTTCCCGCCAGGAATGATGTTCGCGATCCGCACGGCCAACTCGGACCCACTCGCGCTTTCCAATGGCGCGCGCCAAGCCGTAAGTGCAGTGGATCCCAGCCAGCCCATCGCATTTGTCCGCAGTCTGGACGATTTCCTGAGCAACGCCACCGCATACCCGCGATTTGCCACGTTCCTGTTTGGGATCTTCGGCGTAATCGGTCTGACCCTGGCGTGCACCGGCATCTTCAGCGTGGTCTCCTATGCCGTCTCCCGCCGCACCCGCGAATTCGGCATCCGCATGGCACTCGGCGCCACTCCTGGCAGTGTGCTGAGATTAGTACTCGGATCGACGGGCCGCGTACTCGTCATAGGTTTCGGGCTCGGAGCAATAGTGAGCGTAGTCTCGGGTCGAGCCCTGGCCGGCAAACTCGAAGGCATTGGCGCCGCACGCCCGACCATGCTCCTGGCAATCACCAGCGTCCTAGCCGCCGCAGCTCTCCTCGCCTGTGCAATCCCCGCCCGCGCCGCCACCAAGGTCCAACCCGTGGATGCGTTGCGACATGAGTAACATCGAAACAGACCAGAACGAGCAGCGTGCATAGGAGTTGTGTAATGGCTGTTTTCACGCAGGCTTCCGTCAAATGAGCACCGCTCATTTGGCGGAATAGCGTCATTGGTAAGAGTGCTTTTGGCGTGTCTGACAAGGCACTAGAGTTCAGCAAATTTCTCCTGCCTCAGCGCGGACAGAAGTGCATCGCTTCGCCCTTTGCCGAAGACTCTTTCGACGGCGTAGCCGATCCCGTCATGACATCCAGCCCAGCCGTTGCTCATGTCGAGAGGCCGCAATCGCTTCCGAGCGGCTAGCCATTCGTCCAGAATCGGCGGATTCGCTGCGCGCCGAGACTTGTCAGATCGGGCAATTGAAAGTCAATCGGTACACAAGAGCGTTTTATCAGGACTGATCCTTTTCGGCCGCACCTCGACAAGTGCATTGAGGTGTTGTCGCCAATCCAGATACGCTCGCCGAGCACCTCCAGGATATCTCCTATGGACATTGCATAGGAGTCGCGCTATCTTCTTTGCAATGTCCACAGGAGTGATCATGCACACTGAGAAATCCGAGGTGCTGCAAGGCACGCTCGACCTGATGATCCTGAAGACCCTGCATGCCCTGGGTCCGCAGCACGGATTTGGGATCGCGCGGCGCATTGAACAGATCAGCGAACAGGTGTTGAAACTGAACGAGGGCACTGTATACACGTCTCTGTTGCGCCTTCAGCAGCAGGGCTGGATCGATTCCGGCTGGGGTATATCAGAGAATAACCGGAAGGCCAAGTTCTACTCGATCACCAAGCGCGGACTCAAACAGTTGGCGATTGAAACATCGAATTGGGAGACAATTTCCGGCGTAATCGGGCGCGTCCTGCGTCTCGAGGGTCAAAAATAGTTATGACCTCTTTGATCCTGCAATTCATATCCAGGCTTCGCGGCCTCTTCGGTCAGGGAAAAGCGAATCGTGAGTTCTGCGGCGAAGTCCAGACGCACATTGAACTCCTGTCGGAGCGGCTTGTTCGCCAAGGCATGAGCCAAGAGGATGCAGCTTGGGCAGCCCGGCGCCAGTTTGGCAACACGATGCTTCTCGAACAGCGCCAAAGAGAGTTGCGAGCATTTCTATGGCCTGCAACGGTCTTCCAGGATGTGCGTTACGGCCTACGCATGCTCGCCAAGAGTCCCAACGTCACGGTAATCGTGATCATATCGCTTGCGCTCGGTATCGGCGCCAACACGGCGATCTTTAGCCTCGCCAAGGCTGCCTTGTTCGATGCGCTTTCCGTTCCCCATCCGGATCAGTTGCGCCTTCTCGCCTATACGCGGGACGATAAATCCGCAGTACGGCATGATTGGGGCGATTTCTATACGGACAGTCAGGGCCGCACCGTCGTCGCTTCGTTCTCTTATCCCGTGTATCAGAGACTGCGTGACCGCGATCATAGCCTCGGCGATCTATTCGCGTTCGTCGACCTTAACCAGTTCGAGCATCTCTCCGCAACAATCGATGGTCATGCGCAAGTGGTCAGTGCGGAGCTCGTCTCCGGCAACTTCTTCCAGGGCATGGGCGTCGGAACGGTCCTAGGGAGGCCCATCGGGCCTGCAGATGACGCCGTGCCAGCGTCAGGAGCCGTTGCCGTCATCAGCGACTCGTTCTGGCAGCGGCGATTTGATCGCTCACTCTCTGTCATCGGAATGATCGTTGACGTCAATCTGACTCCGATCACGATCATCGGCGTCGCTCCTCGGGGCTTCGCAGGCGCATCGCATGTGCATACACCTCAGGACCTGTTTCTGCCTCTCAGCATGCAGCCGGTCATCTTTCCCAAGGAAACGGGTCCACTACTGTCCGATGCGGACACATGGTGGGTCCAGATCATGGGGCGGCTGCAGCCGGGCATCTCCGTTAAGGAAGCGCATGCCTCGCTCGCTGTCAGCCTGAATCAGGCGGTCCGATCGACCATGACGGTTCCGGCCGGTCGCTCCGTGCCGCCGCTGTTTCTGTTACCCGGAGGCCGTGGATGGAACTACGCTGCACAGGAGCTTGAACACCCGATGCCGGTCCTTCTTGCGCTTGCGGGTCTCGCGCTTCTGCTGGCCTGTGTGAATGTAGCCAACCTCCTGCTAGGTCGCTCCTCATCACGTAATCGTGAAATCAGCGTACGTCTGGCATTGGGTGCGAGTAAAGGGCGTGTGGTGCGTCAGATGCTCACGGAGAGTCTGTGTCTCTCTGCGCTGGGCGGATTCGTGGGGCTGCTGCTCGGCTATCTCGGGCGAAACATCCTTCCTTTCCTGTTGTCGTCCCCCTGGGGCCCTGCCGCGCTCAGCATACGCTTCGATTGGCGCGTATTCGCGTTCACGCTCGTCATCTCTGTTCTCACCGGCCTTGTCTTCGGAGTGGGACCTGCATGGCAGGCTACCCGGGCCAGCATCAATGCCGGCCTCAAGGATGGTGGAACGACGGTGACTCGCCACCGCAGAGGGATTGCCGGCAAGATGCTTGTGATTCTGCAGGTCTCCCTGTGCATGCTGTTGCTGGTGTGCGCCGGGCTGTTTGTCAGGACGCTTGCGAACCTCAACGCCCTTGATCCGGGCTTCAACAAACGGGGTCTTTTACTGTTCGCAATTGAGCCTCCGGTGCAGCGCTACCCCGCCCCGAAGAACATTGAGGCACTCCATCGGGTTGAGGAGAGGATCGCATCGCTTCCCGGCGTGGAGTCGGTGACGCTGTCTCGGGAAGCCCTGCTGGCGCAAAGCGGCTCAGAGAGCGATTTCCTGGTGGAGGGCCGGCCCGGGACTGCAGGACGCAAGAAGTACGTTCCGTTTAACTCCGTGGGGCAAAGCTTCTTTACCACGATGGGTATACCGATTCTCTATGGCCGCTCGTTTGATCTCCGCGACAGCTCAAGTTCTCCCGGCGTTGCAGTCATCAATCGGGCGTTGGCGCAGAAAGAGTTTGCCGGAACCAACCCGATTGGCGCTTCTTTCCGGATGAACGAGGGAGGAGAGCAGTTTGAGATTGTGGGGGTATGCGCGGATGCAAAGTATGCGTGGATTCGCGCTGACGATTCTCCGAACTTCTACGTCTTGTACACGCAACAGAAGGACGCAAACGGCAGCATGACATTTGAAGTGCGCACGAAGGGCAATCCGAGAGATTTTTCCGGCGCCATCCGCGGTGCAGTCGAGTCGGTAGACAAGGACCTGCCGCTGATCGAAGTGCGCACACAGGAAGAGCAGATTGATGCGACCCTTGCGCCGGAACGAAGCTTCGCCACTGTGACTTCCGGCTTTGGGATCCTCGCACTTGTGCTTGCCAGCATAGGAGTCTATGGTGTGATGGCCGCTGGAGTGTCCCGCCGAATCAACGAAATCGGGGTTCGCATGGCGCTCGGCGCCCGCACCGATCAAGTGCTTCGGATGGTTCTTGGCGAAGCGACGGGTTTGGCTTTGGCGGGCGTTGGTGCCGGCCTATGGGCAGCATTGCTTCTTACTCGCTTTTTGAGATCATTGCTCTTTGGGCTCAATCCCACCGATTCACTAACGCTCGCGGGCGCAGGATTGCTGTTGTCGGTTGTTGCAACCCTAGCCAGCTGGGGTCCAGCGCGCAAAGCGTCACGCATTCAACCGGTGCAGGCATTGCGGCATGAATAAAGGCAATTGACGCCAAATCGCCAAGTCATTCGTCGAGGGCTGATCGGTACCCGGAAGTCGGCTAGTGTTTACCGATGGAGAGAAGTGGCGATTGCGATTGCTGATTGTCTTTCTGAGTCACGGCGCAGGAGATGCGACACTTGATCCCGGCCTTTGACGCTGGCCAGAAATCTCGTTCTCGGAAATAGCAACGATCGCAGAATTTGGCCCGAAGGTGGCGGTTTTGCAGACCGCGCGAGCCAGTTTGCGGCAACATTCGCATTGATTTTGAAGAGGTTATGCGATTTGGAATTTCCGGAGGACCACTTGGACGGGCGCGCCTGAAACATTGAGGCGCATACCATCCAGATTTCGTTATATATTTTCGAGGAGCTCGGACCACTTGTCGCGGGTTTTGCAGGGCCGATTGCGTTTAGGTCTATCGTTTGGTGGACGGGTGGACGCGGCAATCCAATTCTTTTTTTCAACCTCGAGGTTTTTGCGATGTGTTATTGAATCCGGAAGATGTCAGGCGTGGAGGCACAAGAGTGTGTCCCTTATCCTCCTTGTTCGCAGGCAGCGTCTACATTGTTAGGCACCGCTTATCGGGCTGGGCTGTCTTTCTTTCTTTGCTTCTTCTCTGTTTACCTGTTCTGACATCGGCACAAGAGGCCACGATTGTAGGAACGGTTACCGATCCGAGCGGAGCGGTTTTTCCGAACGTCGCGATCCTGGTTACCAGCGTGGATACAGACGCCGTGCGCCGCCTGGCGACGAACGAGGCCGGCCAATACGTAGTCCCCGGCTTGCTTGTCGGTAAATACGACTTAAAGGCCCAAGCTTCGGGTTTTAAAGTGGAAGAATACAAGGGAGTTGTGCTGGACGTAAATGATCGCATTCGCGTCGACTTTCACATGAAGTTGGGGCCGATGGCGGACACAATTCTCGTGGAGTCGAGTCCGGTCGCGGTGCAAGCGGACAGCGGTGAACAGAGTTCCCTTGTCAGCGGAACACAGATTTCGGAGCTTTCTACAGACGGCCGGAGTATCTACACCTATATTACGCTGTCCCCGGGCGCCGCGAACCTGATGCCTTCGTTTCAGCCGCCGACGTCGGTCGGTGCCAATTCCAATGTGAGCTTCAACGGGAACCGCCAGGGACACAACCTGTATCTGCTCGATGGCGGGGAAAATTATGACCGTGGTGGAGGCGGCAACTCCATCATCATGCCTTCGATCGATGCCATTGCCGAAACGCAGACCCTCACCTCGAATTACGGAGCAGAATACGGACTTTCCTCCGGCGGCACCATCAGTTCCGTCTTGAAGTCGGGAACCAAGACATTTCACTTCTCCCTGTGGGAGTTTTTCCGCAACGACGCTCTGGATGCTCGAAACTTCTTTAACTTCGCCCCAGAGCCTATAGCGGAGCTTAGATACAACCTCTACGGCTTCAACGCCGGAGGACCTGTAACGTTCGGGAACTTGTACAACCCGGACAAGACCAAGACGTTCTTCTTCTACAATATGGAATGGCGCAAATTGATTCAGGGGCAGACGCTCAACCAAACGGTTCCCCCGACAGCTTACTACGGCGGTAATTTCTCTGCTTCCGGATACAACTTTGCCCAGCTCCACGCGCCTGCTGTCTGCCAAGTCTCCTCAGCCATCCAGGCTCAGTTTGCTACTGCTGGACAGGCGCTCAGTGGATGTACAAACGGCGCTCCAGATCCGACCTTAGAAGTGCCCTTCAACAACAACAAGATTCCGACCAGCCTCTTGAACGCGGACGCTCAGGCGCTGCTTAACGCCGGTGGCAAATACGGAGGCATCTTCCCCGCTCCCAACAACGGCGGCGGCTTCATCGGCGGAAACAATTTGCCCACGAACGTCCAGGAGGAAATTGTCCGCATCGACCAAAATATCAGCGACAGGTTGACGATCTTTGGCCATTTCGTTGCTGAACAGGTCTCCCAGACCTATGGAACGAGCATATTCAGCCCCGACAATGTTCCCTCCATCGGGAGTAACTTCGGCAATCCTTCCTATGCCGCGGTGATCCACACGACCTACGTCAACAGCCCGGCATTAACAAATGAGATGTCCTTCAACTACAACGGAAATCGTGTGTCGATTCTGCCTGTCGGTTTGGTCAGCGCACCCTCGGCTTTCACCTTCAACCGCTTCTTTGACGGGCCGAACAACGAAGACCGTATCCCGTCCGTCGTTCTGCGCGGGAGCACCGGATCGCGATATAGTTCCGGCATCACACCTTGGAAGAACTCAGCCAACGACTACCAGCTTCGAGATGATCTTTCCTGGACCAACGGAAGACACCAGTTCAAGATGGGCGGCAGCTGGATGCTCTACCAGAAGGTCCAGGATTGGTTCCAGTCGACGCAAGGCGAATTCATCTTCAATGGCTTCTATACCGGTAGCGACTTTGCTGATTATCTGCTCGGCTACGCCATTGGCTACAGCGAGTCGGCGCTCCAGGGTACTGGACATTGGAACAGCGTTTCCACCGCCCTGTATTTCCAAGACAACTACCGCGTGAACAACCGGATCACCTTCAACCTCGGACTGCGCTGGGATGGCATCCCGCATACGTATGAAGCGAACAAGCAAATGTCCAACTTCTATCCAAGTCTGTACAACCCTGCGGATGCGGCTCAGCTTGGCTCAGATTTCCAGACCATCCTTCCTACTAGTCCGGGACTTGGGACCAGCCCGAATCCGATTTTGGCGCGGACGCCTCTCTATCTGAACGGCGTCGGCATCTGCGGCACGCATGGGCTTCCCACCGGGTGCGTGAATGGCGCGTGGCTGAATTTTGGTCCGCGCCTTGGCTTTGCGTATAGCCTGACAGGCTCTGGCAAGACGGTGCTCCGCGGTGGGTACGGGATCATGTACGAGCGCATCCAGGGGAACGATGTGTACAACATGGCGGGAAACTCTCCCTTCTCAGCGAGCGTGAGCTTTCCCACCGTATCTCTCTCGAATCCCACCCTGAGCATCCAGACCGGTGCAACGATTCCGCAATCGATTCCCGTCACCGGCCTCGTAGGCATGAACCAGAATCAGTACGCCGCGCCCCGAAGCAGCCAATTCAGCCTGGGCATCCAACGAGCCATTGGTGAGAAGGCAGTGCTGGCGGTCTCCTACGTCGGCACCCAGAACCGCCATCAGAACTACTACTCGGAGACCAACTTGCCGCTGCAGAGCCTCCTGCCGGGGTTCGTTACAAATGGTGCCGCTGCGCAAACTTATAACGCGAGGGTCCCATACGTCGGATACAACAGCGTTCTACTGGCACAAAACGAGGCCAACGGCGACTACAACTCGCTTCAAGTCTCGCTGCGCGGCGACATGCTGAAGAACGACTTGACCTACCAGGTTGGATACACTTATTCCCATACGAATGATTCGTTCGACGGGATAACAGAGAGCGACGGAGATCTGTACGACGTTTCCAACCCCTACGCAGGCTGGAAGTATGACTATGGGCCGTCCGCGTTCGACATCAGGAACAACTTTTTTACCAACTTTGTCTATCGCCTTCCGCTGCTCAAAAACAGCGCGCATCGTGTACTCAAAGCAACATTAGGTGGCTGGGAGATTTCGGGCATTGTCACGGCCGTATCTGGAGCTCCACTGAATATCGGATTAAGCGGTCAAAACGTTGCGAGTATCGTTCCGAATACCGCTAACCGTCCAAATGTGAGCGGTACAATGATTAACCCCCATACCATCAACGAGTGGTTTGACACATCCGTCTTTTCCATGCCAGCCCCGGGGACCTGGGGTAACGAACCGCATAACGGTGTTCGAGGCCCTGGCCGCGACAATTGGAATATTTCTCTTTTCAAGAACTTCCTCTTCAACGAAGAGCACGGCACCCGTCTGCAATTCCGCGCGGAATTCTTCAACATCTGGAACCACCCGCAATGGGTTGGTGACACTCTGAACGGCGGCATCAGCACCAACTACGGTGCGAGCAACTTCGGTGCCGTTACGTCTGCCTATGACCCGCGGACAATCCAGTTGGCGCTGAAGCTTTCCTTTTAGGCCAATGGAAATTCGGCTGGCATAGCGACTCGTTGGCACCGAGCCGGCAACGATTTGCTCATGGCTATTGCAGTTTTGCGCACTCTAGTTTGGCTTGCTTCAACATGGGAATGTCTGGATCGGCGTCCTTCCAGAGCGTAAAGAAGTCCTGATAGGCGCTGCGGGCCTTAGTGGTATCGCCCTGCAGCGCGTAGGCACGCCCGAGTTCGAGTCGCGCCACCGCACCCCACGGTTCGTTGGAGACAATCCCGCGATGGCCAAGGATTTTCTGGAATTCCGCCGCTCCCTCTTGGCCACGGTGTGCCAAGAGATACGCTTCGCCTCGCACGTAGGCGAACATATACAAGTCAAACCAGCCGGCATCGTAAGTTGTTAAAGGTGCAAGAATTTCCAAGGCTCGTGTGGGATTGCCTCGCTTCAGCTCAACGGCACCTCGAAGCTGCGGAACCCTCACCTTGTAAACGTAGCTATCTGGTGGAAAATGACTCTCTATGATGTCCACCATTTTCCCCGCCTGGGCCGCGTCGCTCGCGAGCACCAGCGCCGTCGGCGGCTCTCCTCCAAGTTTCACTGCCTCTGCCACATGAATGCGCGCTTCTGCCGGGTTGCCAAACAGGGCTTCCCGAAATGCCGCGTCGGACTCCACGTTGGCCGCAGTGCCCGTATCTTTGCCATGCAACGCAAGCTCCTTCATCTGCCCGTCTAACTCCCGTGCCGCCTTGAGGTGTCCGAAGTATGCTGATGTACGCGATTGCTCGGCGAGCGCGGCCACTTCGAAACCCGGCTCGCTCGACATCGCGGCTCCAACCTTCTCCATCGTTTCCTGGTCACCGTCCAGAAAGGCCAGCCTGTAGCGTTGGCGTTCCGTTTCGCCAGTCTGCACGTCGTGTGATTTAGCTTCCTCGAACACCGCTCTCGCTTCCGCAACGCGATCCATATTCATGTCGCTAACCATCAGGCCTGAGTAGGGAAGTGCCTGACCGGGATCCAATTCTTGCGCCTTGCGGAATTCCCCGGCGGACCGCTCATGCTTCCCCAACACTCCGTATTCAAATCCAAGGGTGCGGTGCGGTGTGAAGTCGCGCGGATAGCTTTGCTCCCAAAGCTCACTGTTCTCAATCGTCCGGTCCAAATCGAGGCTGACGGATTGATGGTAAGTGGCCACGAGATTGAACCTCTCCCGTTCGCTCGCACGGTCGCGCAACGCATAAGCGTTACGAATCTGCTCTCGACCGTAGGCAAATTGCTGCAAGTCCATATAGGACTGGCCAAGATGAAGGTGGGCCATGGCAAACTCGTCGTCGAACTCAATCGCTTGCTGGAACAGCGGGATTGCACCAGACAGGTCGCCTTTGGCGAATTTGGACAAGCCGAGACTGTAGGCCTTCAGGGCTTCTAGTGAGGGTGTCGTCGCTTGAGCGAGCGGTGTGTCGAATCTCTGTACGGTTGTGAGTGATTCTCCGAGCTTCTCGCGGATCTGTGAAGATGCCTTCCCGATCGCGTCCAGGACTTGATTCTTGTCGCTTGCCTGGGCCTCCGCGCTCCCGAGCGATTCCCCCGTCGCACAACTCACGGCTTTCAAAACCAAATCGTACCGTGCCCCAATCTGAGCTATCGAGCTCTGCAGAACCGCGGCTCCATTCCTTCTTTGGCAAACTTCTCGTGCGATGTCCCCTGTTAGTTTTGTATCCGGCGGCTGTTTCATCATCTGCAGCGTCTGCCGAACCTGCTCCTCGGAGACAAGATTCAGGAAAGGTGATTGTCCCAGTTGCACTTCCAGCCCCTGCTTCAAACCGTCGTCGAAAACGGCATCACCGCTGCTGTTCGCGAAATCTGCTAGAACAATCGCGTCCTTGGCAGTGAGCTTCGGCTTGGGGTACCGCAGCACGTAAACCGCGCTCACCAAGATGCACGCGACCACCACGGCAGGAACCATCACTCTCCACAACCAACCCTTGCCGTTCGTAGGTTGGGTTTTTAAGGTTGTACGTAGCTTAGCTGTTTCCGACTCTCGTCTCAGGCGTTTTAAGTCGGTGCGAATGTCTCCTGCGTTTTGGTAGCGCAGCTTGCGGTCTTTTTCCAACGCCTTGGCGATGATACGCTCCAGTTCCGGTGGCAAGTCAGGACTTACAAGCATCACTGGCCTTGGCGTGCGATTGAGAATCCCGTCAAATATGATGGCCGTTGTGGTGCCAGGGAATGCAGGTCCTCCCGTAGCCATTTCGTACAGAACCGCACCGAACGAAAATAGGTCTGTCCGCGCGTCCAATTCTTCGCCCCGAGCTTGCTCCGGAGACATATACGCGATCGTGCCTATCACGGTACCTGGACTCGTAAGTGCTTCCTCGATAGTTTCTTGCGGTTCTGCCATGAGGCCCACGCCTTCTGGAACTCGGGAGAGCTTGGCTAAACCAAAATCCAGAATCTTGGCGGTTCCTCGTTCCGTGATGAAGACGTTGGCTGGTTTAATGTCCCGGTGAACAATCCCTTTACGATGGGCGGCCTCGAGCGCGTCGGTGATTTGCTCTCCCATGTCGAGGATCTCGTCCAGAGCGAGGGCCTTGCCTGCCATGTGCTGTTTGAGCGTTTTGCCTTCCAACAACTCCATGACAAGGAAGGCAACGCCGTCCTGCTCATCGACCTCGTGGATGATGCAAATGTTGGGATGATTCAATGCGGAGGCAGCTTGTGCTTCCTGCTCAAATCGCGCCAGAGCAAGAGGGTCTTTGGCCACGTCATCAGGCAGAAATTTGAGGGCGACAAAGCGGTGAAGCCGGGTGTCTTCGGCCTTATAGACGACACCCATACCGCCGCCACCGAGTTTCTCAAGGACTCGATAGTGGGAAAGCCGTTTGCCACCTAAGTTTTCCGCCAACGACAACTCTTCCGATGGAGCGTTCCCCCCTACTGCTGCAGGCGTATTCGCTGGGCTGCCTTCTACCCATTCCACTGCCACCATCCAGCGATACCCCCGGCGGGCCAGCGTTTCAACATAGTGTGGGTTGTCGGCGGAATCGCCCAACGCCTGCCGCAGTCGGTTCATGGCTGCGTTGATACTGTGCTCGAACTCCACGATCGTGTCGTTGGGCCAAAGGCGGTGACGGATTTCGTCCCGCGTCACCACCTCGTTCGGATGCTCCAGCAACATCACCAGGATCTGAAATGGCTGCTCCGGCAAGCGCACGATCTTACCCTCGTTCTGGCGCAATTCACCGGCGCGGAGGTCGAACTCGAAGCCATCAAAGCGGAATCGACCGCGGAACCCCTTTTCGTCGGGCACATCCCACCTCGAACCACTGAAAGTCTACCATCGGACTTCCAAGGAAATGACCAAGCGACGTTTTGACGAGCGCCGGCGGTGCTTCCAGGTCCAGTCTAATCTATTGAAAACAAGGAAGTTCCCATTTTAACATCGACATGACCCAAACATGACCCTGCCTGCATTGAGGCACGCCCCCACCTAGCCCATGTTCGCCCTCACAGCGCGATGCGCGGAGGTGAGGACGATGAAAAAGGAGCTGGCAAACAGCGTGGCCCTGAGCTTGATTTGGGCGACGATAGCATGCGGCGCACCGCGAACTTCTGTTGCAGACGTGGCGGACGGCGACAAACAAATCACGATCCGCATCCACAATTACGCTCAAATTGAATCCAGCGTCTTGCTCAAAGCCGAACGGACAACAGACGACATTTTGCGTGAGGCTGGCGTGGAAGTGGTGTGGATCGTATGCTCGGCCGGTACCATACCCGCCAAGGAACCTTCGTGCGGGACTCCGATGGGCCCCACGGACGTGATCCTGAACCTGCTGCCAGAATCCATGTCGCGCCGCTTCCATCTCAGAGGAGATGCGTTTGGTGTTGCGCTCGAAGACGCAGAAGGAGGCTTGGGGTCCGATGCATGGATTTTCTGCGATCTCGTGAAGGATGCAGCAGCACAAAGACAACTAACTCAGTCGGTCCTCCTGGGAACGGTGATCGCCCACGAGCTGGGCCACCTTCTATTGTCCACGAATTCGCACTCGGCCTTCGGCCTCATGCGAGCAAATTGGTCCCGTAAGGAATTGTCGGCGGCCGAGCAGCGCGCTACGTACTTTTCCTCTTCCGAGAGTAAGCGCATTCAGCAAGCCTTGATGTCTCGTCGGCGGTCCAGGGAACGCTAGGTAACGACCGAAGTTCAAACGCTGTGCTCCGCCGCGTTCTGTACGAGTCCGTCGG
>Ga0210395_10000334_pt1 | contig 36998 bp, 28 predicted proteins | sample IncBWH4OmetaG_FD_150861 | JGI IMG/M metagenome (GOLD analysis project Ga0210395, IMG submission 150861) | Forest soil microbial communities from Barre Woods Harvard Forest LTER site, Petersham, Massachusetts, United States - Inc-BW-H-4-O ... | reverse complement strand
AGATCATCATCAGTTCGCAATAGTGCTCCCAGCGAGCATCCAGAAAGCCCGAATCAGGCTTCCAGCCCATCGAGAGAGTCTTGCCGCCATTGAGCATCCACGGCCAGTCGACGCGCTCGTATATTTTTGTGGCGAGATCCTTGATTTCCTGGTCGGCAAAATATTGGCGTGCGGTGAGCACTCCGCAGAGAAGCAGCGAGGTGTCGATCGAGGATAGCTCGCATTTCTCCCAGCGCTGACCGGTTTCCATGTGGATGAAGTGGTAGTAGAAACCGTGTTCATGCTGCAGTTCGTTTGCAAGAAATCGCAACGTGTTGCGGACGCGCGCGAGAATATCGGCGCTCTTTCCGAAACCGCGATGGTCGGCGATGCACAGGCTCGTCAGGCCGAACCCGGTGGCCGCAATGCTGGAGAAGTCGCGAGTGTCGTTGCCGTTGGCCAGGGCGCGGTCTTTTACTTGGCCCGTTTTCGGGCTTGCTTCATTCCAGAAGAAATCAAAGGTCGTGCGCTGGATTTCGTCCAGCAGGTTGTTGTCCGAACCTTCATAGGGCTTGCCGGGAGGCTCGACGAATGTTTTTTGCGAATCCGCGAAGCAGTTCAGCAGCGGCACAAACGAGGAAGACAAGAGTCCGAGACCGCCAAGCTTGACGAGGTTTCTACGGCGATTCGAGCGATTGTCAGTCATTTCTTTTCTCTCGAGCAGTTCATAGCGCTTGGTTCGTGGCGCCTACTTCGTGATCTCGATGACTGCTTCAGAACCGTGGGCGGAGTCCGGACTGATCCAGATTTTCGCGCGCGCAGGTTCCACGACATATTTGTTTTGATCGTCCCACAACGCAAAGGCGTCTGGACCCAAATGAAAAATTACATGCTGCGTTTGACCCGCAGCGAGTTGTACGTGTTGGAATCCTTTGAGCGCGCGAATCGGTTGCGCGGTGCTGGTGCCCTCCAGCCGAACGTAGAGCTGAACGGTTTCCTCGCTCGCTCGCGTTCCGGTGTTGGTGATGTCTGCGCTCAGTGTTAGCTCGGAGTTAGACGTACGTTTCACGTCGCGAAGAACGTCGTTCAATATTTTGGCGCTAAACTGAGCGGAGCTGGTTTGCGTCGGCCCGTAGCTGAATATCGTATAGGTGAGTCCGTAGCCAAAAGGAAACTGCGGACTATTTTGCTCATCAATATAGCGCGAGATGAATTTATCAGATCCCTCCCATGGCGGCTTGGTCAGGTCGGCATTGCCCGCCGGACGTCCCGTATTGAGCGCGTTGTAGTAGAGGGGCTCCTGACCGACAGCCCTGGGCCAGCTTACTGGAAGTTTTCCGGTCGGATTTGTTTCTCCAAAGAGTGTTCGAACAAGAGCAGGGCCCGCCTGCACGCCCGGGAACCACGCTGCCAGGACCGATGGGACGTGCTCGAACGCCCAAGGAAGCGTGAGCGGCCGGCCGCTGAACAATATAAGGACCACAGGCTTTCCAGTGCCTACAACCGCCTCCAAGAGTTGTTGCTGGCGGCCCGGCAGTCCAAGGTGCGCGCGAGACGCGGCTTCCCCGGTCATGTCAGGGCCACTTTCGCCGAGCGCTAGAATCACTATGTCGGATTCCTGCGCGGTCTTGACCGCTCCCGCTATTTGCTCGTCCGATGCTTTGGTTATGTCGCTTCCCTTCGCGTAGCGCACGTGGTCCGCGCCTAATTTCTGGACCAGCGCAGCGTGCAGGGTCACCGCGTCCTCTGCACGTCCTTGCGCAGACCATGAACCGAGCATGTCCGCAGCGTCATCCGCGAGCGGCCCGATGAGAGCGACGTTCTTCGAATCACTGGAGAGCGGAAGTAGTGGCGCTGCGCCGCCCGATGGCGAATTCTTCAGAAGAACCAAGGATCGCTCCGCAGCCGTGCGCGCCAGGGCCACGCTCTCCGGCTGAAGCATTGTTCCTGCTTCCTGTTTTTCATCAGTATAAGGATGTTCGAACAATCCCAACGCAAACTTGACGCGTAAGACGTGGCGAACAGCTTCGTTTATGTCTGCTTCAGGCACCTGGCCGGAACGCACAAGATTCGCCATAGTGTCGTGGTAAGAGCTGCTGACCATGTCCATTTCTACGCCGGCAAGAATCGCTTTTCGCGCAGCGGTTGCAGGGTCATTGGCGATGCCATGCGGAATCAGCTCACCGATGGAAGTCCAATCACTATCGACGAGTCCCTGGAATCCCCATTCCTTGCGCAAAATCTGCCTGATGGTGAAAGGATTTGCCGAAGTGGGCACTCCGTTTAGAGAATTGAAGCCCGTCATGATGGTGGCGGCGCCTGCATCCACAGCCGCGTGAAAAGGAGGTAAGTAAAATTCTCTGAGCGTGTGCTCGGAAATCTCGACGGAGTTGTAGTCGCGACCACCCTCGGCTGCGCCGTAGCCTACATAGTGCTTTGGGCAAGCGGCCACGCTATCGGGAGCGGAGAGTTGCTCGCCTTGGTAGCCCAGCACGTAGGCTCGCGCCATCGCTGAGTCCAAGTAGGTGTCTTCTCCAAACCCCTCGGCCATTCTTCCCCAGCGCGCGTCCCTCGCGATGTCGATCATGGGAGAAAACGCCCAGCGGATGCCACTTGCGGATGCCTCGCGAGCGGCTACGCGGGCCGCCCGCTGAACCATATCCGGTTGCCAAGTGGCGGCCAATCCCAGCGGGATCGGAAACTCGGTGCGATACCCATGGATGACATCCAAACCGAATACGAGAGGAATCTGCAGACGGGATTTTTCCATGGCAATGCGCTGAAAGGCATTCGCTTCCCGAGCCGTTGTGATATTAAACAAGGCTCCGATCTGGCCCTTTTGAATCATGTCGGCGTAATCGGTGCGCCCGGTTCCCGGCCCGGTAGGCTGTCCGGCTGAATACTGAACCAATTGACCGACCTTTTCTTCCAAGGTCATCTTTTCGAGCAGGCCGTCTATTTTTTTTTCAGTAGCGGGATTGATGAGACTGGGGTGAGCCGCGGTGTTGGCGGATGCCGTTGGCTGCGGTGGCTCCTGAGCAGCAGCCGAATGGCAACAGATTATGTAGCTGGTGATAAGTGCGAGGCGAGTGAGCCGGGTGAGCACGTTTTTGACAACTCCGAGGCGCCGTTTAACACGAAACCCGCCGTGTTTTTTCCGCGCAGAAAGTGGCAACAAGTTACTCGATTCCGGTCCAGTCAGGGATTAAGAAAGGCAAACTATTTTGAGTTCCGAGCCGCAGCTGTGTCAGCAACAAAATCCTTATTCTTGCGCGATTCGTGCAATCGTATTGACAGACCCACAATTCAGGGTCTGGCCCTCCTGCACTGAGCCAGCATAGTAAACCGATTTAGTAGGATATACAAGCTAAGGACGCGCCTGCTCTAGCGGTAGCAGCCATACAAACCTTGGTCCTTGTCCTCGGTTGGTGCCTTATGGGAGACTACCAGCCCGAACCCCTATGCCCCGTCCAAAGTCGAGCGGCAACCCCGCAGTGCGGAAACCCTCCGGAGCGGGCGTGAGCCTGAAATTCCTCGCCGAGCACCTCGGTTTGTCTCAGGCGGCAGTATCTTTCGTGATCAACCGTTCACCCGCAGCCAAGTCGATTCCGCCCCGCACCCAGGAGCTCATTCGTGCGGCCGCACGGGAGTTAAACTACCGGCCGAATCATCTCGCCAGGTCCTTGCGGCAGCAGCGGAGCTTCACCATCGGCGTGGTCGTCCCGGAGATCAGCGAAGGGTACGCCGCCCTGGTCATGTCCGGCATCGAGGACCACCTGCTCCAAGAGGGCTATTTTTATTTTGTGGTGAGCCATCGCCACAGGAATGAACTCATCGAAGAATATCCGTTGTTGCTGCAACAGCGGGCGGTGGAAGGCTTGATCGTTGTCGATACGGTACTTTCGGAAAGAGTGGATGTTCCTAGCGTGGCTGTTTCTGGACACCGGGAGGTGCCGGGAGTGACGAACATCGTCCTCAACCACTCGCGCGCGGCATGCCTTGCGCTCGAACATCTTTCTAGCCTCGGGCACCAGAAGATGGCGTTTATTAAGGGACAAGCGTTCAGTTCTGATACGGAAGTCCGCTGGGAAGCGGTACGCCAGGCGGCCGAGAAATTAGGCATAGACGTTAGGGAGCAGCTGACCGGGCAGCTTGAGGGCGAATCGTCTTCGCCGCTGCTTGGGTATCAAGTGACGCAAAAGCTTCTGGCCTCGGGAGAACCGTTCACGGCGCTATTTAGTTTTAACGATATTTCCGCCATCGGCGCGATTCATGCGCTGCGGGAAGCTGGCCGACGCGTGCCCGAGGATGTCTCGGTCGTCGGGTTCGACGATATTCAGAGTGCAGCGTTCCAGAATCCCGCGCTAACCACCGTTCGACAGCCCTTGCGCCAGATGGGGATGATCGCGGCGGAAATTCTGCTGCGGCGGATTACCACGCCCGCGAAGACACCACATCCGAAGGAAATTGTGGTCGAGCCTGAATTGATCGTGCGAGCCAGCACGACCCGTCATCCGAGCACTTAGGAACCCGGCCGAATTCCGAGTACGTTTCTCGTTGTTTAGGGGGCGAGATTTACAGCGCGGTCATAGCCGGTCATTTCCAGATAACCAACGCCGCCGAGCGGCATCTTTCCGCGGTGGCCTTTGAGAGTGATAGCGCCTTCCCAATAGGGTGGTGCAATTTTGGTTTTTCCGGCTAGCTCTTGTGCGGCCAGAGATGTGCGTGCTTCGAGTTCGATTTCCAGTTTTGGTATCGCCATCTTCCAGGCGATGGGATAGGTCGCGTGAGTGACGGGACTGGTCCAGTTGTCGGTGAGCGGCTCCAGGATAAAGTCCGCGGCACGCAAATGTGTGGATTTGCCCTGCGCATCAACATACGTGCCTGAGGAAAATGGATCGCGCGAACCATCCTTGCGGCGGATGCGAAAGAGCATCACTTCGGTGTTGTCTTCGAGTTGCAGACTCAGCCAGTCCCAGCCGACTTGCCCGCCTTCCAGTTGGTGAGTGAAGAATTCATGGTCCATCCATGCCAGCCCGGATACTTCGACCTTTTCGCCATGCAAGTCGATTGTTCCATTCGCTGTGAGCCGAGTCAGCGAAACATACAAAGAAGCGTGGCCCGCGCCTTGCGATTTTTGACTGACGCCGTTTTCGCCGTGAATGACGGGCGGCTTTTCCGGATGAAGCCTCAGATGCAATTGAAACGCGTTCTCGATGGCTTGCAGTTTTTGATCTGAACCTTCCCACTGAATTTGCCAGTTGCCGTTCCAGATGCGGGCGGTCGATCGGCTCACGCCGGCGATTCCCGGGCCGGCACGATTGATTCTTTCCGAGTGATAGAACTTCCGACTATCCAAATCGCTGAGCGCGAGGTGTGTCAGATAGAGATCCTTTAGGTCCCAAGTCGCGGCTTGAGCGGGATCGCGGTTGAGGGCTTGGCGGAAAAATGTCAGTTCGAATCCGTAGCGACGGCCGTTTAGAGATTTCAGATTTCCCGTGTAGTACCACCACTCCGTCTGAAAGTCAGGATGATTGAAATAATCCCTGGGAAATTCGAACCGGTAGCCGGGCACTGCCGTGCGGTACTGCGCCGCGAGCGGATTGAGAATCAAAAGCGCCGCTCCGAGGACTCGAAGCCTATTCCTCATGGACGGCCTCGATCGGATCGAGCCACACGGCAACGTGCGCGGGATACAAACCGGCCAGTACTGTGGCCACATAAACCACGCTGATGGCTAAGAGCAAAACGGCGACCGGCCAGTGGAAGCGGATGGTCCAGCCAAAAGACTGTTTATTTATGACGTAGATGAGGATGAGCGAAAGAGCGAATCCGAGAGCGAGTCCCGCGAAATTCGCGAGCAGGCCCAGGAGACCAGCCTCGACGAGAATTTGCTTCCGCACCTGCCCGGCCGCCGCGCCGAGAAAGCGCAGTAATCCGATTTCGCGGCGGCGGTCAATGACAAGAGCAAGCAGTGCACCGGCAATGCCCATCACCGCAACAATCACCGCGACGGCCTCCAGCGCGTAGGTGATGGCGAAAGTGCGGTCGAAAATGCGGATAGCCTCGGTGCGCAAATCGCGATTTGAAAACAGCAACACACGATAGCCAGCAGCGGCTTCGGTGATCTCCTCGCGCACGGTCTCGGCCGAAGCTTCGGGAGCGACATAGATGGCCAGATTCGAAGGAGCGGGGTCCGGGAGGTAGCGCAGCATCGTTTGGCGGTCCATCAGAATGCTGCCGCGCTCGCTGCCGTAGTCATAGTAGACGTCTGCGATGCGAAAGGACGGCCGGGCGATGCCCAGCGCGAGCGTGATGCTATCGCCGGCGCGCACACGATGCTTGTAGGTGAACGGTTCGCTGACAACGACCGCATCGGCGTTGCGGATCTGCGAGAGGACCTGCTCGGTTGGCCGGCCGGAAAAAAAGTTCGACTGATGATCGGAGCGCAGCGCGCTCAAATCCACGGAAGCCAAGGTCGCGGGCATGCCGTCGTAGCTGATCTCATAGGCGCGCAGGCGGTCGACTCCCGCGATGCCGGGCAGCTGGCTTATTCTGTCCGCCAATTCGAGAGAGACGGTCGGATGGCGGTCCGGAGCCGGCTCACCGGCAGGACGCAGATAGAGGTCGGCGGGAAGCCTGTCGTTCATCCAGATCAAAACCGTTTCGCGGAAGCTGCCCACCATGATTCCGACCGAAGTCATCATCGCGATGGCGGTGGAAAGAGCGCCTACCAGCACCGAAGTACGGCGAAGCGAAGCGGAGAGGCTTTGTGCTGCCAGAAGAGCTTCGACACCCAGGGTTTTTCCGAGCCACCGGGAAAAGAGAGAGATAAATGCATCCGTGAAAGCCGGAATTGCGAGCGCGGACGCGACCACAAGCAAGACCGCGGCGAGATAGCCAAACACGGGCTTGCCTTCGATCGCGGGAACGCGTGTTGCCGCAACCGCTAAGATGCCCAGGATCAGCGCAAGCCACAGATCGCGCGATTTGTCGACGCGCGCGGCGTACTCGCGCCGGCCGCGTGCCATGGCTTCCACAGGAGAGACGAGCGAAGCTTCGCGGGCGGGCGAGAGTGCGGAAACGATGGCGACGCCAACGCCGATCGCGAACGCAAGCAGTACGGACCACGCGCTCAGTTCGATAGATCCCGGGCGACTGCTCACATAGAGTGACTCCACGGTAGCGGCCATGAGCTTCACCGCGCCAGAGGCCATGGCGCGGCCGACGGGGAGACCAAGCGCGGCTCCAGCCAAGCCAAAAAAAGCCGCCTCGCCGAGGAAAGCCACAAGCACTGCGCGGCGGCTGGCGCCCAGGGCGCGAACGATTCCGGTTTCTGGACGGCGGCGCACGACAGAAACGGAAATGGTGTTGTAGATGAGAAATGCGCCTACAATCAGCGCGATGTAACTGAGCAGGCGCAGGTTCCAGCGGAAGGCCGCCAGCATCCGGCGATTTTCGTTTGTGCCAGTTCCTTGTGGGCGCACTTCGACGCCGGCGGGCAACGCGGCGCGCACACGCTGCTGCCATTGTTCGAGACCAGGGACTTCGGGGGTTTTTAAGAGGATGCGATCGACGCGGCCGAATCTGTTCAGCGCGCGTTGCGCTGCTGCTAGATCCATCAGGATGGCACACTCGCTGCCGTTCGAATCCGGGTACACGCCGCGGACCGTGAATTCGCGGACGCGGTCGTTGATCAGCAAACGGACGGTGTCGCCCGGCTTTTTCGCTAGACTTTTGCAAACCCAAATGCTGTCCGGGTTTTCTAAGTGTTCGATCGCGTCCTGGGACGGTGAAAGAGTTTCACTAGAGCCAGATCCCAAGATCGCGCCGCCCCTGCCGGAGCTGCCTTCTCCGACCAGGTCGAGACCTATGAGCGGAACGGTTTGCTTCGTGTCTCGGATGACGGCGGAGTCTTCGATTCGCGCTGAAATACGAATGGAATAAGGAAGCGTTGCGATTGTACCCACAACTGTTTCTGGCACGCCACCGGACGCGACGACTTCCAGATTGTTGTCGCCGCCCAGAGTTTCCATGGACGCGTGGAAAGAGCCGGTCGCTGCCGCTCCGGCAAGATCGATCGCAAGGACCACAGCTACGCCGAGAGTTACGGCAAGGACTGTCAGCATTGCGCGCACCGGCTCCTGCAGCAGCGGACGAAGCATTAAGCGATAAAAGAGGAATAGGCGTCCCATGTCAGCGCCGAGTGATCTCTTCTACGTTTCCGTCGCGCAGGCGCACGATGGCGTCGGCGAGCGCAGATGCTTCCGCGCTATGCGTGGCCGTGACCGTTGCTGTGTCGAGATCGCGCGTGAGCCGCTTCAAAAGTTCGAGGATGGCGTTGCCCGTCACCGTGTCGAGATTTCCTGTTGGCTCGTCGGCGAGCAGAATGACCGGTGATTGGACGAGAGCGCGGGCGATGCCGACGCGCTGCATTTGCCCGCCGGAGAGCTGGTGCGGATAGCGGTTGCCCAAGCCATCGAGTTCAACCCAATGGAGCTTTTCGATGGCGGCGGCGCGTGCCTTGGGCTTTCCGGCAAGAAGCAGCGGCAGCTCAACGTTTTCAAAAACCGTCAGCGTATGCAGAAGTTGAAACGATTGGAAAATAAATCCAACTTTTTCTCGGCGCAGCAGAGTCAGGCTGGCGTCCTTCAGAGTGGATGTATCGGCACCGTCGAGGATCACGCGACCCGATGTGGGAAAATCCATCGCGCCCGCGAGATTGAGCAGAGTCGATTTGCCGCAGCCGCTGCGGCCGACCAGCGCAACGAATTCCCCGCGGTTTACCTCGAGCGAAACATCGTCAAGCGCGCGGACGCGCTGGCCATCGGTGAGGTAGTCCTTACTGACATTTTGGAGCGCGACGATGGCCATAATTCAAAGTTGTGCTTTTGCAGGACAAGACGCTCGATACCATGCGCCCCGGCCACAGACTTGCGCCATTTCGGGAAGCTGCGCGGCCACGCGCAGAGTTCCTTTTTTGAGTTTCGAGCTACTTCTTCGCTTGCGCGAGTGCATTCTCAATCGCGGCGGTGACTTCCGGCGAATCCGGCGTAATCGCGGGCTCAAAGCGGGCCATCACGCGGCCGTCCGGGCCGATTAGAAACTTGGTAAAATTCCACTGAATCTCGCCGCCGGTCTCGGGATTGACGGTTTTGTCCGTCAGAAATTGGTAGAGCGGCGTCTTGTCGTCGCCTTTCACCGAAACTTTGGACATCATCGGAAAGGTGACGTTGTATTTGGTGGTGCAGAAGGTCTTGATTTCCTGATTCGTGCCGGGCTCCTGTGAGCCAAAATTGTTGGCCGGAATACCGACAATAACGAGTCCGCGATCTTTGAATTTCTCGTAAACCGATTCCAGAGCCTTATATTGCGGAGTGAAGCCGCAACGGCTCGCTACGTTCACCAGCAAGACGACTTTCCCTTTGTAAGCACCGAGCGGCGCCGGCTGCCCGTCGATCGAATTGAGCGTGAAGTCGTAGACGGACTTATCCGCAGCCATCAACGCGGTAGCAAAGAACAGCAGACCCAACAGCAATTTGATCATAATTCCTCCTCACTCTCTTTTACCCTGATCCGCGGGTCACGGCAAATCCCGAGTGCTACGTCTACCGGCCGGTATCGGCAAGGGTACCTTTCCAGCCCCTGCTGGGCAGCCAAACATTCATTGAGCCTGGTCGTGCCCTGTTATAGACTGCGCACGCAGAATTCCGGCCACGGGCGGCAGGGTTCCACTTTGCTGAATGCACTTCAGCAAACCAGGGCTAGTACGCAAAGCGCTCTCGCGAAGGCCAGATCAACCGAGCAATAGCTCCCAACCGGCGCATGCCGGCGGATGCCGGGGAGGGACGGATGCTGTTTGCATCGCAAGTCACGGTTGCACACCAGAACGTAGCCACCTTGGATCTCGTAATCATCGGGATCTACTTCGCCATCGTGTTTGGCATCGGGATGTATTTTGCGAGGAGAGAACGAACCTCGGAAGACTACTTTCTGGCTGGCCGTGACATCGGCTGGTTTTTCATCGGTGCTTCCTTGTTCGTGTCCAACATCTCGACCGAGCACTTTATCGGTTTGTCGGGCACGGGAGCTTCGTCCGGCTTGGCGGTTGGACATTTTGAGTGGCTCGCGTGCCTCATCTTGCTGGTTCTTGGCTGGGTGTTCGTGCCTTTCTACCTGCGCTCCAACGTATTCACCATGCCGGAATTTCTCGAGCGCCGGTTCAATCGCAATTGCGCCGTTTATCTAGCCGGCATCTCGATCATCGCTTACATTTTCACAAAGATCTCCGTGCAACTCTACGCAGCGAGCGTTGTTCTGGAGCGCGTAGCCGGTTGGTCGCTTTGGAAAACAGCGGTCGTTCTGGTGATCGCCACCGGCATCTACACTGTTGCCGGCGGGTTGGCGGCGGTCATCTATACGGATACGGTGCAAACCTTGATACTGATTTGCGGCGCCGTCGCTCTGACAATCATCGGTCTTCACAAGGTAGGCGGTTTCGAAGAGCTGCGGAAGATGGTGCCCGACAGTTACTTTCACATGATGAGGCCGTCCACGGATAAGGACTTTCCGTGGACAGGCATATTCTTTGGGGCGCCGATTCTTGGAATTTGGTATTGGTGCACGGACCAGGTGATTGTGCAGCGCGTGCTCTCCGCCCGCGATGAGGGCCACGCGAAGTTAGGCACCATTTTCGCAGGCTTTCTGAAAATATTGCCGGTCTTCATGCTCGTCCTGCCCGGCATAATCGCCTTCGCGCTTTTCCCCGAACAAGTGAAGAAGCCCGATTTCGCGTACCCCACGCTGATCCTGAATCTTCTGCCCACTGGGCTTGTCGGGCTGGTGATGGCTGCCTTGCTTGCGGCTGTTATGGGCGCGATGAGTTCCGTATTTAACTCCGCATCCACCCTGGTGACTTTGGATTTCTACAAGAAGATTCGCCCGCAGGCTTCCGAAGGCCAGCTTGTCAATTTCGGCCGCATCGCCACTGGTTTCATGGTGCTGCTCGGATTGCTGTGGGTCCCTTTCATTCACTACATCAGCAGCCAGCTGTACATCTATTTACAGAGCGTGCAGGCCTATATCAGCCCGCCGATTTCCGCCTGTTTTGTCTTGGGAATCTTGTGGCCGCGCCTGAACGGATCGGGAGCGATCACCTCGCTTATGACCGGTTTCGTATTGGGCGCCACGCGCTTTATCCTGGAACTTGCTGACCGTGCGGCCGGCGGGCACTTCGAGTCGCCCGTCGCGCGCTGGATCATCGACATGAATTTCCTGCACTATGCGATTTTCATGTTTGTGGTCTGCTCCCTCGTGCTGGTCACGGTCAGTCTGATAACCAAGGCGCCTGACCGTAAGCAACTTGCCGGACTGACTTTTGCGACCGTCGACGAAAAGATCGAGACTACCGTCGTCGATCCGCGGCAGCGCAAACCCGCCAAGGAAACTCCAACCGAACATCGTCTTAACATCTTCTTCAGTCTCTTGTTGCTCGGGACCGTGATTGGCTTGTGGATCTATTTCCGTTAGGAGGCCTTGCGGACAGCAAACGAATGAAAACTTCTGCCATCCGGGCCTTGAAACCTAACGTTACTCAGGACGAGGCCGTGCGCTTCTTCCGTTCGGGCGTCTTCCGTGCGGCTTATTGGAGAATTCGCAGCGGCCCGTTGCAACGAATTGCGGATGCTTACGTGCCGTTCTGGGTTTATCGCGTGCGCTACGAAATGGTTGGCGCGGTGAGCACCCGTGTATTCGCTCTGGACGCGGTGCATGGGACGCTGGACCTCTACGAATTCCCTCAGGTACCGCGTGAAGAGGAATTGCTCGTCATTGAAACGCGGAATCGGCTCATGCCTCGTTTGGCGCCGGAGGTCGCTCGGGAACTTCTCAGGATGAAAGTCCTGCGCGTGCTTTTCCAGCAGGGCTTTTTCAAGCTGCGCGCTCTGAAATTGGACATTGAGCGCATGCCTGTTGAACCGCACCTGCCGTATTGGCTGGCTTTTTACGGGAGCAATGGCGCGGCAAAGTGCCGTGTCATGGACGCGGTGCGGCGCCGTGTCGAAGGCGCCAAGGCTGCGTCCTTTTTTGAAGAATGGCTCGCCGCATAGCGAAACTAGCCTCGCCATGCGTGCTGCCCGGCGCAGGCGTATCCCAGGCGAAGATTCTTCCACCAGACCCAGGAGAGAGGGACAGCATGCCACTTCTTGCCAGTTGGAGCGCAGTCACCCTGCTGCTCTCGGCGATCAGCGGAAGCAGCGCTGCAGCAACGGGCTGGCAGCATATTGGAGACGTGCAGCAGGTGGAAAAACGTAAGGACGGCGTCGAACTGACGGCCGGTTCCGCCAAGCTGCGCGTCACGGTTTTTCGTGATGGAGTGATACGGGTTCGCCTCGCGCCGCAAGGTTCCTTCGCTAAAGACCTTTCCTGGGCGGTGATTGAGTCTCCGGACCCCCCGGCGATCAGCGTGCTAGAAGGAAAGAACGAACTGCGCATGACGGCGGGACGCGTGGTTGTCATCGTCAAGAAAACGCCTCTGCTGATCACTTTCGCTGACTTGGCCGGCAATGTTCTGCTGGCGGATGAGCCATCCTTGCCCATGGCTTGGGATGGCACGTACATCCACGCATGGAAGCGAATGCCTTCTGAGGAGAACTATTTTGGCCTCGGCGACAAACCGGGTCCCATGAACCGTCGCAATCACGCCTACACGATGTGGAATACCGATTTTTATGGCTGGCAGGAATCTGACGATCCACTCTACAAGACAATTCCATTTTTCATCGGCCTTCGCCACGGCACGGCTTATGGCGTTTTTTTTGACAACACTTACCGCAGCAGTTTCGACTTCGGAAAAGAGTCGCCCGATTATTTCTCTTTTGGAGCCGAAGGCGGCGAGCTGAACTACTACTTTATCGCCGGCCCGGAGCCCAAGAAAATCGTCCAGCTATTCACCGCGCTTGTTGGACGCACGCCTCTTCCTCCGCTCTGGTCGCTCGGCTACCAGCAGAGCCGCTACAGCTATTACCCAGAAGCGCGCGCCCGCGAAATTGTGCAAACCCTTCGCGACAAGAAAATCCCTGCGGACGCCATTTATTTCGACATTGACTACCAGCAGGGCAACGCGCCGTTTACCGTCAACCGTGAGTATTTTCCGCACTTTGAAAAGATGATCGCGGACTTTCGCGCCGAGGGCGTGCGCACCATTCTCATCACCGACCTACACATCAAAGAAGATCCTGACCACGGCTATGCGCCTTACGATTCCGGGATCAAAAATGACCTCTTCGTCAAAAGCCGGGACGGTTCCTTGTATGTCGGCAAAGTTTGGCCGGGCGATAGTGTCTTTCCGGATTTTACGCTGACGCGTGTGCGCGACTGGTGGGGCAGCCTTTACCGGGATTTTGTGAACATGGGCGTCGCGGGTTTCTGGAACGATATGAACGAGCCCTCGACCTTCCAGACTCTTTCCAAAACCATGCCGCTCGATAATGTTCACCGCCTGGATGACGGCACGACACTAGATCATCGCGCCATTCATAACGTCTTCGGAATGGAAAACGCGCGGGCGACCTACGACGGCCTGCTCAAGCTGCGGCCTGACGAGCGGCCTTTTGTCCTGACGCGCGCAGCCTATGCGGGCGCCGAGCGCTATGCAGCCACCTGGACCGGTGACAACAGTGCTACTTGGAATCACATCGGAATGAGTGTTCCGCAGATCATGAGTCTGGGGATTTCCGGCTATTCGCTTGTTGGCGCGGATGTCGGCGGATTTGCTGGTTCTCCGCCTGCCGATCTTCTGACCCGCTGGTACGAGTTGGGTGTGTTCTATCCCATATATCGCGATCACGCTGCGCAGGGCACCGCCGATCATGAGCCATGGGCGAGCGGCCCCGAACAGGAGGCCATCCGCAAACGCTACATCCAGCTGCGTTACCGACTGCTTCCTTATGTCTATACGTCGATGGAAGAAACCTCACGCACCGGCGTTCCGTTGATGGAGCCAATCTTTCTTGAGTATCCCCAGGCTCAGGATCTCTATGGCGAAGACCACGATTTCCTCTTCGGCCGTGATCTCTTCGTCGCTCCAGTGGTCACGGAAAAGGTTGACGCTCTGGACGTTCATCTGCCGCCGGGTGATTGGTATGACTTCTGGAGCGCAGAAATACATTCGAGCAAGGACCAGATTTCCTTGCACCCGACGCTCGCGGAAACCCCGCTTTACGTGCGAGCCGGCGCGATCATTCCCATGCAGCCCGTCGTCCTAAGCACGAACGAGAAGCCAGATGGTCCGCTGGAACTTCGCGTTTATATGGGCGAAGACTGCCACGGGACGCTCTATCAGGATGACGGGCACACGTTGGCCTATCAAAAGGGAGACTTCTTGCGCGTGAATTTCACTTGCGCGGTGTCTCAGCGAGAGATGACCATTACCAGTAGCATAGAGAAAAGTGCGTATCAGCCCTGGTGGAACAGCACGCTGCTGGAAATCTATGGGGCGGGCGCCGAGCCGAAAGAAGTGCACATCGGCGATCGATTGATCCACGATTGGCGCTTCGACGGCCAAGCCCATTCGATCACGCTCACCGTTCCGGACGCTCTCAAGAACTGGAATGTCCGCGTGAGTTTCTGATGGTTCAATCGAGCAGAAAAATGGAGATGGATTGGGAGGGCAGGGCGATCTGGACTTCGCCGTTAGATACGTCCGCGGTTGCTTGACCGAGAAGGCGAGTGAAACCAGCCGCGCCCTGTGCTGGCGTGTCGTGAAGGGGAAGTTCGAGCCTCCGAGGTTCAGCGGAATTGTTGAAGACTACAAGCACGCGTTCTTCTTCAGTTTCCCGCATAAACACATAGGCCGTTTCGTCAGAGAAGAGGTGCCACAGTTTTCCGCTTTGCAGAGCTTGATGTTCACGCCGCAATCGCAATAACGATTGCACATAGCCGAAAAGATCCTGCTGTTCCGCCGTGCGCCCTTCCGCGGAGAAGGCATTCTCTAGATCGCCCGGCCAGCCGCCCGGAAAATCACGCCGGTTGTCCGGGTCGCCGCCGCCGGGGATCCCGATTTCGTCGCCGTAATAGAGTTGGGGGATCCCGCGCAAAGTGAGCGTCAGACCAAACGCCAGCTTGAGCCTCGCCGGCGAACTTCCGGCCGCGGAGAGAAAGCGCGGCACATCGTGATTCGCGAAAAATGTCACCAGCGAATCCGCATGGACATATAGCGAATCGTGGCGCAGAACATCCGCGATGCGCCCTACCGGCGCCTTCCGCAACAGGACATCCCGAAGCGTGAAAAACAGCGGAAAATCAAACAAAGTGTTTAAGCCGGAATCGATGCCGTCGAAACGCTTCTGGCCTCCTGCAAAAAAGGATGTGACGCTCGGGTCAGGGTGGAAGACTTCGCCGATGGTCGTCAGATACGGATAGATTTGGTGTAGCCCGGCATGCCAAGTTGACCAAAACTTACGGGAAACGTACGGAAAAGTATCCAGACGATAGCCATCCAAACCCGACGCCTCCGTCCACCAAATGCTGTTTTGCAAAAGAAACTCGGCAACCACGGGGTTTTCCGTATTCAAATCGGGCAGGATGTTGAAGAACCAGCCTTCCGTCAGATTCCGCGAAAGCCGCGGCGGCGCGTGCGGATCGATGAGCGCCTCGAATGCATCATTGGCAATCGTTGGTTGGTCTGTCTTTCCGTAGAAAGTGCCTTTGGGACCGGCGGAGGAATCCGTGTGATGTTGCTGCGTGCCGTGGAACCAGTCCGGCAGCGGCGGCTCGGCAACCCAGGGATGTTTCGGCCCGACATGGTTCGGCACAAGGTCGAAAAAAACCTTCATGCCTTGCTTGTGCGCTTCCGCGACGAGATTTTGATAATCCTGGATCGTTCCAAGATGCGGATCCACGGCGTAAAGATCCACGGCGCCATAACCGTGGTAGTCCTGGGCCGCGCCGTTTTTTAGGATGGGCGTCAACCATAGGGCGGTCACGCCGAGATCCTTTAAGTAGGCAAGATGGTCGAGAATACCGCGAAGGTCGCCGCCGTGATAGGCGCGCGGATTCGCACGGTCATGCCCGCCGCGAGCTTCGGCGGGTTCATCATTCGTAGGATCGCCGTTCGCGAAGCGGTCCGGCATGATCAGATAGATCACATCTTCCTGCGACAGTCCCTGGAATTTTCCGAGCTTCATGGCGCGCGCGGCAACCGGCAGTTCAAAGGAAGTTGTGCCTGTCGGTGTTGTGATGCGGCAGACCGCGGTACCGGACTTTGCGTCAGCCCCGATCTTCAGCCAAACGAACAAGTAGCGGCCAGCAGCTGTCGCTTGGGTGCGCTCCACTAAAATGCTCGGCAAGTTGCAGACAACACGTGTGGCCTCGAGGTCGTGCCCGGAAAGCAACAACATCACCTCAGGAGTCAGATGGGCCCACCACGAAGGAGGCTCGACTTTTGTCACCACCGGTGCGTTGGCATCCAGGTTCTGTGCTGGTTCAGCCGGACTAGAGAGAACTGTGGAACTCAAAGCGAAAGCAGCCGCTGCTATGGAGAGAATTCGGATTCGGCGGTTCTCGACCGATGGCCAGAGTAAAAAAACCGAGGGCTTCACCCGAGAAGCATAGAAAAAAAGGAAGCACGGCGCCAGTGTTGTGTCTGCTGGCTCGGATCGTCCGACTAGATCTCGAATACCAGTGTGTCGAATGCCTCAGGGACATGGAAATTCGGTACCGTCGTTCCCGTCGGCCGCCATGCCGAGTAGAAACGCGGCTCAGTGGCCCCCTCCACGCGAAAGAAATTAACGCGCCAAGCTTTCGTCGGATCGAATTGTGCTGTCAGACTCTTCATGGGCAACGCCATTTCTGCCATCCAAGTCTTGCTCTGCCCGTCGACCTTGACACGGCGCCGCAATCCGCTCTGCAGGTTACGTTTTTCTCGCGGCCCGATATCCAGATCAATCCAGAAACCGTTAGGACTCACTTCAAACTCTTTGTAGTGCCGGCCATGCAACCCGGCTGGTTGGAGAAACACTTCCACAACGTCGCGGTCCCATAGTTGGTCCCGCCGCCCACCTGGTTCGGCATCTGGAAAAACCGTGATGCTACGATAGTGCGCGAGAAATCTCAGGTAGAGAACCTCGCGAGTCCAAAGCAGGCGTACTTCCGTTTCTCGTTTCCGATCGGCATGCTTGCCCTGCCAGTCTTGACGGAAGCGCATCGCCGGAGCGTTCGCCCACGCTCGATCGGCAGGAAATCCCTCCGCATCGGCCCTGCCGTCAAATTGCAGCGCCGTGGCCGTCTCAGTCTTCCGGGCCGTTGATGTTTTGCCAGTTACCACAGAGTGCGCCCCGCGCGAGATAAGAAAGTCGTAGCCCAGCATACCCGCAAACGGAAAAGCGATACCGGGGGAAACCGCTCGCTGTGCGGAGAATGGCACGAAGCAATACAACAACAGACAAATCAAGACGTTTGAGCAGCGAACCGTTTGCGCACGCGTCCATTCCCTGCTCCGAACCGTGAAGCGCCGCCGTGGTAGCATGCCAATTGGTCCTTTCCAACCGCTGCTTAACACAAGTCAGTGGCAATTTCCAAGGGGGTCGGGACATGATTGAGCCCGTTGAAGAGCAAGAGTATTCGTCGCGACCCGAAAAGCGCACACCGGAGCAATTCGAATTCATCAAGATGCGCATCGACGGCAGCGTCGCGCGCATAACGCTCAACCGTCCCGAACACAATCTCCTTAACGAAGCGTTTCTGCGCGAGCTCTCGGAGGGAATCACGTTCGCGGGCCAGAGCCCTGAAGTGAAGCTAGTCGTTCTTGATTCCTCGTGCAAAGTGTTTTGCGGCGGCATCGACATCGGGGAGTACACGTCCGAGCGCGTGTTTCAGATGCTGGACGCGTTTTACGCGGCCTTCACCGGCATGCTGGAAGTGGGCAAGCCCGTGATTTGTGTGGTCAACGGACCGGCCATTGGCGGTGGTGCGGAACTCGCGGCTTTTGGTGATCTGGTCATTGCTACTCCGAAAGCGCGTTTCGCGCAGCCGGAGATTTCCATCGGAGTATTTCCGCCGCTAGCGTCGACCATTCTCCCCTTTCTCGTTGGGCCGAAGAGAGCGCTTGAAATCGTCCTGACCGGAGAAGCCATAAGCGCCGAGCGGGCCCTGGACTTGGGCCTGGTAAACCGTCTCGTTCCCGAAGCCAAGCTCGAGCACACTGTGAATGAATTGACCGAGCGCATCGCTTCGCACTCTGGTCCCGTGCTGACCATGGCCAAGAAGGCGATTCTCAGCGGCATGGGCCTTTCGCTGCGAGACGGCATGAAAAACTCCATGAATATTTTTCTCAACGAGCTGTACCGCCTTGAAGATTCTCAAGAGGGACTTCGCGCACTCGTCGAAAAGCGCAAACCAATCTGGAAGAATCGCTAGCTCGTTCTCTAATGCTGCTCATGTCCGAGGAAAAACGCCCCGGCGAATTCCGGCTCGATCGAAGGTGCTGTCCAGATCCTCGAGCATGCGCTTGCGCCACCTTATGACTTGTCCTCCTGCCCCGTCGGCCGGAGAATTCGCGCGATCGCCTGCGCCAGCTTGTCCCACTTACGGGTCTCCAGCGTCAATCGCCGTCGGCCCTTCGGCGTCAGCTTGTAAAACTTGGCCCGACGGTTGTTTTCCGAGGTTCCCGGCTCGGCCGAGATCCATCGCCGCTTGATGAGCCGGTGCAACGCGGGGTACAGCGATCCCTGCTCCACCTGCAACACATCTTCTGAATTGAATTCGATAGCTTTGGCGATAGCGTGGCCGTGCACCGGCCCCAGTAACAGCGTGCGCAGAATCAGCAGGTCCAGCGTCCCCTGCAGCAGCTCGGTGCGCTCGCGTTCTTCTTTGCTAGACATCCTGGATGAAGATACGGTTCTTTCAGTAGAATGACAAGCGCAGCGAACGATCGGGCCGCGCATTGACACTCTGGAGACCCTCGGCATACACTGAGTTTCGAATTTGCAGGCAAGGGAAGTGGGGAAGGCCGTGAGAATCGGCCGCGGTCCCGCCACTGTCATCGGCTGAAAGAGCCGTAAGCCAGGTTACCCTCCCGCGCCTCAGAGGCTAGCGCTTTTCGCGAGAAGAAGCGTCGCCGAAAGCCCCAGGGATGTCTCGTGGGGCTTTTTTTGTTGTGCAAAGGATTTGGTTTTGTCGGCGGGGATTTGTGTCCATACGGAAAAACGCACCAAGGAATATTCCGGCAAGAAGCGCTGTTGCCGCACTGCTGCTCTGCGCCGCGTGGTGCGCTCCTCCATCGCAGGCGCAAACGTCAACGGAGAGCCCGGCCGCCGCAACGCTTTATAAGGATTTCGTGGATGAGGCAGGCCGCACGGTTCGCATCCCCCAGCCCGTGCAGCGCATCGTCTCTCTGGCCCCCAGTCTTACAGAAACCATCTACGCGCTTGGCTTGGAGGACCGGCTCGTCGGAGACACGGATTACTGCGACTATCCGCCCGACGCTCAGAAAAAAGCCAAAGTGGGCGGAGCTATCAATCCAAGTTTGGAACAAATTGTTGCCCTACGGCCTGATCTTGTTCTCGTCACCAAGAGTTTGAATCTTATCGAGACCGTGCACGCCCTCGATAGTCTCGGCGTCTCCTCCTATGGCACAGATCCCCACACCGTCGAGGAAATCATCTCCTCGACCGAGCGGCTCGCCGACGTGCTCGGCGTCCCGGAAGCCGGCACGACCCTGGGCGCGGATCTCCAACGCCACCTCGCGGATCTGCAGCAGCATCTGAGCGGGTTGCCCGCGCGCCGCGTTCTCTTCATCGTTTGGTCGGATCCGTTGATCTCCGTGGGCAAAGGCACCTTTATCGCTGATGCGTTGCGACTCGCGGGCGCCACCTCCATCGTTGACTCTGCGCAAGACTGGCCTCATATGAGTCTCGAGGAAGTGGTCCGCCTGCAGCCCGACTTTCTCGTTTTTGCCGCTGCGCATTCCGACAGCGGACAAAATGATTTCGATGTGCTCGCCGAACGGCCCGGATGGCGCGGTCTAGAAGCTGTCCGCAACCGCCGCTTTGCCGTCATCAGCGATGCCGTGAACAGACCCGCGCCGCGAATCGTGACAGCTATCGAGGATCTCGCCCGGCAGTTGCATCCCGAAGCTTTTTCCGCGCATCCGGAAGACGAAAAGGAAAAGAAACCGCTTCCTCCTCAGCAACAACTTTTTCTCCGGCTAAACGATTCATCCGGCGTTGATCGCGTTCTCTCGGAGGTTTGTGCTTGCGCCCTTTGACGCTCAGCCGGTTGCTCACGCACTGCGCGATTCTCTCCGCCGTCCTTTTTGTCGTGGTGGTGATCGCGCTCAAGCTCGGCGCTGTGCCCGTGTCTCTCTACGGCTTGGGCCGTGATCTGCTGCGCGTCCTCTTTCGCCAAACCAGCGAGCTCTCCAGTGAATATCAACTCATTATTTTTGATATTCGGTTGCCGCGCATTCTGCTGGGAATCTTTGTGGGCGCATCGCTTTCCGTCGCGGGCGCCAGTTTTCAGGCGCTCCTGCGCAATCCTTTGGCGGACCCCTATGTTCTCGGCGTGTCCAGCGGCGCCGCTGTCGGCGCCATTATCGCCCTGATTGTCGAGCCTCATCTCGCCCTCGCGCCGGCTGTCGCTGCGCTCTTGACGCCCATAGGCGCTTTTCTCGGCGCGGCACTCACGGTGACGGCGGTCTATTTCCTCGGCCTTCGCGAAGGTCAAATTGACAGCGGCACTTTGCTCCTTGCCGGTATTATTACGGCTTCCTTTCTGCAGGCCATCATTATGTTTTTCATGTCCACGCTGACCGGCGGCAACTACCGCGGCATGGCTTTCTGGATGATGGGTGAACTCTCCACACCGCCTCAGCGCATTGTCAGCCTCATCCTGCGCTTCGGTTTCTTTCTTGCCGCCGGGACCATCTACACCACCGCCTCGGATTTGAATCTGCTCCTCGCTGGCGAGAAAGAAGCCATGCACCTCGGCGTGGACGTGCGCCGCGTTCGCCTGGTCGTTTACATTGCCGCATCCTTGCTAACCGGCTTAGCCGTTTCCGTCAGCGGCGCTATCGGCTACGTCGGCCTGCTGGTGCCCCATGTGATGCGCCTCCTCTTCGGTTCCGACCATCGCATCCTTTTGCCGACGGCCGCGTTCGGCGGGGCCATCGCTGTAGTCGTCGCCGATACTCTGGCGCGCACGGTCGTTTCTCCGGCGGAACTTCCCGTTGGCGCCATGACCGCCATCGCCGGCGCGCCGCTTTTTCTTTATTTAATGCGCAGGAGGCTGGCGTGACCAGTTACGCCCGCTCCTCAGCTTCCGCCAAGGCACGGCCGATTGGCGACGCCGGCGATTTCAACTCCGATATTCGTTTGAGCGTCGAACAGGTCAGCTACGCTTACTCCGCCAATCCAACCCAAGCGCCTCTATTCACGCTTGAGGCCACAAGCTTTCAGGCGCGTGCCGGCGAAATCGTGGCGATTGTGGGGCCAAACGCCTGCGGCAAATCCACTCTGTTAAAGCTGATCGCGGGCGCTCTCGAGCCGCTTTCCGGCCGCGTGCTTCTAAATGGTTTCCTAACTCACGCGCTTCCGCACCGAACCCGCGGACAGCGCATCGCCATGGTCCAGCAGGAAAGCCCCCTGCTTTTCCCCTCGCACGCCTGGGAGTTTGTTCTCCAGGGAAGACATCCGTACGGCCGCACTCTGCGGTTCGAGACTGAAGAAGATGTCCTCATTGCTCGCAATGCGCTTGCACAAGTCGGCGCGGAACATCTCAGCGACCGCTTGATGGATCAAATCTCCGGCGGCGAGAAGCAACGCGTCATTCTGGCGCGCGCCCTCGCCCAGCAACCTCTGCTTCTGCTGTTGGATGAGCCCACGCTGCATCTTGATATCGGTGCGCAGGTCGATCTGCTCGAAACGCTGCGCCGACTGGCGTCCGCCAACCGCTATACGGTTGTCGTCGTGACCCATGAGCTGAATCTCGCCGGGCAATACGCCGACCAAGTCGCACTTTTTCAGAAGGGCAAATGTCTTCGCGTTGGACCGCCCGCAAGCGTCTTCCAGCGCGAACTGCTCGAACAGGTTTTTCAGACGCCACTTACCGTGGAGCTCGGCTCGTCTGGCCGTCCACGTGTGAACATGCCGCCTGCAAAATGAGTAGCGGTTCCATCGTTCACCCAAAACGCCGCGGCCCAATCTGCGGCATTTGAATAACCCCTAGCGGGCCACCGCGCCCCCCACAATTACCGCGGACTTCGTGCACGGGAAGACGGTGCGTAAACTCCGGCCAACGCCGGGGGCAACGTGAAAAAGCCGTCGCCGCCGCGCGACTGTAAGGCGGAATAAGGTACTGCCGCGGCCACTGCGGCGCACCGCTCACTGCACGCGATCCGGCTAAGGATCGCGCCAGAAACAGCGAGCAGCGCTACGGGAAGGCCCCGCACTGGCCCCTTGAAATAACCATAAATGGGGTCGGAACTGCCGCCAAGCCAGGAGACCGGCGAAGTCTGCAAGCCAGCGCGATCTCTTCCAAGCGCCAGGCCAACCTTCAACTCCCGCGCGAGAGGGAGCGGAGGAAAACATGAAAACGAGACTTCTCGGAACGACTTTTCTTTTTTTGGCAGTCCTCGCAGTTAGCTTTTCTTCTCCAGCACAAAATAATCCTTCCGATGCCCTTCTCTTCGGACGACTCACAGATCCTTCCGGCTATGGCGTCGGCAACGTGAAAATCACCGCGCAGCTTGAACACCGTCCGAACGCGCATCTCACTTCGGCGACGTCCAACGAAGACGGCACCTATTTGCTGGCGCTTCCGCCGGGCCACTACCAAGTCCACTTTCAACACGCATCCTTCGTCGCTCACGATTTCGTTGTGGATCTCGCGGCCGCCGAGCATCGCTCTCTCGATGTGCGCCTCGAAATCGAGCGCGTCTCGGAAAACGTTGTGGTCACTGCCAACGCCGAGCCGCAGGAGATCGATCGCACTCCGGCGCCGGTGGACATCATAGGCTCCCAGGAAATTCAGCAGCGTCAAGCCGTCTCGCTTCCCGATCTGCTGTCAACGCAAACCGGCTTGAGCATCGCCCGAACGGGACCGATCGGCGGCCTGGCGACTGTATTTCTTGATGGCGGCGATTCCAGCTTCACAAAAGTCCTCATCGACGGCGTTCCGGTCAATGAACCAGGAGGCGATCTCAATTTCTCCAATCTAACTCTCGACAACGTAGACAAAGTCGAAATCGTTCACGGCGCCGAAAGCGCTCTTTATGGCACGGACGCCATGTCCGGCGTGATTCAGCTCTTCAGCCACACCGGTTCCACACGCATCCCGGAACTCAATCTATTCGCCGAAGGCGGCAGTTTCTCTTCCGCTCGCGGAGGTGCGCAAATCAGCGGCCTGGTCGACAAATTCGACTACTCCCTGGCTGGCTCCTATTTTGGGACCGACGGCGAAGGCGTGAACGACGCTTTCCTGAACCGTGGCTTTGCTGGCAATGTGGGCTATCGATTCTCGGATTCGAATCAACTGCGTCTCACCGTTCGCAGCAATGCGAGCTTCGCCGGCACTCCCGGCCAAACTCTCTTCGGCCCCAGCTTTACCGACCCAACCGCCTACGACGATCTCCGCCAGCTCTCGGCCAGTCTAAGCTGGAACTTTCTGACCGGCTCGCATTGGGTCCATCGCATCACGGCGGTGGAATCGCGTATTCTCGATACCACAGGCTTTCCTGATTTTGATTTTTTCGCCACCGACCAATTCAATCGCGCCGGCTTCTTCGAACAATCCACATATTCCTTCCGCCGCGGAGCCGCAACCGCAGGCTATCAATACGAAGTGGAGAACGCTTTTCCCAGTGACCTCAGCGGCGTCCACGCCCGCCGGAACAATCAAGCCGGCTTCCTAGACGCTCATTGGGCGCCGGTTTCCCGTCTTACGCTAAGCGCAGGCGCTCGCGCAGAAGACAACACGAACTTCGGCACCCGCGTGGTGCCCCGCGTGGGTGCCGTCTATGCGCTGCGCTATTCCCAAGGCCTCTTGGGAGACACCCGCGCCAAAGTCTCTTACGGGCAGGGTATCGAGGAGCCGACCGTCTTCGAATCGTTCAGCTCGGACCCATGCAACCCCGGCGATCCTTCCTTGCGCCCCGAGCGCAGCCGCACGATTGACGCCGGAGTCGACCAGTATTTCGACGGCGATCGTTTTCGCATTTCTGCTAGCTATTTCACGAGCCAATTTCGCGACCTGATCAATCAGGAGGTCGGTCCGCCGAATCCTATCTGTTTCAGCGGAAACGAAATGTTGTTTTTCAACACCGATCTCTCCCGCGCCCGAGGCGTGAATTGGTCAGGCGAGGCTCACCTGAATCACTGGCTCTTGCTCAAAGGCAACTACTCCTACGATGACACGCGCGTGCTGGCAACCGTCCCCTCGGCCCCGGCCATCGAGCAACCCGGCAACCATCTTCTCCGCCGCCCTGTGAACTCCGGCAATCTGTGGTTAAACGCGAACTACCGCCGGTTCAACTTCAATCTCGCCGGCTATTTCACCGGAGTCCGCACCGACAGCGACTTCGACGGCTTAGGCTTCACCCACAATCCCGGCTACGCCCGTTTCGATGTCGCCACAAGCTACAACTTCGGCAGAGGTTTTTCTTTCTACGGCCGCGTCACCAACCTCCTCGACAAGCAGTATCAGGACGCGATTGGTTTTCCCGCGCTGGGCCGCGATTTCCGCCTGGGCATGAACTATCGCTTCGGGGGCAGAAACTGACCGGTGATGTTCAGCCCTAAACGCATTCTTTTCTGCTGGAGCGGCGGCAAGGACAGCGCCATGGCACTGCATTCGCTGCTCCAGCGGAGCGACATTCACGTCGTCGCGCTCCTCACCACCGTAACCGAAGGTTACGAGCGCATCAGCATGCACGGAGTCCGGCGCGAACTTCTCGATCGGCAGGTACAATCTATCGGACTGCCGCTTCACGAAGTCCGCATCCCGCCGCAATGCGTCAATCCCATCTACGAAGCGCGCATGGAAGAAGCGCTTCGCGTGCACCTCGAAAACGGCGTTCAAACCGTGGCCTTCGGCGATATTTTCCTGGAGGATCTCCGTGCCTATCGCGAAAAGAATCTCGCGCGCATGGGGATGACCGCCCTCTTTCCCATCTGGAAGCGGGATACCCGCGAGCTGATCCGCTCCTTTCACGCCAATCGATTCCGCGCCATCGCTGTCTGCGTGGACAGCAAAGTCCTCGATCCCAGCTTCGCCGGCCGCGAACTGGATGAATCCTTCTTCCGCGATCTTCCGCCCGAGGCGGACTGCTGTGGCGAAAACGGTGAATTCCACACTTTCGTTTTCGATGGCCCCATCTTTCACTCTCCCCTTCACGTCCGCACGGGAGAGATCGTCAACCGGGATGGTTTCGTTTTTTGCGATATACTGGAAGAAATGGAGAAAGCAACAAAATGAAAGCGCAAATGTCTGAAAGAGAAAACTTGCTCTACCGCACGCTGCTGGCTCTGGCCATAATTGCTTTGGCCGCCGCGCTGCGCATCGCGCCGCACCCTTGGAACTTCACCCCGGTCGGTGCAGTGGCGTTGTTTTCCGGCGCGGTCGTCCGGGACCGCCGCCTGGCGTTTTTCTTTCCCATTCTCACGCTCTTTGTCGGCGACATCTTCATCGGCCTTCACCGACTGGTGCCCGTCGTGTACGCCAGCTTTCTCGTAAGCGTGGCCATCGGCTTCTGGCTGCGCGACCGCCGCAGCGTTGGACGCGTCACCGCAGCCACACTTCTGGGCGCCATTCAATTCTTCCTAGTCACCAATTTTGCCGTTTGGGCCTTTGGTCTTTCCTACCCGCGCAACAGCGCCGGTTTGCTGGCCTGCTATGTCGCGGGAATTCCGTTCTTTTGGAACACGCTGGCGGGGGACGCCGTCTACGCTGCGTTACTGTTTGGCGGCTTCGCCCTTGCCGAGCGCCTCTTTCCAGCCCTCCGCGAACCGTCTCTCGAAAAGGCTTAGGCGGTTGCCGTCCCATTGCCGCGGTCTCGTCCTAGCCCAAGCTGATGCTATAATTCTCGCTCCATTATGGCGAAATCATCTCCAGAAGAAGCGGCGATCGCCCCTGAAGTGCTCGCGAAATACGAGACCGTCATCGGCCTGGAAGTCCATGTCCAGCTTCTGACGAAATCTAAAATCTTCTGCGGCTGCTCGACGCACTTCGGCGATCCGCCAAATACAAACGTCTGCCCGGTCTGCCTTGGCTTGCCCGGCACCCTGCCGATTTTGAACAAGCGCGCCGTTGAACTGGCCATGCGCGCCTCGCTCGCGCTGAACTGCACGGTGCACGAACATTCGCGTTTCGCCCGCAAAAATTATTTCTATCCCGATCTGCCCAAAGGCTATCAAATCTCGCAATACGAGCTGCCGCTAGCCACGAATGGCTGGATTGAGATCGATCACGATGGCGCGAAAAAACGCATCGGCATCACACGGTTGCACTTGGAAGAAGACGCCGCTAAGAATGTGCACGAAGGCTTCTCCCAATCCGCCACCAAGGCCTACATCGACTACAACCGCTGCGGCACTCCCCTCAGCGAGATCGTTTCCGAGCCGGATATGCGCGCTCCGGAAGAGGCCTACGCCTATCTCACGACTCTTCGCCAGATCATGCTCTACACCGGCATTAGCGACTGCAACATGGAAGAAGGCTCGCTGCGTTGCGACGCCAATGTCAGCGTCCGCCTGCGCGGCGCAAAAGAATTCGGCACCAAGGTCGAAGTAAAAAACCTCAACTCGTTTCGTTATCTCCAAAAAGCTCTCGAGTACGAAGTCGAGCGCCACATCGGCGTCCTGGAATCCGGCGACCGCATTTTTCAGGAAACACGCCTCTGGAACCAAGCCGAATCCTGCACCGTCTCGATGCGCTCGAAAGAAAAAGCCCACGACTACCGCTACTTCCCCGAGCCGGATCTGCTGCCCGTTCACGTCAGCCCTCGGTGGCGCGATGAAGTTCTCGGCACCCTGCCCGAATTGCCGGAGGCCAAGCGCGCCCGCTTCATCGCCGCTTATGGGCTGACTCCCTATGACGCTGGCGTTCTCACCGGTACACAAGCGCTCGCCGACTTTTTCGAGGCTGTTCGAAAAGCCGGTGCACCGGCCAAGTCCGCGGCCAACTGGATTCAAACAGAACTATTGCGTCGCTTGAATGATTCGGGAAAAGAAATTGAGGCAACTCCAGTATCTCCGGCGGCCCTCGCAGAATTGCTCAAACTTATCGAGTCCGGCCAGATCACTGGTTCCATCGGGAAAAAAGTCTTCGCCAACATGTTTGAAACTGGCCGGAGCGCCGACGAAATTGTGGCTGCCGAGGGTCTCGCACAAATTAACGACACAAGCGCGCTCGAGCAGGCCGCCCGCGAAGTCATCGAGAAGAATCCCGACAACGTAGCCAAATTCAAATCCGGCAACGAAGGCGTTTTCAAGTTTTTTGTAGGCCAAGTCATGCGCGCCACCCGCGGCCAGGCCAATCCCCAGGCCGTTAGCGACATTTTGCGGAAGCTTCTTTCCTGACTCCATGCCAAAATGTTTCGCAACGATCGAGCGCAGGGCGACTAGAGTGGTCCCGGGGAGGTTTACCGAGCCTGTAGTCTCGGCCTTTAGCTCTGACGATTTTGCATCCCGCAACCAGGATCACTCGAGGTGGAAATATGCTCAAAGTAGGCGGCAAAGCCCCCGCATTTCGCTTGAAGAACGACGCCGGCAAAGATGTCTCTCTCTCGGACTACCTCGGCAAACGCGTCGTGCTGTTTTTCTATCCGAAAGCCAACACTCCCGGCTGAACGACCGAAGCGTCCGAGTTTCGCGACGCAAAAAAGCAATTCGACGAGCTTGGCGTGGTTCTTCTCGGCATGAGCGGCGACTCCGTAAAGGCTCAAGCCGCCTTCAAAGCCAAACAAAAACTCAACTTCGATCTCCTGAGCGATTCGGATCTGAAGACTATCGATGCCTACGGCTCGCGTCGCATGAAGAAATTCCTTGGCCGCTCGTTCCTTGGCATTATCCGCAGCACCTTCCTCATCGGCAAGGAAGGCCAGCTCGAACGCATTTGGGACAACGTCAAAGCGAAGGGCCACGCTGCCGAGGTTCTCGCCGAAGTCTCGGCGAACTAATCGCCTTGCGCGCGTTGTAGGGCCCGCCTTAGGAAGTGGGGGGTTGTGCGCGTGTCGGAATCCAGGTCAGAGCTGAAATGCAAACTCTTCCGACTCCTCCGGCCGAGGCTCGATGAATAGGTTATCGATGAGCCGGGTCTTGCCGAGAAACACCGCCAGTACCGCAAAACACGGCCGAGCCACCCGCACGACCGGCTCAAACGTATCCGCGCTCACAATCTCCGCATAGTCCACTACGGCCAGCGGCTCCGCCTCAATCATCCGCCGCATGACGCCTTGCAAGTGCATCGCGTCGCGCACGCCCGCCGCCAATTCGTTTCGTGCCGCCAGGAGAGCGCGGTAGAGCACCCGCGCTGCTTTGCGTTCCTCGCCACTCAAATAAGCATTCCGCGAAGAAAGCGCCAGGCCATCCGCCTCCCGCACAATCGGGCAAACCACAATTCCGGCATCGAGATCGAGATCGCGCGCCATCTCGCTGATGATGCGCACCTGCTGCGCATCCTTTCGCCCGAAATACGCGAAGTGCGGCTGCACGATCTCAAATAATTTCAGCACCACGGTAGCCACCCCGCGAAAATGCCCGGGCCGCGAACGCCCCTCCAGCCGTTCGCTAATGCCCTCGACATGGACGTAGGTCCGAAATCCATCCGGATACACATCCGCGGTCTCAGGCGCAAACAGCACATCGACGCCCACCAGCGCAAGTTTTTCCGCATCCTGCGGAAGATCGCGCGGGTATTTCTTGTAATCCTCCTTTGGCCCAAACTGCTTTGGGTTCACGAACACCGACGCAATCACGCGCGAGCATTCCTGCCTGGCCCGCGCGACCAGCGCTGTGTGCCCTTCATGGAGCGCACCCATCGTCGGCACCAGTCCGATGACGCGGCCCTCGCCGCGCGCACCGCGCGCGTATTCCTTCATCCAACGAATGGTTCGGATTATTTCCACAAGGGAGGTTTGCGTTTCAAGGATTCCCGGGTCACGCGCTCGCCGCGATCGCACGTTCACGATAGTAGTGCATCAAGTCCGTTAAAATCGGCTGCGCTCCAAGCTGCCGCAGCAAAGTCGTAATCTGCCCGCGATGATAGGTCCCATGATTCACCACATGTTGCATCGATTGCCATAGCGGATTCCGATACACGCCGAATTTCAGCGTCTTGTATTCCATCATCCGGTTCAAATCTTCTTGCGTCAGTTTCCCGACAAAGGTCAGCAGCCGCCCTTCCTGTTCCGCCCACTTCGCGCGAAGGCTCTCGACATCCGCACACTCCGAGATAGCCGGCAGGGACGCCGGCGAGCGTCCCTGAAACCGCTCCAGCCAAACCCATTCCGCCCCGCAAATGTGCGCCAGCGTGTCTCGCACCGACCCAAAGCTCGACCCCAGCGGCTTGGTGAACTGCTCGCTCGTCAAATTCGCCGCGGCATCCAAAGATCGATGGTTCGCCCACGCATTGTAGTCATACAACGAGCGCATCTCTTCCGGCATCATCTCAACGTCTCCTTGGCACCCTAGCGAGGGCCCTGTTGGTTATCATTCCGAGCGGAGCGAGGAATCTGCTTGGTTCGCCCTCTACCAATCGCCGTCACTATTGACCGGTGCCTCTTTCTCCTCTTGCGCCGTCTGCGCCGCGTGATACGACTCCCCATCGGAAGGAAACGTCCCTCCGCGCACATCCTCGCAAAAATCCCGTGCTGCCTTCGAAATAATCTCGCCGACGTTCGCATATTGCCGCGCAAATTTCGGCGTCCGCCCAAACGTCAGCCCCAGCAGATCGTGAATCACAAGAATCTGTCCGTCGCAGTCCGGTCCTGCTCCAATTCCGATCGTAGGAATCCGCAATTCGCGCGTGATCTGTGCCGCAAGCTCTCGCGGCACGGCCTCCAGCACTACCGCAAAAGCACCCGCCGCTTCCACCGACCGCGCGTCCCGCAACAATTCCTCCGCCGCATCTGCCGTCTTGCCTTGCACTCGGTATCCGCCGAGTGCATTCACCGACTGCGGCGTCAATCCGACGTGCCCCATCACCGGAATTTCCGCCTCCGTCAGCCGTACAATCAATTCCAGCCGCCGTTCGCCGCCTTCCACTTTCACCGCTTCCGCACCCGCTTGTTTCACAAAGCGCACCGCGTTGCGTAGCGATTCCGCCATATCGCTGTGGTAGCTGCCGTACGGCATGTCCGCCACCACCAGCGCGCGGCGCGTTCCTCGCCTCACCGCCCGGGTGTGATGCAACATCTCTTCGATCGAAACCGGCAGCGTGCTCTCATAACCCAAGACCACCATCCCGACCGAATCACCCACAAGCAAAACATCCACACCGGCTTCGTCCAACAGACGCGCCGTCGCATAGTCGTACGCCGTCAAACAAGTAATTTTCGCCGAATTGGACAGGGATCCTGCAGCCAAGAATTTCCGCTGCAGCAGATCGGGCACAGTGATCTTGCCATTGCCCGCGCAAGGAACTACGCTCATGGTGGCCTCCGGTGCCGTTCCCTAACCTCAAGATACAGCCCTGTACTGCACCTCCTTCGAGAATACCAAATTCCCCCTCCCCTGGCCACAATTTCGCGATTGAGCCGATTGAGCCAGCGTGTCCGTCTCCGTTTAGGGGCCAGAGCCGCCATTCTTGGAGTCTGGCGCGTTCACTCAAGTCCGGGCGGCCGCTCCCCCACCACGCCAAACGCCCGCTCTAGGCTCAGCCCGGCTTGTCCCATGGTTCCTTCCTCAAATAACCGCCCGATCAGCGTTACTCCATGCGGCACGCGTCTCGGCGGCGAAAACTTCGGCAGCGGCCTGCTGGGGTCCGGGGCCCAATCCGTGCGTGCCTCGGTCACCTCTACGAAACCCGCTCTCGTCGTAAGGGAAGGATGACCCGTGAAATTCGTAATCGTCAGCATTTCATCGCGCAGCGAAGGAACGAGCAGCAAATCCACTTGAGAAAAGACGCGCGCCATCTCCATCGCGACTTTTCGCCTCAACCGGTCGGTCTGCACAAAATCGACTGCGGAAAGGAATCTGGACTGCCGGAAAATATTCGGCCAAGCGTCATACGTTTGCACCTTCAACTGGTCCACCGCGTGGTTCAGCGTGATCTCTTCGAATGCGGCCGCCCCTTCTGCGAACAGAATCAGGTTCAGCGAATCGTACGGCCAGTCCGGAATGCTCACCTCCACCGGAATCATGCCTACCTTCTTCACTGTTTCCAGTGCCGCACGATCCACTTCCGTCGCCGGATTTTCTTTCATCCACGCGGGAAAGTAGCCGACGCGCAAGCCTTTCACGCTGGCGCCAGCGTCAAAATCCAGCCGGCTGTCGACACTCGAAACGTCGCCTGCATCGGGCCCGGAAATCGCCTGCAGCACGAGCATCGCGTCCTCGACACTCCGCGTCATCGGCCCCAGCTTGTCGAGCGACCAGCACAGCGTCATCGCCCCCGTCCTGGCCACGCGGCCATACGTCGGGCGCAATCCCGTCAATCCGCAGCGCATGCTCGGGCCAACGATGCTACCTCCCGTTTCGCTCCCAATCGCAAACGCCACCAGTCCCGCCGCCGTAGCCGCGCCCGGTCCCGCGCTCGAACCCGAGGATCCCTCTTCCAGCAGCCACGGGTTCATGGTTTGCCCGCCAAACCAAATGTCATTTAGCGCCAGCGCGCCAAGGCTTAGTTTCGCGACAAGCACGGCGCCCGCATGGTGCAACCTATTCACCACCGCCGCATCCTTCGCCGGCACACGATCGCGAAACGGCTCCGCCCCCCAAGTCGTCCGAATCCCCGCGGTATCCAATAGATCTTTCGCTCCCCAAGGAATCCCATGCAACGGTCCGCGGTATTTTCCCGCTGCGATCTCCGTATCGGCCTTTTTCGCCTGCGCCAACGCCAATTCCCGCGTGAGCGTGATTACGCACCGCAGCTTTCCGTTAAATCTCTCCAGCCTCTCCAAATAAATCTTCGTCAACCGCTCGGAACTGATTTTTCGCGTCTCCATCCACCGAGAAAGCTTCCATACTGGTGCAAACGCAATGTCCTCGTCTTTTGCTGGCAGAGCCCCGGCGTCATTCGAATTGCGCACAAACCGCTCGCGCTCCGGCCCGCGTTTCTGCCCCGGCAAAATCGGATCCCAATGCGAATACGGCGCCACTTCCGCCTCAATCGTCACTTCGTGTGGCCTTACGCGGCGCTCGTACAGCGCCGCCATGTTGCCGCGCCAGCTGGCAGCCACCATCTCGCGATCTGCCGAGCTCATCTCCATCTGCACCACCTTCTCGGCCTCGGCAAACGTCCCCGGCGAAACTTCCGGCCCTACCGCTGGCCCCGTCCCAAATGCAGGTGGAGTCCCCGCCGGCGGCTCGCCCGGTTTCTGCTGCTGCGTGCCGGCAACCGCCGCTGCAACTAGTCCCAGCGAGGTGTCCGCCAAGAATTCCCGCCGCGTTTTTACCATGGTTCCTCCGCCTCGTATTCTATCCACCGATTAACCACAAATCGCTATGCGGTACCGATGTTCGCACAATCTTCAGTAGAAATTCCCCTTTGCCAATTTTCTTCTGGCATCTTTCGCACCTGCCAACTAGCATCGCGCTTTCCTCGCAGGAGGTTAAATTGAATAGGCACCGGCAGCTCCGACTCAATCAAAAATCTCTCCAAAAGAGCTTGTTCTTTCTCCTCGCGCTGGCCATCGCCCCACTCGCGTTCGGTCAAACTCCCGCCACCGCTTCTCCCGATGATGCGGCAGTAGGCGAGCGCGCCAATTTGCTTCTCACACAAATGACCCTGGAAGAAAAAATCGGCCAGCTCAGCCAACTCTTCGACTTCGGCAAAGAGAAGGCCATCGACGACGCCGTTTCGAAAGGTCAACTGGGATCGCTTCTGTTCGTCACCGATCCCGCTGAAACGAACCGCCTGCAGCGCCTGGCCGTCGAGAAAGCCCGCCTGCACATCCCTCTCCTGTTCGGCTTCGACGTCATCCACGGCTTCCGCACTATCTTCCCGGTGCCCATCGCGATGGCCGCGTCCTGGGATCCCTCGGCAGCCGTGCGCGCCCAAACCATCGCCGCCAAAGAAGCTCGTTCCGTCGGCATCAGCTGGGCATTCGCGCCCATGCTCGACATCGCTCGCGATCCACGCTGGGGGCGCATCGTCGAAGGCGCCGGCGAAGATCCCTACCTCGGCTCCGCCATGGCTGCCGCGCAAGTCCGCGGTTTTCAAGGAGACTACATCGGCGCGCCCGATCACATTCTCGCATGCATGAAACATTTTGCCGGTTACGGCGCCGCCATCGGCGGGCGCGATTACGACGAAGCCTACCTGCCCGAAACTCTTCTGCAAAATGTGTACCTCAAGCCTTTTCACGCCGCCGTCAAAGCCGGCGTCGGTTCGGTAATGAGCGCTTATCTTGATTTGAACGACCTCCCCGCCACCGGCAATCGCTGGCTGCTTCACGACGTTCTCCGCGATGACTGGAAATTCACGGGCTTGGTGGTCAGCGACGCCAACTCCGTCAAGAGCCTCGAAAACCACGGGTACGCAAAAGACGTTTCCGAAGCCGCGCTGTACGCTTTCAACGCCGGCGTCAATATGGAAATGGCCATGGGGTTCACGGCCTTTTCAAAGAGCCTAGCCGCCGCCGTCGAGCGAAACCAGATCACCGTACGGCAAATCGAAGACGCCGTGCGCCCCATCCTCGAAATGAAGATCCGCCTCGGCTTGTTCGAACATCCTTACGTCGACGAAGCTCGCTCGCGCGAAATTCTCAACACTCCCGGACATCGGACCGCCGCTCGTCTCGCTGCCGAACGCACGGCGGTCCTCCTCCGCAATGAAGGAGGACTTCTTCCGCTTAAAAAGGATGCCTACAAAAAAATCGCCGTTCTTGGCCCTCTAGCCGATTCGCAAATCGACACTATCGGCTCCTGGGCCTTCCAGCAGGATTTGCCGGAAACGGTCACCGTCCTTGCCGGCCTGCGCAACAAACTCGGCCAACAAACCGATCTCAGCTACGTCCCCGGAGTCCAGATCCGCCGTAAGATACCATCCTTCTTCGACGAAATTGTCCATCTGAAACCGCAACCAATCTGGACGCCACAACAATCCAAGGATGAACTATCCAAAGCGGTCGCCCTGGCCAATTCTTCCGACTTCACGGTCCTGGTGCTCGGTGAAGCACAGAACATGAGCGGCGAAGCCGCCTCCCGCGAATCGCTCGATCTTCCCGGTCAGGAAGAAAGACTTCTCGAATCCGTGGCCGCAACAGGCAAACCGATAGTCCTCGTCCTCCTCAACGGGCGCCCGCTCAATATCAAGTGGGCATCCGAACACATCCCTGCCATCCTGGATGCCTGGTATCCCGGCACACAGGGCGGCAACGCCGTCGCCAATCTTCTCTTCGGCGATGCCATACCTGGCGGCAAGCTTCCCATCACCTGGCCGCGCGATGTCGGCCAGCTCCCCATCTACTATGCGCACAACACCACGCAAGCTCCGGAAGATCAAGGCAAGCGCTACTGGGATGAGCAAAGCACTCCGCTGTATCCGTTCGGCTACGGTCTTAGCTATTCGAAGTTCGCCTTTTCCAATCTCAAGCTGGATCGCACCGAGATCAAGCGGGGCGAAACGATCGACGTTTCCGTGGACCTCGAAAATACCGGCGCAACCGCAGCCGACGAAGTCGCTCAACTCTACATTCATCAACAATCCGGGAGCACTTCGCGCCCCGTCCGCGAGCTAAAAGGATTCGAGCGCGTCACACTCGCCGCCCACGAAAAAAAGACCGTACACTTTTCTCTTGGAAATGACGAACTGACCTACTGGAGCACGGCGAGGAAAGACTGGGTCGAAGAGCCCGCAACCTTCGACGTGTGGGTCGGGGGTGATTCGACCGCCTCTCTCCACGCCAACTTCGAGATCACAGACTAGCGCAACTTGCGCGCACACACAAAAATAGAAGCGCGCGACACGTCTTCCGTATCGCGCGCTTCTTCCTTCTCCAATTGTAGCGCTCGGTCTAGTTCCCTGGAACGTGCCGCACCTGAGTTGCTTCGGAACCCGGCCCGGGCTCCGGCACCGGCTTCGGCATCTCGGCGTCCTTGAATCGCGGCACCATCTCATCGGCCATCGCCAGCGCATACACCGCCGAGGCAATCTCGACCGCGCCTTCTCTCACGTCTTCTTCATAGATCCGCTCGTACGTATCCAGATTTGTGTGATGCGTAAACGACCCATAATCAAACGCATCCTGCGCCAAACCAATCCCCGGCAGTCCCGCGTTGTTGAAGGACGTGCTGTCTGTCCCGCCCGTCCTTCGGCTGTCGCTTGCAGTCGCTCCCACAAATCCCCAATCCGCAAACGGCATCATCGCCTCGCGCAGCATATCGGCCGCTCCCGCAGGGCCAAAGATGCCCGCGCCTCGCGGCTTCCCCGTTCCCGAATCGATATTGAAGTACGCATCCAATTTCCCGTATTCCGGCTTCTGGTTCTCAAAACTCCCAAAATGCTCCTTCACGTATGCCAGCGATCCCAGCAATCCTTCTTCCTCCCCGCTCCACAACGCGACACGAATCGTTCGGCGTGGCTTAACGTGCAGCGCGGCCAAGATCCGCACCGCCTCCAGCATCATCGAAGAGCCGATTCCGTTGTCCGTCGCGCCGGTTGCGTCGTGCCACGAATCGTAATGTCCACCCAGCATCACAATCTCATCCTTCTTGTCCGTCCCTGGAATTTCTCCAATGGCGTTGTACGCCGTCGTCCCCTCCGGATATTCCTTATTTTGAATATTCACGCGTAGCGTCACCGTCGTGCCATCGCGCATGATTCGCGAAATCTGTCCGTAATCTTCATTGCGCATCACCAGCGTGGGCACCGCTCGCGTCCAATCGTAAGTCCCGTTCTGCTGCGCGATGATAATCCCGTGCGCCCGTCCCGCATCGTTCACGCGCACCAGCGCTCCGTTATCCACCAAAAACTGGTCCACTTGTTGCGAAACTTCTTGCCGCGTCAATTGCCCTTCCGGCAGCTTGGGCTGCTCTGGAAAACGAAACGGCCGCGGATTCTTCGCATCGAATCGCGACTTCCATTCATCCTCGGACCTGCGCATCGCCGACGGATTCATCTCTTCCGCCACTTCCACATGCTTCCCCACGAACACGATCGCTCCAGGAACCTTGTCCTTCACCGAATTCAGATACGCATCCAGCTCCGCCTGCGTCGGCTGCTTTGGCTCCGCTGGCTTCTCTGCTCGAGGCATCGGCGGCGCAGCCCATTTCGGTTCCGGCGGTGGTGGGGCGCCTCCAAAAAAATTAAATCCCCCGCCCGTCGGCGGCGCCATTCCAGGCGGATCCAGCAGCACCACGTTCGCCGTCACTTCCCCCTTCGTGCTGGGTGTCCACGCGAGCGGCTTTACCATCAACTGTCCGTGAAATGGAGTAACCGCTTCCGCCAAAAGCTCCATATTTTCCCAGCCCGGCACCGGCGTCGCCGCGCGAGGCGGCTGAAATGTCCACGGCTCCAGATGTGCGTTCGCCAATCCCCACGAGGTCATCGTAGCGATCGCCCAATCGTCCGCCGCCTTCAAATTCGGCGTCCCCGTCAAGCGCGGCCCATAGACATCGGCGATCTCATGTATGATCCACATGATCTTCGAATGATTGGTCTCTTCCGCGCGGAACAGGGCGTACATCTCGGAAAGTCCCGGAGCCTGCGCCGTCGTCGGCATCGCTGCCAGCAGCAAAAAACAGATCACCCACGCACACACTCTCGCCACGGTCCCTCCCATGTCTCCAAATACTCCAAAATAATAACGTCCTTGAATATCCCCGCTCGTCTTCAGCCCCTAACGCACGTCGTCCAATCGCCGGCAA